>Ga0070727_10002118_pt1 | contig 19614 bp, 19 predicted proteins | sample tdAd472_FD_66722 | JGI IMG/M metagenome (GOLD analysis project Ga0070727, IMG submission 66722) | Marine sediment microbial communities from the Atlantic coast under amendment with organic carbon and nitrate - tdAd47.2 | ecosystem: Environmental > Aquatic > Marine > Coastal > Sediment | place...
TGGAGTGGAGAAAAAAGTAAAGGTAAGACGAAAGCTTCAAGCGGATGGTGTTACCTACAAAACTTGTCCCACTTGTAATGGTTCGGGGCAAATCACGAAGGTTACCAATACCATATTGGGCAGAATGCAAACGGCCACCACCTGTACCACTTGTGGAGGTGCAGGCCAGGCCATAGATAAAAGACCCGCTGGAGCCGATGCCCAAGGACTTAAGGTAGAAGAGGAGACGGTATCCATTAAAATACCACCAGGTGTTGAAGATGGTATGCAGTTAAAGGTGACAGGCAAGGGCAATGATGCCCCTGGAAACGGTATTGCCGGTGATTTGTTGGTGGCCATTGAAACACTTGAGCACGAAACGCTAAAACGTGAAGGTGACAATTTGCACTACGATTTGTACATCAGTATGCCGGAAGCTGTTTTGGGCAGTTCCAAAGAAATTGATGCCATTGGTGGAAAAGTCCGTATAAAACTGGAATCAGGTTTGCAATCTGGGAAGATTTTAAGACTTCGTGGCAAGGGAATCAATAGCCTTAACGGTTATGGGGCCGGAGATTTATTGGTGCATGTGAACGTTTGGACACCAAAGGACATAAATAAGGAGCAGAGAGAGTTTTTTGAGCGTATGCAGAACGATGAAAATTTTGTCCCAAGGCCAGAAAAATCGGATAAATCCTTTTTTGAAAAGGTAAAAGATATGTTCTCTTAATAGAAAAAACCTTCTGTTTAAATAAAAAACGTATATTTGGAACTGATGTTGGGTGACCGATATCTAATTTTCTTTTTCATAGCAATTTTTTTCCCATCCTTGATTTTTTTAAGGGTGGGTTTTTGTTTTTATGGGAAAAAGGGTAGCTAGCAAATACATATCTTTGAAAAAATAGATTACATGGATCATATCCTTGTTGCCAAAAATGTGACCAAAACTTACGGGGACTACACGGCGCTGAGCAACATTTCACTTCAAATTCCTGCGAATTGCATTTATGGACTGTTGGGTCCGAATGGGGCGGGTAAAACATCTTTTATCAGGATTATCAACCAGATTACCCAACAGGATTCTGGTGATATCTGGCTCAATGGGGAACCTTTGGCTCCAAAGCATATTGCCACCATCGGTTATTTGCCCGAGGAAAGGGGGTTGTACAAAAGTATGAAGGTGGGGGAGCAGGCACTGTATTTGGCTCAACTCAAAGGATTGTCCAAAAATGAAGCTAAAACACGGCTCAAATATTGGTTCGACAGATTGAATATTGGGGACTGGTGGGACAAAAAAATACAGGAGCTTTCCAAAGGAATGGCGCAGAAGATTCAGTTTGTTGTTACCGTTTTGCACCAACCTAAACTGTTGATTTTTGATGAACCCTTTAGCGGTTTTGATCCCATTAATGCAAATATCATCAAGGACGAAATTCTTCGGTTGAAGGAAAACGGGACCTCCATTATTTTTTCTACCCACCGTATGGAATCCGTTGAGGAACTTTGTGAGTATATCGCCCTCATCCATAAATCCGAAAAAATTCTGGACGGAAAATTGTCGGACATCAAAAAAGCATACAAAAACAATATTTTTAATGTTGGGATTCAAGTAAATGGAGAAGTTGAGGCGTTAATGCAATCTCTGAAACAACAGTTCAACATTCTTTCGTCGGATATTGATATTTTGGAAAACCAACTGAACTTCAAGGTACAGTTGCCGTCATCCAGTACTGGTCATATTTTAGCTGAACTCTCTAAGGTGTCGAACATCAACAAATTTGAGGAAACCATTCCATCGGCAAACGATATTTTTATTCAAACCGTAAACAACAAGGACAATGGCCAGTAAACTAGGATTGATCATAAGACGTGAATATTTGGCCAAGGTGCGAAACCGTTCGTTCATTGTTATGACCATTCTGAGCCCCCTCCTAATGGTGGGAATGATAGTTTTGATCGCCTATTTGGCAAAAGTGAATGATGATGAGACCAGAGTGGTGTCGGTTTTGAACGAAAGTCCCTTTTTTCAGAGTGAGTTCAACCCATCCAAGAATATTTCTTACGTACATATGGATAATTTGACGCTGGAGCAGGCCAAGGATTCAACTAATTCGTTGGAATATTACGGGCTGCTCTATATTCCCGAAGGTTCAACAGTCGAGGAGGTATCCAATGCCGCTTACCTTTTTACCAAGGACAATCCCAATACATCGATTACCAATGAGCTGGAAGGTATTTTTCAAAACCAGTTACGTCAAGATCGCTTGCAAAAGCTTGGGGTAACCTCAAAGCAATTTTCAAGCGTAGAAAAGCCCTTTCAAATCAACCTGTCCACATTTGAAGGAGAAAAAAGTATGAGGGGCATCAACGAGATCAAAGCTATTATCGGAGGAGGTTTTGGTTATGCCATTATGATGTTCATAATAATATACGGAGGTTTTGTGATGCGAAGTGTTATTGAGGAAAAAACCAGTAGGATCATCGAAGTAATCATATCCTCGGTAAAGCCGTTTCAACTAATGCTCGGAAAAATTATAGGAAATTCCTTGGCGGGAATCACTCAGTTTTCCATTTGGATCATATCAGCCTCTGCGTTAATGTTTGTGGCAGTGTTGATTTTTGGGATAGATTTGTCCGCGCTATCCAGCGATAGCGGTATGGCTGCGGGCCCTATGGGCGGAATGTCCCAATTAGGGACAATGGACGATAAAATGATGTTGTATGCAAAGGAAATTTACAATATCCCGTGGGGCTTGCTCATTGGGTCCTTCTTTATTTATTTTATCCTTGGATACTTGATCTATAGCTCCATTTATGCGGCCATAGGTGCTGCCGTGGATAATGAGACGGATACACAACAATTTATTTTCCCCATTATCTTACCTTTAATGTTGGCTATCTATGTTGGGTTCTTTTCTGTTTTCAGTAATCCAAACGGACCCATTGCTGTTGGGTTTTCACTTTTTCCGTTAACATCGCCCATTGTAATGTTGATGCGTTTGCCCGGTGGAATTGGAGAAGGTGGAGTACCTTTGTGGCAATTTTTATTGTCCGTTTTCCTTTTGATCGTCACCTTTTTGGGTATTGTATCGTTGGCGGCCAAAATTTATAGAACGGGTATCTTGATGTACGGAAAAAAGCCAACATACAAAGAATTGATTAAATGGTTGAGATATTAATAGTATGCAAGAGGAAGCAGAAGATATAAAGGAAATCATTAAAGTGGATATTTGGGGGTCGATCAAGGACTTTTTGGATCTGGGATTCCATATTGGTGAAGGCGAAAAAGCCATTGACCTTACGATTGGGCTTTTACTGTTGTTGACGGTTACGATTGTAGTGACCAAGTTTTTGTTGAAATGGATGAGGTACCTCTTCACCCGTAAAATGCAAAAAGAAGACAAACAGAAATTTACCAGCGTATTCAAGTTTATCAATTACGTTATCTACCTTATAGCTGTACTGGTAACCTTAAGTGCTGCGGGAGTGGATATCACTTTGGTGATTACGGCATCGGCCGCTCTTTTTGTTGGTTTGGGTCTTGCATTGCAGGAGCTGTTCAAGGATGTTCTTGGAGGTATCTTTATTATAGTGGACAAGTCGCTACAGGTAGGGGATGTTGTTGAGGTTGATGGCAAGGTAGGGAAGGTATTTGAAATAAAACTCCGTACCACCAGAGCCATAACCCGGGATGATAAGGTATTGATATTGCCCAATCATAAATTTATAAGCGATATCGTTTACAACTATACCCAGAACCACAGAACCACGCGGGAAAAAGTTAGTGTAGGTGTTGCCTACGGCAGCGATGTGGATTTGGTCACCAAAATTTTGGAAGAAGTGGCCCATACCCAAAACCAAGTACTTAAAAACCCCAAGCCATTTGTGCTGTTTGAGGATTTTGGAGACTCCGCTTTAATATTCTCCATATACTTTTTTACCAACGATACTTTCCGAGATCCAAGGATAAAAAGTGAAATGCGGTATAAAATAAATAACAAGTTCAAGGAAAACAACGTTACTATACCGTTCCCACAACGCGATGTACATATTTTTCAGCCTAAACAATAGACGGACATAAAAAACTCGATACATCATATTGCAAATTGGAAGTGGTTCACTTTCATTGTGATGCTTTGTTGCTATAACTTAAGCGCGCAGAGTACGGATATTTTTAGGTTGGAGTACCTCAACATTCCAGAGAACGACGTGGGGATAAAAACACAACGATACAAGGGTCTTTTTAACCTGCCCATAAAACTTAACGAAAAGAAGGATTACCTTATTACTGGAATTGAATATAACCGATTTGATAGGGACTACTCCGCAAATTTGCCTTTTGATAAAAGTGAATTGATCAGGTTCCACATAATAGACCTTAATGTAGGATACATTACCAAATGGAACGAAAACTGGAATTTGGTCACCATTTTAACACCCAGAATGGCTTCAAATTTTGTGACCGGTACGGTTACTGGTGATTTTTTTATGAATGCTACCGTCACTTTGTGGAAGGAAAGACCAAAAGCGGATAAACCTTATCGCATTGTGCTAGGGTTGACCTATAACAGCACGACCGGGTTACCGGTTCCGTTGCCTTTGGTAAATTATTATCGTAGATTTCACCCCAATTGGTCTTTTACGCTTGGCATACCAAAATCAAGTTTTACCCATCATATTACCAAAAAGCACTCTTTGGAAGTGGCATTATTGTTAGATGGTTATTTTATAAACCTCCAAAACGATATCCTTTTGGAAGATGGGCAAGTAGCTTCAAAGATGTCGTTGACATCCTTGTTGGGAACTTTGGTGTACCAATATAATATCTCGGATAGAATGTCTGCTTTTGCTATGTTTGGTCAATCAGTTTATCAAGAAGGGATTTTAAGAAATGATGATCAAGGCAAGGTTTTTATATTGAATGATGAACCTAGTTTATATATTAGAACAGGTTTAAAAATAGGAATATTTTAAATAGCAGTATATGGCAAAAATTTTGGTAATAGAGGACGAATCGGCAATTAGAAGAGTATTGGTTAAAATATTGGCCGAGGAAAATGATAGCTATAATGTATTGGAGGCAGAAGACGGCCTAGCTGGAATGGATGCTATTAAAAAAGAAGATTTTGACTTGGTGCTGTGCGATATCAAAATGCCAAAAATGGATGGTGTCGAAGTGCTCGAAGCCGCAAAAAAAATCAAGCCAGAGATTCCTTTTATCATGATTTCTGGTCACGGGGACCTGGATACGGCAGTGAATACTATGAGGCTTGGAGCCTACGACTATATTTCCAAACCACCGGATCTAAACCGATTGCTAACAACCGTGAGAAATGCCTTGGAAAGAAAGGAATTGGCAGTAGAGAACAAAGTGCTCAAGAAAAAGGTTTCCAAGAACTACGAAATGATCGGGGAAAGCAAGGAAATAGATGCCATTAAGGAAATGATCGAAAAAGTGGCCCCTACCGATGCTCGTGTGCTCATTACAGGGTCCAACGGAACTGGTAAAGAATTGGTGGCACATTGGGTGCATCAAAAGAGTCCACGTTCTTCCTCACCTTTTGTTGAGGTGAACTGTGCCGCAATTCCATCAGAATTAATAGAGAGTGAATTGTTCGGTCACGTTAAAGGTGCATTTACCTCCGCCGTAAAGGATAGGGCCGGTAAGTTTGAAGCGGCCAACAAAGGAACCATATTTTTGGATGAGATCGGGGATATGAGCCTCTCCGCGCAAGCCAAAGTACTTCGCGCACTGCAAGAGAACAAAATTAGCCGTGTAGGTTCGGATAAGGATATTAAAGTGGATGTTAGGGTACTGGCCGCTACCAATAAGGATTTAAAAAAGGAGATAGAGGACGGTAAATTCCGAGAAGACCTTTACCATCGTTTGGCGGTTATTTTAATAAAAGTGCCGGCCTTAAACGATAGGCGAGACGATATTCCTTTGTTAGTGGAACATTTTTCCAAAAAAATTTCATCGGAACAAGGAGTGGTACAAAAGAGTTTCTCCAAAAAAGCCATCGATTTGCTCAAAAGCTACGATTGGACAGGCAATGTACGTGAACTTCGCAATGTAGTGGAACGTCTGATTATTCTGGGGGGGCAGGAAATATCGGAGGAGGACGTTAAATTATTCGCCAGTAAATGATCTAATTGCAATCCCCAAGCTCCTCTAAAGCTTCTTCCGCCAAGGTTTTCACCCGTTGGTGGTATTCTTTTTTATGTTGCGATAGGTTGGTGTTCAACAGGGTCAAACGTGCCTCTTCATGAATATTGCTCACAAACCGCTGTGCATCTTCACAATCCACGTCAGAAACCACCTTGTCCAAAGAGGATTCAAAACCCAATAAACATTGATGTACCTGTTTTTTAATCGCTGAACCTTGGGTGAGAACCATGCCGTTCTTAAAATCGAGAACATCCTTGGTGTTCAGAACCAAAACATTGCTTCCATAAGCACTGGCGGTCTGCTGCTCGAATTCCCTTAACACATTAATGCCGATTATAGCGCTTTCCAAGGCTTTGTGCAATGCTGTTTTGGATTTTGGTAGAACATCGGCTTTAGTGGCCGTTTTTAAATGATTTGATGTGTTTTCCAGACTTACTATGGCACCCTCGCACCCACAATCCAAAAAGTTGTTCTTGGTTTTTTCAATACCGTTCAAGGCCTTGTAGGCATGGTATTTGGCCATGTTCAAGTCGTCCGTCATTACAGCTTCTTTAATTTTACTTTTGATGTACTCCAAGTTGGAACTTGCATACTGGCAAGCATTTGCGGGGGTAGTAAAGGAAGCCATAAGCCAAAGACCAAGTAGGCCAATAACAAAGACTATAAGCAGGATAATCTTTCTATACTTCATAACGCTAAGGATTTGGGACGTTGCGCTTTGATTTACATAAAGTTATAGTTTCAACCTTTGGATGGGCAAATAAATCGATTAACTCACCAACTTTGGGTATAAGCGGTCAAAACATCGATGAACGACAATTTTAAAACACAGCTGGGTTGAAGGAGTAATCAAAAAGAATTATATTCAAACCTATGAAAGACATCAATACGGAAGATTACCGGGTAACAGGCAAAGTAAAGTTGTCCGAAATAGCTACGCACGAAGATTTTGGTGAATCCAACAAGAAACTCAAAAAAGAACTCAAGAATATCCGAAAAAATCTTGGGGATTTTCAAGACACACTCTATGCCCATGGAAAATACGGCGTTCTGGTCTGCCTGCAAGGAATCGACACCGCAGGGAAAGATAGTTTGATCAGGGAAGTATTCAAGGATTTTAACGCAAGGGGAGTGGTGGTCCATAGTTTTAAAGTGCCGTCCACTAAAGAGAAAAAGCACGATTACCTCTGGCGACATTACATCGCATTGCCAGAAAGAGGTAAGTTTTCCGTATTCAACCGTACACATTATGAAAACGTTTTGGTCACTAAGGTGCATCCCGAATATATTTTGGGAGAAAATATTCCCAAAGTGGATTCCGTGGAAGATATTGATGAAGAATTTTGGGAAAAGCGTTACCGACAAATCAATGATTTTGAAAAACATATTGCTGAAAACGGTACCATAATCTTCAAATTTTTCCTCCATTTGTCTAAAGAAGAACAGCGACAACGACTGTTGCGAAGGATTCGATTAAAACGGAAGAACTGGAAATTTTCGCCCGGCGACCTCGAAGAACGAAAGCTTTGGGGTAAATATGTAACATGTTACGAGGAGGCTTTGGGCAAAACCTCCAAAGAACATGCACCATGGTTTGTAATTCCTGCCGACAATAAAAAAGCGGCAAGGGTTATAGTGGCCTCTATTATGATGGAAGCGTTAAAAAAATACAAAGATATAGAGGAACCCGAACTGGACGACGAAATAAAGGCTAATTTAGAAATCTTTAAAAAAGAACTGGAAAAAGAAACTTCATGAGAACAGTCCTACTTTTGGCCTTTTTGTTGGTCAGTACCCCATTTTTTTCTCAGACCGAGGACGAAAAACAAATCAAAGCAATTTATGATGAGGCCTTGACCAATGGTAAGGCATACGATTGGCTCAATTACCTCTCAAACCAAATTGGTGGTCGCCTATCAGGTTCGGTGCAAGCGCAGCAAGCCGTAGAGTATACCAAGGCTCAACTGGACTCACTTGGATTGGATAAAGTTTGGTTACAACCCGTTATGGTACCCAAATGGGTGAGGGGAGTGCCTGAATTTGCCTATTTTGAAAACAAGCCGGGATTGACCACGAACGTACCCATTTGTGCCCTCGGCGGTTCTGTGGCGACACCAACGGGAGGATTAAAAGCCAATGTGGTCGAAGTTCAAGGCATTGAAGACTTGGAAAAACTTGGTCGCGATAAAATTGAAGGCAAGATAGTTTTCTTTAATCGTCCCATGGACCCGACTTTGATCAATACCTTTTCAGCCTATTCGGGCTGTGTGGACCAACGCTATTCCGGTGCCGCCGAAGCTGGAAAATACGGAGCCTTGGGAGTTATTGTACGTTCCATGAACCTTCGTTTGGACGATTATCCGCATACAGGTTCCATGGGGTATGGCGATACTCCCGTGAATGAGCGTATACCCGCCGCAGCTATCAGTACAAAAGGAGCTGAATTACTGAGCACTACACTTAAATTAAATCCTGATGTAAAATTCTACTTTAAACAAAACTGCAAGCAGTTGGAAGATGTGCAATCCTACAATGTGATCGGCGAAATTACAGGTACTGAGTACCCTAACGAAATTATGGTCGTTGGCGGTCACTTGGACTCTTGGGATTTGGGCGATGGTTCCCATGACGATGGTGCAGGCTGCGTGCAGAGCATGGATGTGCTGCGTCTGTTAAAAGAGACGGGATATCAACCCAAAAGAACATTGCGCGTTGTCCTTTTTATGAACGAGGAAAACGGAATGCGCGGCGGAAATAAATATGCCGAAGTGGCCCGAAATAAAAATGAGCAACACGTATTTGCCTTGGAAAGTGATTCGGGTGGATTTACGCCCAGGGGCTTTTCCATCGATGCTTCCCCTGAGAATGTAAAACAAATCCAAGGTTGGAGGGATTTATTTGAACCGTACTTGATCCATATGTTTTATGAAGGGGGAAGTGGTGCAGACATTGGTCCGTTAAAAGAAGAGGGCATGGTATTGGCAGGATTACGACCCGATACCCAGCGTTATTTTGATTATCACCATGCCGAAACCGATACCTTTGAGCATGTAAACAAGCGTGAGCTGGAGTTGGGAGCCGCCACTATGGCTAGTTTGGTGTACCTCATAGATAAATACGGAACCATCCCTACCAAGAAGATCAAAGGATAAACAGTGTAGATTTTGAACGAAAATGAGTCAGTTCGAGTTCATTTTCGCAACGAAGTGTAGAAAATGAGTATCGAGAACAGTTTTTCATTTGAAAAGCGTATTCTCGATATAAAATTTCCACAAGAAATTTCACTCGAATTGACAGCTTTCTTTTTGAAGATTTAAGTTTTGTTTGCTTTTCGCATTCTTTTGGGCCCATACCAGAGCCAAAACCCGGTGATGGTGAAAATTAAAAGGGAAATACCCATTACGTTGGTGTACACCAGTTTGATGTAGCCGTTTGTTCCAAGGTAATCATCCACTATGGAACCATCGTGAATATTTTCCATAAAATCGGACCTTCGTTTGCCTATGGAAAGTACACGGCCCGTTGCACCATCCAATTGCACCTCATAAAAGGAATCCACAAAGATAAATTTAACGGACCCTTTTTCTTTTCTAATATCTATACGGTCAATTTCCAGGGACATATCTGGAGAGACTTTATGATGAAGCGTATTACAGGCAATTGTGTGCAAGCTGTCAACCGGCAACCATTTTTTTAGGTCTGCCGTGGTTCCTTGTTCTGTTTTTGGGAGAATATATCCGTTAGAGTTCTTTTTCCAGCCCAAGATGAGACCGGATATGGAAATGAAAAAGAAAAATATAAATAATAATGCTCCTGTGGTTCTGTGTATTTTTCTAAATATGCGTAATACTTTGGCTTGCTTCTTCCTTTTGCCCATTCGTCCTGTTAAAAACCCTAAATATCATCAAATTTTATGGAAGAATATGAAGCCTATACCCTTGAATTTATAGTCAAGTTAGTATTTAACATAAATTTTAGAATGTGAAAGAAAATTGGCTGTTACAACTAACGAAAAATATGATCAATTGCCTGCTATGGGAGAACCGAAAATACCAACGGCCAATTCTGCCCAAATGAGTAGAAACAAAATTACAACAGCGGCAATCGCAATTAATTTCTTATTGAAAGATTTGGCTTTATGAGCTGCAAAATCAATAGAGAGCCCCAGGGCCAACAGCAAGCCACCAGCTACCAAAAAATCAAAAGGAGACCAGTTTACTTCGTATGAGAACTGCATGGCAACAAATGGTATCAAAAGCAATACTAAAACAGATGATAGAATTACAAGGTGTCTTTTACTAATGGTCATAGATACACGTATTTATACGCCTAAATTATACTTTAAATGACTTATTTGTAAATATTTAGGGGAAAAACTAACGGAAATCTGTAGCTATCACAAGAAATACCGTTATGATTGGAGTAAAACAAGTATGAGATTTTATGGGTTGCACTTATCGGTCCCTTATAAAAAATAGCGGGAGTTGAGACAGATTTGAGCACTTTTTTTGTACCGTGTTGCCCACAGTTTTTAATCCGCATTTTCATAGGCTTCTTTCAGCCATTTTTTCAATTCACTATCAACTTGGTTGGCTTCTGATAATTTGACTCTATGAGTGCACATTGTTCCAAAAGGACCTGAATTTTCAAGTCTATCTGTTGTGGGTTTGTCCTTAAATTTTAATCCTAAATCAATTCTGGTTTTAGTTGCAGGTTTTATTAGCGCGAACTGTTTTTTTCTGATTATGCTTACACTTGACTTCTTTGGTGTGATCGTAACATCTTTACCAAATTCTTTGACCACAACTAATAAACTTTCGTAAATCGGAAGTAAATTTTCCTTTCCTTCGTATTGGTTTTTAACAAGGTCCGTTGGCGATTCATTTTCCTCTTTTGATAATACTACTATTGTATTAGCAAAACCGTGAGTTACGTTGTGTTCTTTTTTAAGAAAGTTTACCGCTTCAGAATGTTTAGAAAAAGACTTTGTTTTAAGCACCTTTTTCCATTCACTTAAAGATTTACCCGTTTTTTCGGGCATATTGTCTATCATTGTTTGAAGTGCTTTGTCCATATTATTCTTTTTTTGTCTTTGTATCTGCTTCCAAATACAAAATTAAGTTCATTAACAACTTTTCGTTTGCAGGAATGAAATATTTCAACAACGAAAGATATTTCGGATTGTTTTTATATCCAATTCCGTATGATTTCACGCTTGTTTTCCCTTTTTCGATTTCGTTAAAGTAAATGATGTTGTAAAAGTCCTTCGCTTCTTTTTTCATAAATTCTGGGAAGTTGTCAGTTATCTCTGCTTGAAGCGTAATCAGTTTTTTGGGAGCATAGTTAATAATATGTGTTACGATAGTTGTGCTGTCGCCAATTTTTCCAGCTTTGTTATAATTTGTTTTTATATATCCACCAACTTTTAAATCAACTTCTGCGAGAGGAACCGCCCAACTTTCCCAACCTTTTTTTGTTGTGTAAGCATTCCAAACAGAATCAATTGGGGAATTAACTATAAATTCTTGGATTAATACTAATTCTGGTGTTTTGGTTGAGTCAATTGTAGACAAAACTCTTTTTTCATCTGAATTCTCATCTATTTGACCAAAAGAGTTTGATGCCGAAGAAATTAGAATCAGTATGATAGTTAATTTTCTCATGTCCATTTAACAATTTAGGTTAGTGTTGGTTTATTTGTGGCATAACGATTAGCTAAACATCGTTTCAATACTTCGGCTACGCTCAGCACAAAGTGATTTTTAGCATACGATACCGAAACCAGTTCGGCACAAGCAAGTGAAGTTAGTATTTTCCCAGTTAAAATTCCATCACCAATTGATGAACGGGGTTGATGAATTGATGGATTTCACCAACCTACCGATACCTATCATGCAACCCAATACCTTCTTTGATTATGGGCAATATTTTGTCCAATCTTCGCAGTTTGGTTTTTTCCTGTTTGGCCTCCGCAATATATTCACAGAACTCATTTTGTTTGTAAGGCGTGAATTTTTCAAAAGCGGTTTTTAAAGCAGCATCCTTCGCCAGTTTTAATTTTAGTAACTCTGGAATTTCAACTTTCTTGGTTTTCTCCGCTTTTGTTTCCAACCCTTTTTTCTGGTTGTCCAATGCTTCTTTCATATAGCCCAGCACTGCTTTTTCGTCCACTTCGTCCAAACTTTGGAACTTCCAATGGCGCATCCCCTTAGTTTTGCCTTCCTGTGCATTTTCCAGCACGTTTTTGGGGTCTTTTAAAAACACGCCGTTAAAAAACCAAATCCCAAAATGGCTTTTGAACTTACAAACGCCAAAAACATTCTTGTTGTTCCAAGTGTATACGGGAATACTCCATTTAAAATCCTCCGTCGCCTCCGTTTTTAATGCAATGTCGCGGAGCAAACCAACGCCGTCCTTGAACGGATGCTCTTTTGCATAATACGCCTCCAGTTTTTTGGATTTAACCATAACTACCTGATTTGACTAGCGGTAAGTTCGCAAATTTTAACGATAACCATCACCGCTTTCTCCATGCTTTCCAAAGGAACGTACTCATATTTACCATGAAAATTATGTCCGCCAGCAAAAATATTGGGGCAGGGTAAACCCATAAAACTCAGTTGCGAACCATCCGTTCCACCTCGAATAGGTTTGATAATGGGCTCTATTTGCAAGGATTTCATCGCCTCTTCGGCTATCTCCACAATATGATACATCGGCTCGACCTTCTCCCGCATATTTTTGTATTGGTCCTCAATGGCCAAGTTGATGTATTCCCCATATTTTTTATTGAGCTTTTCCTTGATGTCGTTCAATAAGTCTTTCCTCGCTTGAAAATGTACTGCATCGTGATCGCGGATAATGAGTTCTATCTCCGCTTTTTCAATTTCTCCCTTTATTTTATGTACATGGAAAAAACCCTCCCGTCCCGTGGTGTGTTCGGGAACTTCGCTAGGGGGCAGGTGGGTTAAAAAATCGTTGGCAATTCCAATGGCGTTGACCATTTTGTTTTTGGCATAGCCCGGGTGAACACTTTTACCCGTTACAGTGATTTTTGCCTTTGCTGCATTAAAGTTTTCAAATTCCAGTTCGCCAACTTGGCTACCATCCATAGTGTAGGCCCATTCCGCACCGAATTTTTCTACATCAAATTTGTGTGCGCCGCGACCAATTTCTTCGTCCGGGGTAAAGGCAATACGTATTTTACCGTGTTTGATCTCGGGGTGATTGATCAGGTATTCCATGGCCGTGATGATTTCCGCAATCCCAGCCTTGTCATCCGCACCCAACAAAGTTGTTCCGTCGGTGGTGATCAAAGTTTGGCCTTTATACGCTTTTAAATCTTCAAAATAATCGGGAGACAGCACAATGTTTTTCAACTTGTTCAGCACAATGTCTTTCCCATCATAATTCTCAACAATCTGGGGCTTTACATTCTTGCCCGAAAAATCAGGGGAGGTATCAAAATGGGAAATAAAACCGATTGTGGGCACCTTTTTGTCCAAGTTACCGGGCAAAGTGGCCATAATGTAGGCGTTCTCATCTATGGAGACCTCTTGCATGCCAATCTGATGCAGTTCCATCACCAATTTCTTGGCCAGGTCCCATTGCTTTTCGGTGCTCGGTGTGGTTTTGGAATAAGGGTCGCTTTGCGTATCCGTGGTCACGTATTCCAAAAATCGAGGAAGTAATTTTTCCATGGTCGGTGTTGAGTTTCATCAAAAATAATGCTTATTCAAACGCAATTTTAAAAATCAAAGGCATTAATAAGTATCTTTCGGCAACCATTAATAGTAACCTCAATTGAAAGCGGTAGTATTTTTTCTTTTTTTGATTTTTGGATATTCCGGGTTTGCCCAATTGGACTGTATTTTAGGAGTCGGCGGACGGGACAACGAAACAATTGCCAAAGTTTTTGAGTTGACAGAAGAGCAACAAGAAAACCTGAAAAACTGGAGTGCCGAACTAAAAATCCGAAACGATATTTTTAAGGATAAGGCTGCCTACTTGATGAAACAGCATCAGGAAAGCACGCCTGAAGTGTTGATGGAGGTGTCTAAAAAGTATCAATCGTACATTGATAGTATGGCTAAAAATGTGCGAATGATCGATAAGCGTTTGCTTACCGGTTTTAATGAAACACAATATGAAAGGTATTTAAAATTATGTAGTCAGTTAAGCCTGCGCCCTATCCACATTAATAGGTCTGTTGACGAAAATTGACCGAATTGAGAAGAACTGTTTTAAGAGTTTTTATTTTTGTCCAAAATCCATTTTGAATGTATAAATTCCTTATTCGCCCGGTACTTTTTTTGTTTGATCCAGAAGCCGTGCATCATTTTTCGTTTTGGGCCATTAAGCTATTTTCAAAATTGGGTTTTAGCGGTCTTTTCAGGAAGATTTTTGACGTAAAAGACCCAAAATTGGAACGCGAGGTTTTCGGTGTAAAATTTAAGAACCCCGTAGGACTTGCCGCTGGATTTGATAAAAATGCGAAGCTTTACAATGAGTTCTCGGACTTTGGTTTCGGTTTTGTCGAAATTGGTACGGTAACTCCCAAGCCACAACCGGGCAACCCTAAAAAACGATTGTTTCGCCTGCGTGAAGATAAAGCCATTATCAACCGTATGGGTTTTAACAATAAGGGAGTTTTTGAAGCTGTGGAACAGTTGAAGAAGAAGCACCGTGTGATTATTGGGGGAAACATTGGCAAAAACAAAGTAACGCCAAACGAGGCTGCAATTAAGGATTACTTGATTTGTTTTGAAGCTTTGTTCGAACATGTGGATTATTTTGTGGTCAACGTGAGTTCGCCCAATACGCCCGGACTAAGAGAGTTACAGGATAAAGAACCTTTGACCAAATTGCTGAAAAAGCTGAAAAGTCAGAATAAAAAGCTGGCCAAGAGTACAGCGAATCGAGAAAAGCCGATTTTATTGAAAATTGCCCCGGATTTAACAGATGATCAATTGTTGGACATTATTGAAATTGTTGCTGAAACCAAAATTGATGGAGTAATCGCTACCAATACCACCATTGAAAGAAAGGGTTTGAAGTCGCATTTAATTTTATCCGAGGAAAAGGGTGGTCTAAGTGGAAAACCGTTGAGTAAAAGGAGCACTGAGGTAATTCGTTTCTTATCCGATAATAGCAGAAAGGCATTTCCGATTATTGGGGTGGGGGGTATCCACTCAGCGGAAGATGCTTTGGAAAAATTGGAGGCGGGCGCCGATTTGGTGCAACTCTACACTGGTTTTATTTATGAAGGCCCTGCACTTATAAAAAAAATCAACAAAGCCATTTTGGAAAAAATGGACTAAGATGATATGCACAGTTTAATTTTATCCCTGGAAACCATCAATTATCCCATTTTGATAGGGTTTTTGGTGTCCTCCTTGGCCTTGGCCATTTCACCGGGGCCGGACAATATTTTTGTACTTACCCAAAGCATCAGTAACGGAACAAAATCTGGATTGGCGACGGTTTTTGGTTTGGTTTCGGGCTGTTTGGTGCATACCACTTTGCTGGCTTTTGGGGTTTCGGAAATCATTAAACGAAGTGACACCCTGTTTTTTGCCATTAAATTGTTTGGGGCAATCTATTTGTTGTATTTGGCGTATCAGGTGTATCGCAGTGATGCCGCGATTCTACTGGATAAAGAAAATAAACCTGCCAAAACATCCTCGAAGCTTTTTTGGAAAGGCTTTACCATGAATGTGCTCAACCCAAAGGTAACTATCTTCTTTTTGGCCTTTTTTTCAGGATTTTTGTTCAGTGATGAGATCAATGCTGTAATTCAATTTTATGTTTTGGGATTGCTTTTTATGGTATCCGCACTTTTGGTTTTCGGTACAATTGCAGTCTTGGCAGGTAAAATTTCCAAGTACCTGACCCGCCATCAAAACGCAGGTGTCTACCTCAAATGGGTGCAGATTATTGTTTTTGTAGGGATTGCGGTTTATCTATTTTTATCGGATAAATAAGTGCTATTTTTACGGAAGCTATGTCAAAAGTAAAACTTATAGAATGTCCACGGGATGCGATGCAGGGTATCAAAACCTTTATCCCTACACAGGAGAAGGTTAAATATATCCAATCCTTGTTGGGCTGCGGTTTTGACACCATCGACTTTGGAAGTTTTGTGTCGCCCAAGGCTATTCCGCAGATGCAGGACACGGCAGAAGTTTTGGGGGAATTGGATTTATCGCGCACCCAAAGTAAGCTTTTGGCCATTGTGGCAAACGTTAGAGGTGCTCGAGACGCCTGCAATTACGACTCGATTGATTATTTAGGCTTTCCTTTCTCTATTTCCGAGAACTTTCAGATGCGGAATACGCACAAGACCATTGACCAATCTGTGGAAACCCTAAAAGGAATCTTGGAGTTGGCCAATGCCAATGACAAGAAAGTAGTGACATACATTTCCATGGGGTTTGGGAATCCGTATGGAGACCCTTGGAATGTTGAAATAGTGGGGGAGTGGACAGAGAAACTGGCCGATATGGGTACCAGTATTCTTTCGTTATCGGACACTATCGGTACTTCTACACCAGAGGTAATCCAGTATCTGTTCTCCAACTTGATTCCAAAATACCCAGAGATTGAGTTCGGTGCCCATTTACATACCACGCCTTCCAAATGGCACGAAAAAGTAGATGCGGCTTACAAGGCAGGGTGTCGCCGTTTTGATGGTGCCGTACAAGGTTTTGGGGGTTGCCCTATGGCCAAAGATGAGCTTACGGGCAATATGCCTACGGAAAAAATGCTATCCTATTTTACTGCAGAAAAAGCCGATACCGGTGTTAATTGGATGGTTTTTGAAGCAGCATTTAACAAGGCTACGGAGCTATTTTCGGTGTACCATTAAAAAGAAGGTCTAAAAAGGCAATTTTCGTCAACCTGAACTTGATTCAGGTTCTCATAATAATTTGTTTATCAGTATAATGAGATTCTGAAATAAATTCAGAATGACGTGTTTCAATACCTTTTAGACCTCTTTTGGAATTTCTTCAAAATCAAAAATCAATAGCGAAGCTCAACTCCAGCATAAATACCAAATGGATGTCCAGGTCGTAATCCGGCAGGTACCCTGGCAACAGCATTTTTTTGGTCCAACAAGTTGATTATATTGGTTGTTAGCGCTACATGCTGGTTGAATCTGTATCGGCCACCAAGATCTACGATAAAATTAGAGTCAACTCTTTCGTTAGTGGGTATGGTGCCGCTACCGGCCATGGTCCTAAATGCGCCATTGTATCTTCCGCTAAGGTTTACTTCAAAATTTTGATGCTCAAGGGAAAGGGCGGCATTGAACTGGTGCTTGGCAATATAGGGCATCTCATCGCCTGAATTAACTTCTCCCCAAATATCGTTCTCACTGCCAAAACTGTTCAAAAACTCCGTATCGGTAAGGGTGTAACCAAAAGTAAAGGGCAATTGAAGGTTTTCGTTGTTTTCCAAAAAGTTATAATTGAGCAACAACTCAATGCCCTGCACCCGCACTTCTCCTGCATTGAACTGATCTAAAGTGCCTGTGCCACCAGTTGCAGCAAGATCGCTGCCCAATAGGTTGCTATAATCGTTGTAAAAACCAACAAACTCCCCGGAAATCCCAGCGAACGAGAAGCGGCTTCCTAGTTCGTAGTTGACACTCTCTTCTGGATTTTCCCCAGGTTGGTTGCTAGGGGGTGAAAACCCTTTGTGGACCCCTCCGAAAATAGAAAGGGTATTGAAATTGTAATTGAATCCAATTCCGGGGATAAATACATCCACTTTGTTCTGTCGCCCCGAAATATCGGTGCCTGTTCTATCCACGTCATTGGTGCCATAGTCGAGCCTCTCCAAGGTCATGTTTTCATAGCGTAAGCCAGGGGTCAAGGTCAATTCGTTGATTTTTAACTTGTACATGGCATACGAGGCAAAGGCCTTTGCACTGCTAATGCGGTTGGCATTTGTTCCGGGAATGCCTTCGTTGACCAATTGCATGTTTCCGTTCACCATGGCATAATCATCTATCCATTGAAAACGATCTTCTTCATCATAATGGTAACGCAGTCCTATTTCTAGGTCGTGATAGGTGTTCTCACCGCTCCAATGATAGTCCAATTTTGTTTGTACTCCTGAGGATAAATAGGCTCGATTGTTATTTCTGGCATTTAGGGAATCATCATCCCCACTATTGGCGGCACCGGTAACCAAATCAATGTAGGATCCATACGTGGTAGGATCTCCAAATATGTTCCCGATACCTTGGCGTTCACCGTTAATGGTAACGTAATCGACTTTGTACCAGTTTCTGCTAAAATCATTGTAGTAGCCAACAGTTGTAATCCTAAATTGGTCACTGAACTTTAAGGCGTGTGTTCCCATTATCTGAAAATGCTCGGTGTTCATTTGGTCGTTTTGAGATCCTGCATATCTACGAAAGGGGTCTGCATCGAAATCCTCTTGGGTAAGCCCTAGATAGGTTTCGTTGGAGGTTTCATCAGAGTATTGGAATTTTACCTCGAATTCCTGCCCCAAAGTGGCCTCGGGGTTGGTATTGACTTTAAATTTGGCAACGAGGTCATTCTTGTCAAAACCTGTGTTGTCCCCATTTTCAAGATTTTTGAAGCCATTGGAATTATAGTTGAGGTATTCTACGGAATACCCGAAGTTTTTACGACTATCTCCAAGTTGGGTGTGAATACGGCCGCTTTGAAAACTACCATAGCTACTGTTTAAGAAAATGCCGAAGTTATCCGGGACTTCTGTAGAAACCATGTTGATGGCACCGCCCGTAGTGTATGGCCCATATTGTACTTGGCTGCTGCCCTTCAATATTTCAACGGCCTGCATACGGGCTATTGTAGGGAAATAATATGCAGACGGTGCGCTGTATGGCGCAGGGGCGATAAGGACACCGTCCTCCATTAAAGTAATCTTGGAACTTCTTTCTGGGGATGTGCCTCTTAAACTGATGTTCGGTCTGAGGCCAAAACCATCTTCTTCGTAGATATTGACTCCGGGAACGGAACGCAGTGTACGGTTGATATCGGTATAATTGAACTTCTTAATTTCCTCAGGAGAAAGGTAGTAAGAGGAACCTGTCCTGTTCTTGGCGGCAAACTTGCTTCCAAAAATTACTTTGGCGGACAAAACAACCTCATTCAACTTAATGGTAGAGGAGTCGGTAGTCATAGGGTTTTGTTGTGCTGAAAGAACCAAACAACTGAAAAGAGCAATAGCTGAGAATAATCTATACATAAGGTTAATTAAGACTTATTTTAAATAAGATGATTTTTGCGAGGCAAAAATATGTGCTTCTGGGAATAAAACAAAGGTTATTTAGAATAAATAAATATAAAGATGGGTTTTCTGTCCGATACAATTAAAAAGAAATCTTTGTGGAAAACTGTGATGGGATGCAAGCTAAATGCGAAGACTATTCCATATTTGATATTGAAAACCTTTGTTTTTACTATCGA
>Ga0070727_10002121_pt1 | contig 19607 bp, 12 predicted proteins | sample tdAd472_FD_66722 | JGI IMG/M metagenome (GOLD analysis project Ga0070727, IMG submission 66722) | Marine sediment microbial communities from the Atlantic coast under amendment with organic carbon and nitrate - tdAd47.2 | ecosystem: Environmental > Aquatic > Marine > Coastal > Sediment | place...
GGCGGAGCAGCCGCCGAAGGTCAGTTACACCTGTGAGACTCACCGGGAACGTTACGCCAGAAAAACAGATCGCATTGCCGTGCGACATGTCAGTGATGACGAAACGGTGGCGGTGATTGAAATTGTCTCGCCTGGGAACAAAGACAGTGATCGGGCATATCGGAGCTTTCGCCAGAAACTGGATGTCCTGGCGGATTGTGGAATTCACCTGCTGGTCATCGACCTCTTCAGGCCAACACGGCGGGATCCGCAAGGTTTTCCACGTGCCTTCTGGGGTTCGGATGACGAGGCTCTGATTCCGGCAGTCAACGAGCAGAAACCATTCTCGCTGACGTCGTTCAGAGCGGAAGGAGCGTTGGCGGGCTACTTTGAAATACTCGGTGTCAGTGACGAACTCGTCCCGATGCCGTTGTTTCTGACACCGGACGAGTACATCTACGTGCCGCTGTCAGAAACCTACGCAGCCGCGTGGCAGGGAGTCCCGGCTCAATGGAAGAAGATTGTTGAAGGAGAATTGGCCTGACCTGCTGGAACTCCGGTGGTCGGGCGAAATCGACAGACGGGCCTTCAGGCTCGACCAGTGGAGACTCAGATGAAAGTCAGCATTATTGGTGGTGGTGGGCTCGTTGGTTCTTGTGCGGCGAGTGCTCTGCAGTTTGGGCGGATCGTTCGCGAGATCGCCCTTGTTGATGTGAACCTCGAACTCGCCGAAGGGCAGGCGCTCGACCTGCTGCACGGGGCGTCGCTGATCAGCGATCAGAAGATTTACGCGTCCGGCACCGAAGCCGTTAAAGACAGCGACGTTATCTGCATCACGGCTGGCCTGCGACGCAAGCCGGATGAGAGCCGGCTCGATTTGATCAACCGGAACGTCGCCCTGTTCCGCAACATTCTGGCCGACGTCAAGCAGCACGGTGTGAAGCCGTGTGCGAAGGTCTTCGTCGTCTCGAACCCCGTCGACGTGCTGACCTACCTGGCCGTCCAGGAACTCGGACTGCCGCCGGCTCAGGTCATCGGTCTTGGCACGGTGCTCGACACAACGCGGCTGCGGTCGATGCTGGCTCAACGACTGAACATGCCGCCGACGCAGGTGCAGACGCTGATTCTAGGCGAACACGGCGACAGCATGGTTCCCGTCTGGTCTGCCGCTCAGGTCGCCGGCCTGCCGCTCGATAAGTACCCCGGCGTGACGCCTGCCGTAATCGCCGAGATTGAAAAGAAGACGCGCGGCAGCGGGGCGGAAGTCATCAAGAAGAAGGGTGGAGCCGGCTTTGCGGTTGGTGCGTCGATCGCCGACGTGATCCACTCGATCGCTCTCGACCAGCACCGCATTCTGCCGGTGTCGTCGCTGCAGAACGGAGCTTACGGACTGCGTGACGTGTGCATTTCCGTGCCGACGGTTGTCGGCAAGAACGGCGTTGTCGAGTGCTACGAAATCGACCTGTGGCCCAAGGAAAAGATGGCTCTGCAGAAGTCCGGCAGCGTGCTGCGAGAGACGATCGACAAGGTGCTTCGCGGCTGAGCCCGCGGATCCGCCGGGCGGCTGTTTTGACCGTTCGGCGATCCGTATACTTCCCGCGATGGATACCCAGCCGGCCCGGCTGACATCCTGAGATGTCTGTCGGGTCGTCGGCTTTTCAGACGGGATGATTTCGATGGTGACCGCCTCGACCGGAACCTACACCGTTCTTGCCAGACGTTTCAGGCCGCAGGGTTTTGCAGACGTCGTCGGACAGGGACACGTCGCTCAGGCTTTGCGCAACGCGATTCTGGCCAACCGCGTTGCGCACGCTTACCTGTTCACGGGGGCTCGCGGAGTCGGCAAGACGTCGACGGCCCGTATTCTCGCCAAGGCACTGAACTGCCCGCACGCCGTTGACGGCAACCCGTGCAACGAATGCGAAATCTGCGAGGGCATCGCGGCGGGCAACGACGTCGACGTGCTCGAGATCGACGGTGCCTCGAACCGCGGCATCGATGACATTCGTCAGCTTCGAGCGAACGTCAACGTCAAGTCGATGCGTACGAAGTTCAAGCTCTACATCATCGACGAAGTCCACATGCTGACAAAGGAAGCGTTCAACGCGCTTCTGAAGACGCTGGAAGAGCCGCCGCCAAACGTCAAATTCGTGTTCTGCACGACCGAGCCGAACAAGCTTCCCGACACGATTCTCTCGCGCTGCCAGCGTTTCGATTTCGGGACGATCGAAACGGCGAACATCAAAGGCCGGCTGGCTCAGATTGCCGAAGCGGAAGGCGTGCAGGTCGACGAAGACGCGCTGGAACTGGTCGCTCGACGAGCTGCCGGGTCGATGCGGGACAGCCAGTCGATCTTCGACCAGCTTCTGGCGTTTGGCGAAGAGCACGTTACCGCCAGCGATGTGCATCGTCTGCTGGGGACTGCCAGCGACGACCGGTTGATCGCGATCGCGGATGCACTCGTCGCGCGAAACCAGGCCGGAGCCCTGTCGGCGTTTCATCAGGCGATTGATGGTGGCGTGCAGCTCGGAGAATTGACGGATCAGATCCTGTTCTACCTGCGCGATCTGATGGTACTCGCGTCGGGCGCTGTCGAAATCGAACTGTCTGCCGTGGGGCCGGGCAGCCGAGAGACACTGACCAGGCAGGCCGAGCAGTGGGGACTGCAGACCATCGTCGCTGCCATGCAGATTCTCGCGGACACCAAAGGCCGGATGCAGCGTGTCACGTACGGTCGCGCTCTGGCGGAACTGGCCCTCGTCCGTATTGCACTGCTTGAGGATCTGACGAGTCTTGACGGCCTGATCGAGCAGTTGCGATCTGGCGAGCCGGCAACGTCGAGCGTCGCGGCCGCTGAAAAAAAAAATGATTCACTGAGCGGCGAGCTTGCGAGTTCACCGGCAACGGCTGCAGCAGCACCTCCCATCAGTACCAATGCCGATGCGGTAGCTGTCGACGAACCTGTCGACGTTGAATCGCATGAAGAGGCCGAGCCGCCAGGGTCTGACGAACCAATTGCTGCAGTTGCAGATGCTCAAACGCCGGAGCATGTCGAGCTTTCCAGTAACTCGTCAGTTGAAGTCACTGCAGAGGCTGCGAGCGAGAAGTCGGTCGAAACTCCAACCGATGCGACGTCGACGGAGCAGACCGAAGAGGTCGACTCTCCGGCTCACTCTGCAGCAGTCCAGGACGGTGCCGCGGAGCCATCATCTGAGGCCGGGACCGACGTCAAGACGGCGGTGGAATCGGCGACCGAAGATGTCGAAACCAGCGAAAGCGCCCCGACCGACGGGCACCAGACGGCAACCGACCTGGAATCTGAAGCGGAACTACCAACTATCGTTGCAGCTCGCGTCTCGATTGATCCGGGGGACGCCGGACAAATCTGGTCGCAAGTGGTCGCCGAGATCAACGACATGCTCAAGAGCCATGTCAAGCAGGTCAGCAAAGCTGCAATTGCCGCGCCAAACAAGCTGGAGCTGACGTTTCCACGGAAGTACCATTTCAGCAAGCGGTATTGTGAGAAGCCCGAAGTCATCAGTCGGCTCGAGCAGATCGCCGAAAAAGTCACCGGCCAGCACCTGCGGGTTTCGCTGGTGATGGGTGACGACGAGGGCTCGGTCACGACCGCGCCCGAACAGACTCAGCCCACAAGCAAGCCAGCACGCAAGCGGGCCTACAAACCGGAAGAAGACGACTTCGTGGCGGCGGTGATGCAGACGTTTGAGGCCGAATGTGTCCGCGTTGATTCACGGGCCGTCGGCGGGGCTCCTTCAGATTCCTGACGACTCAACTGGTGCGTCAACAATTACAGGAGCCGATTTTGGGCTCAATCGGAACCAGTCCACCTATCCATCAGAATTCAACGACAGACAGCAGCATGTTCAAGGGACTTGGCGACCTGGCTTCCATGATGAAGCAGGCGAAAGAAATGCAGAGCCGCATGGCTGAGGTTCAGGAGAAGCTGACGCAGCTGCGCATCAAAGGCTCGGCGGGCGGTGGCATGGTCACCGTCGAAACGAATGGCAAGCAGGACGTGCTTGGCTGCACGATCGACCAGACGCTGGTGGACGGCGGCGATAAAGAGATGCTGGAAGATCTGGTCGTGTCGGCAATGAATGACGCGGTCAATAAATCGCGAGTGGCGGCGGCTGAGGCGATGCAGGAAGCGGCGGGGGGAATGAATCTGCCGGGTATGGGCGACGCGCTCTCGCAACTCGGCCTTGGCCCGGACAGCTCATCGTAAGGCCGTGGCTCCGTCCGCCGAGGCGCCTTGAGACAGACAACAGACGGATCGTGATCGGGCAACGGATTGCAGGGAATTTCCATCATGAGCAGACGGTCGATCGAATCGCATCCGTTCGGGCCAGCGGTGACGAACCTTGTCGAGCAGTTTTCGAGACTGCCGGGGATCGGGAAAAAATCAGCCGAGCGGCTGGCGCATCACGTTCTGGCGACACCGCAGGGCGAAGCGCTCGCTCTGGCCGACGCCATTCGTGAAGTGAAGTCGACGATTCGAGCGTGCCGGACCTGCTTCAATTTGACCCAGGAGGAAACGTGCCGCATCTGCTCGTCGCCGCAGCGCAACCATCATGTGGTGTGCATTGTGGAGCAGCCGCGGGACCTGATCGCCCTCGAAGCATCGGGTTCGTACAACGGCGTGTATCACGTTCTGCGGGGACGAATTTCTCCGCTGGAGGGAATCGGGCCTGAGGATCTGACGATTGACGCACTTGTGCGACGGGTGCGACATGAGGGGGTGCAGGAACTGATCATGGCAACGAATCCGACGCTCGAAGGGGATGGCACGGCGTTGTTCATTTCCAACCTGCTGGCGTCAGATCCTGTGAGAATCACCCGGCTGGCACGCGGGATCGCATCGGGCAGTGTGCTAGAGTTTGCCAACCGGGAAATGCTTGCCGACGCGATGCGCGGTCGACAGGCCTTCTGATTGCATGAGAGTCCGAGGCCGGAAGCTCATGCGGATGCGTTCCGGCAGTTCAGGATGACTGCTTCGAGCCGCCAGGATGCGGCAACTTTGCGGCACTGGTCCTGAGGCGAAGATCACCTTCGCGTTTCGATGTCAAATCGCCGGCGCATTGAGTTTGTGACTCTTGCAGAATGCCGGGAACTGTCAGGAAGAAGCCACATCTCAGAACCGGCGCTCGGTATCATCGGTCGCGACCCACACGGAGTGGCGTTGACCAGCACCTGGCGGCGTAATTGCCTGGGACCAGCAGCGAGTTCGGAGACTCTGGGTTCATGCAACTGAACTTCTCACAGCAGATGAAGATGAGCCAGCAAATGAAGCTGGCTCCGCGCATGATCCAGTCGATGGAAATCCTGCAGATGCCGTATATGGCTCTGCAGGAACGCATTGACCAGGAGCTGGAAGACAACGTCACGCTCATCTCTGACGGCACGAAAAAAGAGTCGTCGGAAACCGAGAAGGAACTCGAAGTTCAGAAGGCCCGAGAAGAGGCGAACGAGAAGACGCCGGACGAACGCGAACTGCTGGTCGAAGACGGGAAGAACAACGAAGACGACTTCGAGCGGCTGGTCGATATGGCGACCGACTGGCCCGACGACAACTGGGCGGCAGAATCTCGACCGTCGGCGAATCGCGTCTCCGAGGATCTCGACCGCTACAGCGACATGATTGCGAATGTCGAAGCGACTCCGCAGACGCTGCACGATTACCTGCTCGAACAGTTCCACTTTTACGATCTGACCGGTGAAGAGCAGGCGTTCGGCGAGTACGTCATCCACAACCTCGATCACAACGGCCGCCTGCAGAGTTCGCTCCCCGAAATTGTTCAGGTCTACGGTGGCGGAATCAGTCAGGAGATCGCTCAGGCCGTTCTGAAGCAGATTCAGGGGCTCGACCCGCCAGGCGTTGGGGCTCGCGATCTCAAGGAAGCTCTGCTGCTGCAGCTCGATTCCAGCATGATCTACCGCGACGTGCTGGAAGTGCTCATTGAGGACCATCTCGAAGATCTGGGGAATAACCGCCTGCCGCTGATCTCGCGGAAGACCGGCTACAGCATCGAGCTGATCAAGGAAGCCGTCGACGAAATGCGGCATCTTGATCCGTTTCCGGGGCGCAAGTTCGAAAGCCGTATCGTTCAGAATGTGACGCCCGACATCGAAGTCGTCCGCGAAGACGACGGCAGCTGGGTGGTCAAAGTCATTGACGAATACGTGCCGAGTCTGCGAATCAGCCGCAAGTATCGCGACATGCTGCGGAACGGTGCCGACGCTCAAACCAAGGAATACATCAAGAAAAAGATCGACTCGGCCAAGTGGCTCATTGAGTCGATCGAGCAGCGGTACAACACGCTGCGCCGCGTCGCGCAGGCGATTGTCGACCACCAGTCCGAGTTTCTGGAAAGTGGCCCGGATTACATTCAGCCGTTGAAGATGCAGCAGATCGCTGACCAGGTCGGCGTGCATGTGACGACGGTTTCGCGAGCGGTCGACGATAAATGGATTCAGACACCGCGTGGCCTGTTTCCGCTGAAGCGGTTCTTCGGCGGGGGAACCAAGACCTCAAGTGGCGAAGACGTTGCGTGGGACATTATCCGCCGCAAACTGCAGGACATCATTGACGCTGAGGACAAAGACAATCCTTACAGCGACGATGCCCTGGTCGAACAGATGGCGAAGCTCGGTTACAACCTGGCTCGCCGAACGGTGACCAAATACCGCAAGAAGTTGAATATCCCGTCGTCGCGGCAGCGGCGTCAGTACTGACGGTCAAGGGAAACGGAACAACGCCGGTCGCACAGCCGGCTTGAAATCGTGCCGATTCGGGGGCACGAAGAAAGGCCTTCCGGGAGCAATCCTGGAAGGCCTTTCGGCTTTCGCGGCCGAGGATTCTTGATGGCACGCAGCGCTGGTCTGGCTGAGGAGACCGGACATTCTCAAACCTGGTCAGTCTCGAACCTTCCGCTACGACTGTCCGTCGAGAACAATCGTCCCTGACCCGTTCCTCAAGCCCTTCCGTATTGCCCGACCATGTCGCTTGCCAGCTTCAGCGTTCGCAATCCCGTCTTCGTCAACATGCTGATGCTGGTCATTCTGGCCAGTGGGACGATCTTCGCGCTGACACTGGTCCGCGAAATGTTTCCCGAATTCCGCCCGAACAAGCTGATCATCTCGGCGATTTATCCCGGCGTGCAGCCGCAGGAGATCGAGAAGGCGGTCACGATCAAGATTGAAGAGGCGGTCCGTGATATTGAAGGTGTCGAGAAAGTTGATTCGACAATCTCCGACGGTTCGACCGTCATCTCGCTGACGCTGTTCAACGAGGTTGACGACGCTGAGGCAGTGCTCAACGAAGTCAAACGCGAGATCGACGCACTCCCCGACCTGCCCGACGATCTGGAACGCATCACCGTTCAGAAGTTCGAGCCACTGCTGCCGGTCATTTCCGTCGCGATCTTTGGCGACGGTGACGAGGCCGAACTGAAACGAGCAACGCGTCAACTGCGCGACGACCTGATTGCTCTGCCGGGCGTCAGCAACGTCACGCTCGGTGGCATTCGAGACGACGAGATCAGCGTCGAGATCATTCCGGAGCGGCTGATCGAGTACGACGTGACGTTCGACGAAGTCGCCGACGCGATCCGGGCCGGCAATCTCGACATCTCGGGCGGACAGCTTGAGGGACAGCGAACGACGGTTTCTGTCCGGACGGTCGGTGAGGAACTTCGCGGCGAGGATCTCGAAGACCTCGTCATTCGGCCGGGAGCGGGAACCGGTCGCAGGGTTCTGCTGCGCGATGTCGCGGTTGTTGATGACGGATTCGTCGACGTCGACATCAAGAGCTACTTCAACTCCAAACCGTCAATGAGCTGCGACGTGTTCAAGACCGCGTCGCAGGATGCGATTCAGATTTCATCGGTCATCAAAGCGTACGTTGCCGGAAAGCAGGGCAAACCGTTCGATCCGTACGGTTTCGAGGCTGCGGAAACGCTGCCCTGGCACCAGCGCATTCCGGCTCAGATCGGAGCAGGCTTCAGCTGGCTGTCGAACCGCGTGGCCGGACGGCCGGATCCGGTCGAGGTTTACGAAGCCAGCCGGGCGGCCCCGTTCACACACAACTTTGAACTGCAGCTCAACACCGACCTTGCCCGTTTTATCGAAGGCCGGCTCGATCTGATGGCCCGCAACGGGCGGTCCGGGCTCGTTCTGGTGCTCATCTCGCTGGTGCTGTTTCTCAATCGCCGTGTCGCGTTCTGGGCAGCGATCGGATTACCGGTTTCGTTTCTCGGCACATTCGCTGTGATGTGGATGTTCGGGATCTCGATCAACCTGCTGTCGGTGTTCGGTCTGATCATCGTGCTGGGCATCATCGTCGACGACGCCATCGTCATTGGCGAAAACATCTGCCGGCATGTTGAGGAAGGCGAACCGGCGGAAGAGGCGGCGATCACGGGCACGGAAGAAGTGCAACTGCCGGTCGTTGTTGCTGTGCTGACAACGATCGCAGCCTTCGCGCCGATGCTGTTCATCCAGGGAACCATCGGTGACTTCATGGGCGAACTGCCCATCGTCGTGATGGCGGCGCTCAGTGTCTCGCTGGTTGAAGCGCTGGTCATTCTGCCGACGCACCTGCGGCATCTGCCTACGCCGGAAGAAGAACAGAAGCTGATCGCGAATCGCCGGGAAGGACTCGTCAGCCGAATTCTCGATCGCTTCAAGATCTGGCAGGAACACATCGTTCATGACATTCTGACCGCGTGGTACGAGAAGTTTCTGCGAGTCGCTCTGCGCTGGAAGTTCGTCACTGTCTGCGTCGCCATCGCCACGCTGACAACGTCGCTTGGGCTGGCCACAACAATCAGGGAAGACGGACTGGCTCTCGGTGGAGTTGTCGATTTCGTTCTTATTCAGCCCATGGATGCGGAGAGTCTCGTCTGCAATGTCGAACTGCCGGTCGGCAGCCCTCCTGAACGCGTTGAACAGCGTATCCGCGAAATCAGCGAGTTCATCAGCGAAGCCCCTGAAGTCTCCGGCGTCAAAGCGCACGTCGGCGTGCAGATTGATGTTGCCGGTGAAGGCGCCGTCGGCGTGACCGACCAGTCCAACCTCGGGCAGTTGATTGTTGAACTGGAAGAGTCGGATGCGCGCGAACGCGCCGGGATGCGATCGAGCAACGATCTGCTGACGGTCTTCCGTGAGTTCACTGCCAGCCTGCCCGAGATCAACTCGGTCCAGTGGCAGGCGTTGAACGGCGGGCCCGGCGGGCGCGACATTGTTATTCGGCTGACTGGTCCCCGGTTTGAAGAGCTGGTCGAGGTCTCTGAGGAACTGACCGAAACTGTCGGCCGGTACGCTGGCGTTTACGATCTCGATACCGACTTTGATCGTGGTAAGCGCGAGGTTCAGTTGCGGCTGCTGGAGTCGGCCAGTGTCGCCGGTGGCAATGTGGCCGCGCTGGGGATGCACGTTCGCGCGGCGCTGTTCGGTCGCGAAGCTCGCCGGATCACGCGCAACCGTGAAGACGTCAAAATCATGGTCCGGTATCCCGAGGACTTTCGATCCAGTGTCTACAACCTCGAATCGATGTGGTTGCCAACGCCGGGCGCTCCTGGAGATCGAGGCTGGGTTCCTTTGAGGCAGGTCGCCGAATTGCGGGAGACCGAAGGTGTCACCTCGCTGCACCGCAGTGAGCACGCGCGATCGGTGACGGTCTACGGCAACATCGACTCTGCACAGAACAATTCATCGGACGTCATCGAGTCGGTGCGGTCGGCGTTTAAGAGCGACATCCGACCGAATCATCCATCGGTGCAGATCGAGTTTCTCGGCAGCGCCGAGGAGATGCGGAAATCCTTCTCTGGATTGAAGATCGCTTTCCCGGTCGCGCTGCTGCTGATCTACATGATGCTCGCCGGCCTGTTCCGCTCGTACGTGCAGCCGCTGGTCGTCATGGCCGCGATTCCGTTCGGCATTCAGGGAGCGATCGTCGGGCACCTGCTGACGAATAACCCAATCACAATTCTCAGTCTGATCGGCATGCTGGCGCTCAGTGGGATCCTCGTGAATGACTCGCTGGTTCTGGTCGACTTTATCAACAGCCGCATTCGCGGCGGCCTGTCGATTTTTGAGGCGAGTATTCAGGGTGCGAAACTGCGGCTCAGGGCGATTCTGCTGACCTCATTGACGACCGTCGCGGGACTGACACCGCTGATGTTTGAAACGAGTTTTCAGGCAAAGTTTCTGATCCCGATGGCCGTGACGCTGACCTTTGGACTCGTCTTCGCGACGGGCCTGACGCTGGTCATTGTTCCGGCCCTGAATCTGATCTTTCTCGAACTCCGGGCGGCGTTGTCGGGCAACGGTTCCCCGCGGTAACTCTGTCGGCGAGGAAAGTCAGCCGGCGAGGAAAGTCAGCCGGCGTGGGGCAGGGGCGCGTTGTGACGAACCGTCAGATCGCGACAGAGAAGGCTGATTGTTTGCATCGTCGCCCATCTGATTGCCGATCTTCTGCCAGAATCCCGCGCACTCTGCCAGGCGAGCTGACATCGCTGAGATGGTTTGTTAGCCTTTTGAGTCCTGCCCAAATGACTGGGGCCGCAACGGCCTCACCCACCTGAAACGTGCGTTCCTGCGAGCGTACTCCTGCCTTTTGAGCCGTCCGACGGTTCTCATGCCGAGGCATTACCTCCATGAAAACTCCCGCCCGGAATTTGCGCAACCGTACTGCCTGTTTCACTCCGGACCACCGTTCCAGTCGGAAGGGTTCGAGCGCAAGCATCCTGCTGCTCGGCACAATCACCGTGCTGATTGCCGCCACCGCGTTTGCCCAGTTCGCATCCGATAGCGTGTCCGGAATGCTCTCGGGCTTCTTCAGCGACGAAGCCGAGATCGAGTTTCTGACGGCTGAAGTGATTCGCGGCCCGTTCGAGCATCGGGTTCTGGAGCGTGGCGAGATCGAGAGTTCGAGCAATGTCGAAGTCCGCTGCGAGGTTCGTTCCCGCTCGGGCGGAATTCAGATTCTCGAGATCGTTCCCGAAGGCACCGTTGTCGCGCCCGGCGACCAGCTTGTGCGACTCGACGATGCCGGCCTGCAGCAGGAACTCATTCAGCAGCAGATCGTGGTCAGCAACAGCCAGTCAACGGCCATTGAGGCGAAGGCCACGCTCGACGATGCAAAGCTCGCTCTGAAGGAATACGAAGACGGCACATTTCTCGAACTGGAAGAGCAGCAGGAAAGTGCGGTCTTCGTCGCGCGTGAGGATCTTCGTCGTGCGGAAGAGTATCTGCAGTACAGCAAGCGACTGGCCGAGCGAGGCTACATCCCGGAAGCGCAGCTCGAGGCCGATACCTTCGCTGTGGAAAAGGAGCGCAAGGAACTCGGCGTCACCGAGACCAGGCTGAAGGTGCTGCGCGACTTCACGAAAGAGAAGATGGTCACGAAGCTGAACGCCGACATAGCGACGGCAGCGGCCCGGTTGAAATCCCGCGAGAAGACGCTGGAACTTGACCAGGTTCGGTTGAAGGAAATCGAGGACCAGATCGAGAAGTGCATCATCACCTCACCGGCCGCTGGCGAAGTCGTTTACGCCAACGATCAGGAACGCCGTGGTTCATCGGGGGACCTGCTGATCGCAGAGGGCCGTCCCGTTCGCGAACGTCAGGTCATCATCCGCATTCCGGACCAGGATCGGATGCGCGTCGTTGCCAAGGTCCACGAATCACGAATCAGCTTCGTCCAGCCGGGGCTCACCGCCAGCATCATTCTGGACGCGTTGCCGGAACTGAAGCTGACTGGCGAGGTTGTCGGGGTCGCCGAGTATCCGATCCCCAGCTACAGCGTCTACATGTCGCACATCAAAGAGTACGAAGTCGAGATCGATATCCGGAATCCGCCGGATGGCCTGCGTCCGGGGATGACGGCTCAGGTCGACATACTTGCCGAGAAACTCGACGAAGCCACACAGGTTCCAATCCCTGCCGTCATCGAACGGGCCGGCCGTTTCTTCTGCGGCGTGCCGACGGGCGATGGCAAACTCGAAACGCGTGAGATCACCGTCGGGTCAACCAACGAGGACGTGCTGGTTGTGATCGATGGCCTGCAGGCCGGTGAAGAAGTCGTCCTGAATCTGGGTGAGGAAGGTGTGCAGGAACTGCTCGACCTGCCCGAAGATGACGACGAGTCGGCATCGGACTCTGACGATGCTCCGCAACCAGAGTCAGCCTCGCCGAAGTCGGTAAGAACGGCGAAGAACTCCGACAAGCCGAAGAAGAACAAAACGAAGTCATGAGCACGGCTTCTGTTTCCCGCGCGGACGTCGCCCCTCAGGCACGCCCGCAGCGTAACTCGGCTCGGGTTTCCGGCAGCGCTTCACAGCCAGCTGGCTGTCCGCAGACGTCGGCTTTGTGGATTCATGATCTGAAGAAGGATTACCAGCTGACGTCGGAAACCGTCCACGTGCTCAAGGGCATCAACCTTGATGTTCCGCGTGGCGATTATGTCGCGATCATGGGCCCCTCCGGTTCGGGTAAGAGCACGCTGCTGAATCTGCTGGGCTGTCTCGATCGGCCAACGTCGGGTGAGTACCACATCGGCGGGCAGGATGTCGCGAGCCTGAGCGATGACGAGCTGGCAACCATCCGGGCGAGCAGCATTGGATTCGTCTTTCAGGCTTACAACCTGATCCCGCAACTGACCGTCCAGGAGAACATCGAAGCGCCGCTCGCCTATCGTGACGGCATGACGGCTGATGATCACCGCCGCTGCCAGCAGCTGGCCGAGCAGGTCGGACTCGGTGATCGCACAAGCCACCGTCCGACGGAACTCTCAGGCGGGCAGCAGCAGCGAGCCGGCATCGCGCGCAGCCTCGTCAACAAACCACAGTTCATCCTCGCCGACGAGGCGACGGGGAATCTCGACACGGCAACCACGAACGAGATTCTCGAACTGTTCGACCGCTTGAACGAAGACGGCGCGACGATTGTCGCGGTCACTCATGAAGAGGAAGTCGCGGCGCGGGCTCGTCGGATTGTCCGCCTGCGTGACGGCGTGATCGAAAGCGACGAACGGCTGCGTCCGGTGACGGCGTCCGACAGCAGTCGCGTGAACGAGGCGTCGGTTGTTGCTGAGCAGCAATTGCGACGCCGAAGAAAACGTCCGTCGCGGCTGGCGCTGCGTCTGCGCGACCTGCGTGTTGGCATCAAGAGTCTGCTGATCCATCCGCTGCGTTCTCTGCTCACGGTGTTAGGCATCTTCATCGGTGTCGCCAGCGTGATCTGGCTGCTGGCGATCGGTGAAGGCATTGCCGGCAAGGCGCAGGAACAGATCGAGGAACTCGGTGCGAACAACATCATTCTGACGACGTCCCGCCCGCCGTCAGAACAGATTCGTGAACGCAAGGTCTACTTCTACGGGCTGACGGACGAAGACTGTCGACATCTGCGACGGACAATTCCGTCGGTCGATCTGGCGATTCCTTTCTGCCGCCGCACCGGACAGGAGCTGCGATATCGTGAACGGGTTGCTCGCACAGAGATCAATGCCTGCACGCCCGAGTACGCGGAGCTGTACTCGTTGCGGCTGACGCGCGGCCGTTTCATCAGTCAGAAAGACGTTGAAGAAAAAGCGATGGTCTGCGTGCTGACTCAGGAACTCGTTGACGAGGTGTTCCGGCACGAAGACCCGATGGGACGCTCGGTGCGCATCTACCGCGACTACTTCCGCGTCATCGGTGTTGTCGCTCCGCGGACCGAACTGGAAAGTGTCAAAGGGGCCAGCCGCAGCCAGGACTTCTCCGACAATTCGTATATCCCCATCGAGACGTTCTGGTCGCACTTCGGCGATGCTTACTCGGTCGGCAATAACGGTGGCCGTGGTGTTTCGCAGATCACTCTGCGGTTGAAGGACCAGGACGATGCTGTCGCCACCGGCAACGCCGTGACGGAAGCGCTTCGCAAGTCGCACATGTTCGACGACTACACCGTCGGCGTGCCGCTCGAACTGCTTGAGCAGGCACGTAACACGCGGCTGATGTTCATGGGAATGATGGGCCTGATCGCCGGCATCTCGCTGGTTGTCGGCGGCATCGGCATTATGAACATCATGCTGGCGACGGTGACGGAACGGACGCGCGAGATTGGCATTCGCCGTGCGCTCGGTGCCAAACGCCGCGATATCACTCGGCAGTTCGTAATTGAAACGGTGCTGCTGTCGATCGCGGGAGGCGTCACCGGAATTCTCGGAGGCCTGACCTGTGGCCAGCTGGTCGACGGCCTGCGCTGGGCGCTGACAGAGATCTCTCCCGATCTGATGGAAGCGATGCCCGAATCGATGCAGACTGTGGCGCCCGTGGTGGCTCCCTGGTCGATTCCCCTGGCATTCGGAATCTCAGTGACCGTTGGCGTGGTCTTTGGGCTGTATCCCGCGCGGCGGGCGGCAGCCATGAATCCGATCGATGCCCTGCGACACGTTGCGTAAGTGGTCCGGGCCATCAGCTCTGACAGGGTTCTCGTTTGACCCGAAGCCGCACGCGATGGCGTTTGGGAACAATCTGAAAACGCCATCGTCTGCGGCTTCGGGTCAAACAACCTGATGCTGACCCCTGAATCAAATGACTCGGTCGGGCAGTGCTCAGGTCGTCGGCTGTTCGGCTTTGGCGAGCGGCTTCAGCCAGATTTTCTGGAAGTGAACTTCCGCGCCTTCGCTCTGCAGCGCGATCGCCCCCTTTGCCGGGCTGCAGCCAGTGACTTCGCCGACCCGCTTGCCGTTGATCTCGACGGAAATGCGGCCCTCGCGGCACACAACACGACACTCGTTCCAGACGTTGAGATCCCGGGGAAGCTCTCGATCCTTCATGTCGATGCGGTTGTCCGACTTCGCCTCGCCGCTGGGAAAAACACTGCCGGTCTGAGGCCGATGCAGCTGCACCTGAATCGAAGTTGGCCAGATATGATCCGCTTCGGCTGTGTGCAGCAGGATGCCGCTGTTGCCGACCGGATCGGTTGGGTATCGCCACTGCAGGCCAAACTCGTAATCGCCAAAGACTTCCAGCGTCCGCAGGTACCCAAAGGGCATTCCCGTGCAGCGCAGATAAGGAGCCCGGGGATCGTCAGCCACAATCTGCCAGGTCGACGTCAGCTGGCTGCCTTTCTCCTCAGTGAAGAACCGCCAGCCTTTGGGAAACTCTTTGGCGTTCAGGAGGTCGCGAGGTTCGACGGGTTTCACTTCCGCCGGCTTCTCAGCATCCGGCTTTGTCACTTCCGGAGCCCCCGTCCCTTCACCTTCCTGAGCAGCGACCGACCGGGCACCTTTGTCGAGCACGATGGTGGACCCGCCGAGAGCGGCAGCAAGGCCTGCTCGGCAGATGTCTCGGCGCGACACCATCAGGTCGTCGATCGGCTGGCTGGAAAAGCGATTGCTCACAGACGAACCCGGATCAGGAATGCGGCGTGTGGGAAGAATGCAACGTTAAGGACGTCCTGGAATGATCTGTCGCAGTGGGCTTCGCCAGAAGTCCCGTTCGGCCTTTGATGAGGGACTCCTCGCGAAGTCCACCACGAAATACTTCACCATAATTTCCAGGATGATCTTCAGCGATCAGGAACGAGCATCCCTGCACTCTCCGGTGACTGACCGTGTCGAGGCCACCGAACGCGAACTCGATTCTAGGACCAGCTCCTGACGGGTTCAACGAGACACATTCGCTGTGGCAGGTCCCGCTCAAGAGGCGCCGGAATGTTGGGACGAAGACTCGTTCAGATTTGCCGCGAGACGCGAACACTGGACAACTCAGAGGTTTCGTCGGAAGACTCCCGGCTCCCATCAACTTCAGGAGACGCACCGTGTTTGACGTATTGATCCGCAACGCCACCGTGATTGACGGAACCGGGGCCGCTGCTCAACAGGCCGATCTCGGAATCTCCGGCGACAGAATTGCCGCCGTGGGAAGCCTCGACGGAGCACACGCCGGTTCCGAAATCGATGCGACGGGCCGAGTGCTCGCGCCCGGATTCATCGACGTCCACAATCATTCAGACGGCTGGCTGCTTCGCGAATCGAACTTCGCCGCGAAGACGCTCCAGGGCTTCACGACAGAAGTCCTGATGGCTGACGGGATCGGCTACGCCCCCGTCAGTCCGTTAACGGCCCGCGACTGGCTGTTTTATCTGCGCGCCCTCAACGGACTGCGACTGCAGGATTATTCCGGCTGGCAAACCTTCGCCGAATATCTCGAAGCGATTGCAGGCCACACCGCTCAGAACGCCGCCGCGCACTTGCCGTACGCCAACGTGCGAGCGCTGGCCTGCGGTTTTGGAAAGACGCGCGTCGACGATTTTCAGATGCGCGAGATTCAGCGCCAGATTCAGATCGGCATGGAAGCGGGCGCCGTCGGCGTGTCGACCGGACTCGACTACATCGTCCAGTGCTTCTCGACGACTGACGAACTGGTCGAGGCCATGACCGCGATGGCGCCGTACGACGGCCTTTATGTGTCGCACGTTCGCTACAAAAAGAGTCTGCTGCCGGCTCTGGAAGAGGCTGCCGAGATCGGGCGCCGCGCTGGGGTTCGCGTCCATATTTCGCATCTCAAGGGCCAGAGCCCCGGCCAGCTGGAACAGGTCTTCGAGTTCCTCGACCGCACCCGGCGCGATGTCGACATCAGCTTCGACGTGTATCCCTACCAGCCCGGCTCGACGATGCTCAGCTACCTGATGCCTTACGAAGCCTGGATCGACGGCCCACTGGCGGCGATCGGCAAGCTTCGCGATCCGGCCATCCGCGAACGCTTCGCCGACGGGCTCGACGCCTACCGCCTCTCGCTCGACAGGATCCGCATCGCGTGGGTCGGCTCGAAAGAGAACTCACGTTACCAGGACAGAACGCTGGCCGAGTTCATTGACGACTCCGGCCTGCCCGCCGCCGACGCGCTCATCGACCTGCTGATCGAAGAGCGGCTTGCGGTCCTGTGCGTGATGGACGAGGGCGACGACCGCCTTGTCTACCCACTGCTGCAGCACGACCTGTTCATGCTGGGCACGGACGGCATCTACTGCAGCGACGGCCCGGTGCATCCGCGCGTTTTCGGTTCGGTTGGCCGCCTCCTCGGCCCACTGGTCCGCGACCAGAAACTGCTGAGTCTCGAACAGGCCGTGCATCGCCTGACCGGCTACCCGGCGGAACGCTTCGGGTTCGAACAGCGAGGCACAATCGCGGAGGGCAACTTCGCCGACCTGGTCCTCTTCGACGCGCAGACGATCCACGATCCGGCAACGTTCGAGGATCCCCGCCAGCCGACGGAGGGCATCTCCCACGTCTTCGTCAACGGCCAGCCCGTCGTCGTCGATGGTTCGCCCGTCGAGGTGGACCATCCACCTGGAAGATGCTTGCGCCGAGGAACCGCGTGACCGATCGCGCAAACAGAGGACGACCGACGGAAGAAATGGCTTCAAGGAAACTTTCGAGCGGTCGGTACTGCAGTGCAGCGAGTTGCGAAACTCGCTCGCGCCGTGGCGTCTGAGTCGGAGTGGCTGAACCTTGGCGTACCATCCCATTGAAGTGACTCTGGCCGGAGTCTCAACCTACTGGCCGGAGAGTCCTTCGATCGTGATGCGGGTGATCCCCGGCTGACCTCGGATGGAGCCTTGGTGAAGTGCCAGGATCTCGCGACTGCCTGGCAGGAACGTACAGCGATAGAGGAAGGGATGTTTCTCAAGAACAAGCCGGGTGACCAGCTTCTGTGTGCGTACATCGAACAAGGTAATTTCACCGTATCCCGGTCCGTTCGGTGTGACCGTTGTGTCCACACTCGAACCACCGACCGACGCCACATATCGCCCGTCCGGAGAAAACTGCAACCATTTTACTGGCCCCTTTGTGGTGCAGAGTTCCCAGGCCTCTTCCGTCTTTGTGTTCCACAGCTCAACGATTTCTGGTCCCTTGACGGGAGAACGTCGCATCGAAATTCGTCCGGATTTCCATCTATAGGGCTGTGTGGGGTATGTGGACCACGCCATCCAGTTGCGGTCAGAACTCACGGCAGTTCCGTTGAATCTGCGCTTCGGGTTGGCTGTCACGCGGGTCTGAAAGACCGGTCCGAGTTCCCACGTCCGCGTGTTAAGTCGCCGCACGCCGCCTTGCGCGACTGCAATCAATTCGTCCGAACCAAGCGAATGCAACTTGCCGACTGAGAACTGGCGTTCTTCGCTGATCTGCAGTGTGTCTATAGCTATTTCGCCAACGTGCAGGCCTGATCGATGCGTTATCTTATTTATATCAATTCGGTGTGAGATTATTTGATCGCCATGAGGCTCCACTGAGATGCCGAAATCGTTCTCGAACACACGGTCGGCCAGCAGCTTTCGATTCTTGAAATCCCACAGTTCAAGCACCGGGGGATATTTGTCGTTCAGCCGGGTACACCACAGGAACATGCGCGACGAACCATCCGGGATAAACACCGGCGTCCATGCCTGCCAGTGGCCGCCATCCAGAATTTCCGGCTCGGCATTCAGGTCCTCAAGGTTCCAGATGGCGACCGTGCCGTCACTGGTCGTGGCCAGCAGAAACTCGCCTGTTGGATCGACCACCAGACCCGTCCCCATGTCCACGCGGGGAAACGGAATACTGGTTTCTTCCGCACGAAGCCGAACTTCTGCGGCCACCAGAGCCGTCGACAACAGACCTGAGTGACTCATCGCGGTCGCGACGACCACGCAAACGATTGCTGTTAACCGACCGGCCGTCATCACGGCTGCACCTCCTCTTCAATCGGGGCGACGATCTCAATCTCCTCGATCGGGATTTCCAGTTGGAGTTCTTCCTCCTGCTGGGCAGAGATGAGTATATCTGTGACGGTGGTGTCAAACAGGTCACCGTAAAGGTCCGCGTCCGATTCATCGACTGGCGGATAGAAGGCTTCCAGTCTGCTGATCTCGTTCTCAATGCCGGTGCTGAGATCGTCCGACAGTTCGGAGAGTTCATAGATTGTCGTGGTGCCGTAAGGTGGTTCTTCGCCATCGTACGTCTCGCGAAGCTCCATGCCGAGTTCTTCGCGAACGGTATTCTCCAGAACCAGAACAGCGCCTCCTGCTTCCGTATGCGGGTCCAGCAGGGTCAGCTCGGGATACCGATGAGCGAATTCGTGTGCAATCACCACGTAGAAGTCGGCATCCGGATACTCTTCCGTTGGCACGGGAGCTTCTTCGGGGAACTCCAGATCTGCCGGGACAAAGCCTTCATCCATCAGTTCAGGGTCAAGGAAGATTCCCTGTCCAAGGCCTCCGTCGCCCTGTCCAGGAATCGTGGCATGGGGAGAAATGCCAACCTGGAAAATGATGGTCATCGTGAAGTCGTCTGTGGGATCGAGCATCGTTTCGGCGATCTGCCCGGTCAGGTTACCGACCTCCGCCATCTCGTGGAGCTGTGTGATGAATCTCGCTTCCAGCAGTGCACGTTCAGCGAGCACAATGGCTTGCTCTGTCGGGTCGGTTGGCAGCGGATCCCGCCAGATGAATTCGATGTCGGGTTCCTGTTCTGCGGGCGGCGTTCCCTGACTGACGTCGACCGGTCCTGAAACTTCGGCAGAAGCATCTGCCGTCTCAGCGGTTTGTTCTGGATCGACCGGAGAATCGACCACAGGGGCTGT
>Ga0070727_10002122_pt1 | contig 19607 bp, 9 predicted proteins | sample tdAd472_FD_66722 | JGI IMG/M metagenome (GOLD analysis project Ga0070727, IMG submission 66722) | Marine sediment microbial communities from the Atlantic coast under amendment with organic carbon and nitrate - tdAd47.2 | ecosystem: Environmental > Aquatic > Marine > Coastal > Sediment | place...
CTCGTCGCGGATCAAGTTGGTGTGGTCGAAGAGCCAGATCTGCTGCCCGTCCGCGCGGCGCACCCGGTAGGGCTCGTGGGTGAACTCGCTCGCCCCTGCCTCGCAGGCCGCCTGAACCTCCGCGCCGACCCGCTTCAGGTCCTCGGAGTCGACCAGGTCGCTGTAGGCGACCTCGCCGCTGACGAACGCGTCCGTGGTGTAGCCGAACACGTCGAGCACGTTGCGCGAGGCGTAGTCGACCGGCCAACCGGGTTCGTTGCGCCACTTGAAGACCACGACGGGTCCCCGCGTGAAGATCTCGCGCTCGTCGACGTTGGGCTGCAGCGAGTCCATGCCGCACGATAGCGAAGATCGGGCTCGGGCGCCGCGCGGCAATCTCCCGAGCGGCACCGTAGAATCCCGCTCATGAGCAGCTACTTCCGCTGGCGCCCCCACCCCTGGCATGGAGTCCCTGTCGGCCCCGACGCCCCGCGGGTGGTCAACGCCTACGTCGAGATCACCCCCTTCGACGCGGTGAAATACGAGATCGACAAGGCGACCGGCTACCTGCGCGTCGACCGCCCCCAGCGCTACTCCTCGCAGGTCCCTACCCTCTATGGGTTCGTCCCCCAGACTTACTGCGGAGCCAGGGTTCAGGCGCTCTCTCCCAGCTCCGACCGGGGCGATGGCGACCCGCTGGATATCTGCGTCCTCGCCGAGCGCCCGATCACGCGCGCCGAGATCCTGGTCGACGCGCGAGTGATCGGCGGGCTGCGCATGATCGACGGCGGCGAAGCCGACGACAAGATCATCGCCGTGCTCGAGAACGACCCCATCTACGGTGAGGTGAGCGAGCTCGAGCAGGCTCCGCCGACCCTGATCGAACGCCTGCGCCACTACTTCGCGACCTACAAGCTCGACCCCTCCTCTGGAGCCGAACCCACGATTCGTTTCGACGGGACCTACGGCGCCGAGGCGGCGCGCGAAGTGATCGTGGCCAGCATGGAGGACTACGCCGAGCGATTCGGCGTCGTCTCCAGCGAGGGCTAGGCTCCCTCGCGGGCCGGCCACTGCGCCGGGTCGAAGGTCTCCACCACGACCGGCGGGATCCGCTTGGGCTTCCCGCTCTCGAGGTCGACGAAGACCCACAGGTTCACCCCGCGGGTGAGCAGCTTGCCGTCGCGCAGCCGGCGCACCTCGTGGCGGCGCTCGGCCACGCTTCGGCGCAGCCCCGAGGGCCAGGTCGCGACGACGAGCTCGTCGCCGGCGAGCCCCGGCTCGAGGTATTCGATCTCATGGCGGCGCACCACGAACACTCCGCCCACCTCCCGGTAGCGGGGGACGTCGAACCCCAGGGCCTCGGAGTGCGCCTTGGCGGCCTGGTTCATCCAGTGCAGATAGCGCACGTTCGACACGTGCTCCAGGTCGTCTATGTCCGCGGAGCCCACCGTCCAGCGAAGCAGGAACGGAGCGTCGACGGGCCACCCCAGCTCGGCAGGGTCGCTCACGCGGCAGGCTCCGCGGCCGCGCTGGGCGCCTTGCGCTTGCGCCACACCACGACGGCCACCAACAGCCCCAGCGCTCCCACGGCCAGCCCCAGCGGCCAGCCCCAGGGGATCCCCGCCAGGGACGCCGGGTTCCCGTCGGCGTCCTGACCCTCCACGCTCCGCCGGGTGAACGTGATCCCGTCCTCGCCGACCCCCGTGATCTCGTAGGTCACCAGGACGTGGCTCGCAGCGGCCCCCGAGGGCACGAGCGAGGGCCCGGTGCCCAGGGCCTGGAGGTGAGACACGGCGTCGGGGTCCTCGGCGACCGCGCCGAGGTGGCTGGGGAGCGGGCCCTTGACCGCGAACAGGACCGGACGGAACCAGCGGTAGGAGATCTGCTCGATCGGCTTGCCCTCCTCGACGAGGACCGCGTCGGGGAGCTCGCCCTCCCTCGGGCCCGAGAGCTCGACGAGCACGAACCGGTAGTCCGGGAACGCCCCCAGGTTGGTGAACGCCAGCCGCCCCCGGACGCGCTTCTGCCCCGAGGGGGGGGCGACGTCAGCGACGGCGGGGAGGGCCAGCGCGAAGCCCAGGACGAACAGCCACGGTCGGATCATGACGACTCCCTTTGGGCGCAGTCTACCCCGCGGCCCGCCGCGCCCCCCGCGGTTAGGCTGGGCTTCGAGGAGGCCGCCGTTGAACGCCGAAGCACCGCCGCGCATGTCGCCGCTCCGCCGCGGAGCGTGGGTCGCCTTGCTGGCAACGGGAGTCGGACTGTTCCTCTTCTACGGCCCCTTCAAGCGCGACGTCCGCAACGAGGCCCTGCGGGCAGCGCGCGCCGTCACCGACCGCAACCGCGACGCCTTCTTCGCCGCGGGGGGCTACGACGAGGACGGCTACACCCGCAAGGGGCCCGCCATCCCTGGAGAGTGGCTGTACGCCCACCCCGAAGCGGGGCAGACCTTCGACGCGTTCCTCGGCAAGCCGCCCCTGATCGTGCCGCCCGACGCCCCCCGCCGGACCTTCGTGATCCAGCCCCTGACCCCGCTGCGCCCCCACGCCGAAGCGGTGATGGAGCCGTGCCGCGAGTTCACCGAGCTGTTCTTCACGCGCCCCTGCGAGCTCGCCGAAGCGCTGGAGATCCCAGCCTCGACCCACCGCGCCGACACCGATCAGTACGACGCCGCGGCGCTCCTCGACTGGCTCGAGGCCCGTCGCCCGGAGCACGCGGTCTCCTACACCGGGCTCTGCGACGAGGACCTGATCGTCGACCACCTCGACAACTTCCTCTTCGGCCTGGGGCGCTTCTCCAGCGGGCTTGGCTGCTACTCCTACGCGCGCTTCTACCACCCGGGTGTGGACGAGACGCTCTACCTCAAGCGCACGCTGCAGCTGTTGAACCACGAGATCGGGCACTCCTTCGGCCTGCACCACTGCATCTACTTCAGCTGCTCCATGAACGGCGCCAACAACCTGCCCGAGGCCGACCGCACGCCGCTGCACTTCTGTCCGCTGTGCCTGCGCAAGCTTCAGCGCTGCTTTGGCTTCGACGTGCGCGAGCGCTACGAGGGCCTGCAGGCGTTCTACGCTCGCCAGGGTCTCGACGACGAGGCCAGCTGGGTCGCCGAGCGCCTGGCCCACCTCGAGCGGAGCGGACGCACGGCTCCCTGGGACGAGGAGTAGGGAGCCCTCAGCGGCGCCGACGGAGGGCGAGCAGCCCCAGCAGCCCCAGCAGCCCCAGCAACGCCCCATGGTCGGGCTCGTCGGCCAGCGCGCACCCGCCGCTGCCGCCTCGACCGCCCGCGGGCGCAGGGGTCGCGCCGGGCGTCGTGGTCCCCGCGCGCGGGAGCGCCGGCCCGGTCCCGCCGCCGGTGCCCACGCCGGGGACCGTGAAGCTCGTCGCGGGCCGGTTGAGCGCGTTGCCGAAGGCGTCGCGTGGAGCGTCGTAGAAGTAGACGACGAAGCTCACGTCGTTCCCCGCCGCCGGGTAGCGGTCCAGGTTCAGCGGCACGTCGCGCTGGTTGGTCACCTCGAAGACCGAGCTCTGGTGGGTCGGCTGGTCGCTCCAGCCGCTGCCCTGGCTCGGGACGAGCACGTCGATCGCGCCCAGGCTCTGGTCGCTCGACTCGCCGGCGCTGCTCAGCGCCTTGAGCTCGACCGCGTAGGTCGTCGGCTCCAGCGAGGCGTCGAAACGGAAGCGCACGGTCAGCTCGCCCGGGGGGAGGTACCCGTTGCCGCTGGCGTCGGTCTGGGTCTGCCCGACCACGACCTCCACGTCGTAGGGGACGGCCCACACCCCGTTGGTGAAGCAGCGCTTGCCCTCGACAGGCGCGGTGTCGGGGTCGCCGTGGGTGAAGGCCCCCAGCGAGAGCACCGTGGGCGTGTGGATCAGGCCTTCCTCCGCCGGGTCGAGGGGCTCCTCGAGCTCGAGGCCAGCTCCGCCCACGGCCAGGTGCCCGCGCGGGGTCAAGCGCGGCGCGCCCGAAGGCTTGGTCCCCACCGGGTTGGGGTCGTTGGCGCTGGTGCGGTAGACCTCGATCGCGGTCACATCCCCCCACTCCGGGGTGCTGAGGTAGGTGTAGCCGTAGCGCACGTTGGGCGACCCGCGGCGCACGAGGGCCGTGCCCTGCCCGTCGAACACGCCGCCGCCGCCGATCCGCCCGTCGGCGTCCTCGGCCCGCGGGTCGAGGTCGTGCCAGCGCAACGCGGAGGCGTCGAAGCGGTCTTCGGCGTCGAGGGTGAAGCGCAGCAAGGGGCCGTCGGTGACCACCGAGCTCCCTACGGCCATGGCCTCCAGCGCGCGCTCGGCGGAGGTCGCGCCAGCGTGCCCGTCGCCGAGGGCGTAGGTGAGCACACGGCCGAAGGCGCCGCGGTGAACCTTGAACGTCGACTGCAAGGGGAGGATCGTGGCCGAGCGCGTCTCGGTGTAGTTGAAGTCGCCGTGGGCGTCGTTGCCCGCCACCCCGAACACCTTACGCGGGAAGCGCACTCCGGGGCGCGCCGCCAGCTCGTAGTCCAACACGAGCGCGTTGAGCTCGTGCAGCTTGCCCAGGGCGCGGTGCACCCGCTCGTCCCAGTCGGGGTCGCCCGCGACGAAGTTCGGCTCGACGAAGGGGTTCAGGTCGAGCCAGTCGATGGTCTTGGGGTCGACCGCGCGCCCCTTCTTGTCGCCGTTCCACACCTGCAGCCCCTTGAGCACGAAGCCGTCGCCCTCGGCGTTGACCGCCAGGTCGGTGCGCGTGCTGGGGTCGAGCTCGAACCCCAGCAGGATGTTCTCGTCGGCCCAGCCCGCGCTCCCGCTCAGGGGGTGCGCTGCGTAGGACGCCGCGCGCCGATTCGTCGGGCGGTGCCCGTGGGAGAGCTGGTGCAGGAGGTCCGCCAGGGGGAGGTCGGGATCCTTCGAGCCCAGGGTCCGGGCGAAGCCGCTGCCGCCGTGCCAAGGCCCGTCGACGTGCTCGGCGCGGTAGGTGAGCAGGTGCGCCCCGGTCGGCAGGGGGACCGGCCCGATCATGCGGTTGAGCTGGGTGAAGGTCACCTCCTCCCCGCGGGTGCGCCCGAACAGATCGCCCATGCGCTCCCACTCGCTCTTGCCGTTCGAGTTCTGCGGCGCGGTGGGCCCGAACTGAGGGCGGTCACGGAGGTCGTCGCCGGGCCGGTAGAAGGCGTTGTGGTCGGTGGTCACGACGGTGTCGGCGGTGGCGCCTGGGGCGTCGGTCAGCCCGAGGGCGAAGGCCGACTCCTGGATCATGGGGATCGGACCCCCAAACGCCTTGCGGGGTGCGAGCACGTCGAAGGCGTCGTCCTGATACCACTCGGCGGTGGTGTGCATGTGCGCGTCGAAGTAGTGGCCCTCCCCCGGGAGGTAGGGGCGGGGCGCCGCGGCGAAGCGCGTCTTGAGCGTCTTGCGGTAGCTCCCGGTGTGGGTGCGCCAGAACACGGACAAGAACCGTCGGCGGTTGGTCCACTCGACCTCGCAGGTCACGTAGCGGTCTTCGTCGGCGCCCCCGCTTACGCCGAAGGCCGCGCGGGGCACGCGCACGATGGTGTAGCGACCCGGAGACTGGATCCGGTCGTGACGGAAGGCACGCAGGTCGGGGCGTCCGGCGCGCCGCACCGCCTGACCCATTTCGTCGAGGAGCACGACCCCTGGCTCGGCGGTCTGCCCTGCGCTGCGGCTGTCGCGGTAGAGCAGCTGCGGGTTGGTGGTCCGCACCGGGACGTCGTGGCGAAACAGGGCCACCCGCTCGAGCTCGAGCCACGTGTTGGGGTCGAGGTCGCCCTTCTCGGGCACGAAGAGCATCACCGGGAGGTAGTCCCGGCCGGGCGCGAGGCGCCAGGGGGCGTCAGCGATGAACGAGAGCTTGCCGCCCTGCTGGTATTGGGTCGCGATCCCACCGTCGCGCGGCGGGAGCAGCTCGAGCCAGGCGACGTCGTTCTCGGGCTCGTCGTCGACGCCGCTGAGCCGCAGCTCGCAGGTCACGATCGCGTCGGGGAGCGCGAGGGCCTCCTCAGCGGGCAACGTCCAGGCGAGCTCGACACGCTCGCCGGGAGCGAGCGGCGCCAACGGGCGAGGCTCGAGCACCCGCTCGCCGAGGCGCGCCTCGAGCCGTCGCGGCGCGCCGAGCCCTCGGCCTTCGACGGTCGCGCGCAGCTCGCAGGCGCCGTCGGCGGCGACCTCCAACGCGACCTCGGCCAGGCCCGCGTCGCGGAAGCTCCGCTCGGCGGGTAGCAGCGCGCTGGCAATCCGCTGCTCGCCGAGCTGAGCCTCGACGGGGGTCAGGTCGCGGGGCCGCACGGCGAGGGTCCCCCGCCAGCGGGCGTCGGGCCCGAGCGCAGGCACCACCAGGCGCCCGAGCTCCTGACCGGCCTGCACGATCCGCACCGTCTGCGGCGGCGTCGGGTGCCCGCGGCCTTCGAGCTCGACCACGCAGGTCAGCGCGTCCCCGGGCGCGACCCGCGCAGGGAAGGCGCGCGCGGCCTGCAGTCGTGGCGTCGTCGCCGGTGACGCCAGCGCCCTCGAGAGCTCCGACGGCCGCAGCGGGCCGGCGGGGAAGGCGCGGGCCAGCGGCGTGCCCTGGAAGGGCGAGGGACCGCGTGTTCCGCGCAACAGACCGCGGAGCTCGGCCGGCCCGAGCTGCGGAGCGCGGGCGCGGACGAGGGCCGCGACTCCGGCGACCCGGGCGGCGGCGGCGCTGGTGCCGCTGATCTGACCGTAGCCCCCCGCGAGGGCCACGACCGCGCCCTCACCGTGCTCGAGGAGGTCGGTGCCCGCGGCGAGGGCGGTCGACCAGGCGAGCCCGCCGTCGTGGGCGAGGGCCGCGACCGAGAGCACGCGCGGATCGGCCGCGGGGTAGAGCTCGTGGTGCACGTTTCGGTTGCCGGCGGCGGCGACGAGGAGCACCCCGCGCGCCTCGGCGTAGTCGATGGCCCGGGTCAGCGCCGGCGAGGGGCGGGGCCCACCGAGGGCCAGCAGCACGACCTGAGCGCGGCGGTCGACGGCCTCCACGATTCCAGCGGCGACGTCGCTGACGCGCGCCTTCCCTCGCGGGTCGGCGACCTGCACAGCGAGCAGCTCGACCCCCGGGGCGACGCCAGGCAGATCCCCGCAGCCGGCAGCCAGCGAGGCCATCGCCGTCCCGTGTCCAGAGGGGTCGCGGAAGCAGTCACCGCCCGGAAGCAGACTCACCCCACGTTGGGCGTGGCCGAGCGTCTCGTGCTCGCCAATGCCCGTGTCGACGATCGCCAGCGTCACGGAGGGGTGATCCAACTGCAAGGCGCCGTAGCGCTCGGCGACCCACTCGCCGACTGGGGTCAGATCGAGGTTGGCCGGTGCGCCGCCGCAGCACGCCCCGGTCACCCGCATGCCGAAGTCGTCGCCGAGCCGGGCTACTGCGGGGTCGGCGCGGAGCCCCTCGACCGCGGCGGCCGGAGCGGACAGAACGCACACCCCGATCTCAGCCAGGCTGCGCTCCACGGCTGCGCCATGACGCGCGGCGAGGGCTTCCACGTCGGCACCTGGAGCCACCTCGATCACCCAGCGTTGGGAAATCGGAGGCGTTTGAAACGCAACCGCAGGGCTAACGCGCTCGCGAACTCCCCCACACAGCACCCAAGCAACGGTTGCTGAACATAAAGTTAGGGTTAACGCCGTCGGTATCGGTCGGTATTGCAGCAAGCTTGCTCCGCACTCTCAGCCCCATGCACCGCAATTACGAGTCCAGTCCCCAAGACCGTGCGCGCAGCGCACATACATCGGGAGGAGTCAGGCCTAGATCCGCTGCTCCACGACCCAGCGTCCGCTCGCGTCGCGAGCGAGCAGCGCGCTGCGCTCGCGATCGAACGCTGCCTTCGCGGTCGCCACGGCCAGGTCTCCGACCAGCGGGAGCGGGATCCGCTGCAGCCCACCCAGCACCCACCCGAGGCCGTCGTCCACCGCGGCGGGCAATCGGCGGCGCAGGCTGCCGACGAAGGCGCGCCCTGGTTCGCCCTTGGCAGTGACCACGTAGAGCTCGACCCACGGAGCGCGCAGCTCCTCGGCTTCGCGCTCCTCGGCCGTCCCGCCTGCGCAGCGGTAGATCCGCGAGCAGCGCTCCTCCGCGTCGAGGGACCACTCCAGATCGTGCAGGGGAAAATCGGGAAAGCCGGTGCCTTCGCCGCGAAAGAACTCCGCGACGTCGGCGAAGGCCGCCGGGGTCTCCTCCCACAGCAGCGACACCTCCCACCCGTCGCGGGCCCCTCCGCTCGAGTCGAGGGCAGCGCGCCAAAGCGCGGGGTCGAGGTCAGCGGGCTTCAGCTCGGTGAGCATGGGACGCGTCTAAACGACGTAACTGCTTACCCTGTAGTCCTTCCTGAATTCCCTCCGCCCCCCTCGGGACCTGCCGTCTGCGAAGTCAGGACCAACCGCCCTCCTGAACGAGCAACCGACTGGGACGCCGAAGCTTAGCTCGCTACTCTCCCCTCTGGGGAGGTGGTTCCCATGAGCAACCCAAACGATCCGCGGGAGGGGCGACGTCGGCCCACTCCACGCGCAGGACGCGGGGGCCCGCAGCGCGGAGCCCGGCGTCCCCAGCGACCGGGTCCCGCGCGACGGACCGGACGCCAGCCCGCGCGTCCGGGACCTCGACCCGAGCGCGCCCCGTCACAACGCCACGGACGTCCCCCCGAGCGCGCGCCGTCGCAGCGGCACCCGCGCCCGGAGCGCCCGCCTACGCAACGCCAGGGTCGCCCCCCGGAGGCGCGCCCCGCTCGCGCCCCCAGCCAAAAGCACGCGCGCGTCCCCAGCCAGGCGCAAGCGCGCCCCCCCAGCGGCCGCGCCCCCAGCCAGAGGCAAGCGCGCCCCTCGGCGCGGATCCCCAAGCCGACGTCGACCTCCAGCCTCCCCAAGCCCGCGGCCCCGGGAGCCGCGCCCTCCCCGCGCGAAGTCCTGGCCCGGCTCGAGGCCCTCGAACACCGCTTCAACGACGCCAAACTCTCCGCAAAGGTCCGAGACGCGTTCACGACCTGCCTGCGCGAAGAGAGCATGGGTGGCCTCTCCGAGGCCGTCGTCAAGGACGCGAGCCTGCAAGCCCTCGCGGCCTTCGAGTCACGCCTCGACGTGGACTCGCTCGTCGAGACCGTGGCTCAACGTGCCACCGAGGAGGCGGTGCGCGTGCTCAGCGCCCGACTCGAGGCGGGCGCCGCGGAGGGGGCGGCCAGCCAGCAGGTGAGCGAGCTCACCTGCCAGCAGGTGCTCGAGCGCCTCGACCTGGACGCCCTCAGCGAGCAGATCGCCGAGCGGGTCGCCGGGCGCGCCTCGCAACAAGCGCTGACCCAGCTCGACCTCGAGGCCCTCAACACCAAGATCGCGGAGCAGACCGCGGCCCGGCTGGGCGCAGACGTCCAGGAACAGCTGCTCGCAGGCCTCGACCTCGACACCCTGCGGACCGAGGTCTACGAACAAGCTGGCGCGCAGGCGCTGGAGGCGGTGACGCAGGCGATCGACGCCGAAGAGCTCCTGGGTCACGTGAACTACTCCGCGTTCGAGACCGCGGTGGCGGACGCCGTCGAACGCATTCAGGGCGCGCTGGAGACCGAGACCCTCGCCGAGCAAGTGCGCGGCGAGGCGCAGGCCAAGGCCCTCGAGCAGACCCAGGCCGCCCTCGACCCAGAGCAGCTCAGCGAACGGGCCCGCGAGCAGCTGCTGGAGCAGCTCGTCGCCGAGACCCAGGCGCAGGTGGGCATCGACCTGGACGACGTGCGGGAGCAAGCCGCGAGCCGCGCCCTCGAGCGGCTCGAAGCCCAACTCGACCTCGACGCGCTGGCCGCCGACGCCAGCGAGGACGTCAAGGCACGCCTGCGTGAGCAGCTCGACCTGGACGCCCTCGGTGCGCAGGTGCGCGGCGACGTGGCGGCCCGCGCCAGCGAGGCCCTCGGCGCCGAGGTCCGCGAGTCCCTCGACCTGGACACCCTCGGCGCCGAGGTTCGCGAGGGTGCGCGCGAGCGCGCCCGCGAGCAGCTGGTCGAGCGCGTGCTCGCCGACGCGGCCGAAGTCGCCGCGGAGGTCCGCCGGGCGGCGGAGGAGGAGCTGCGCCAGGTGGCGCTGAACGAGGCCCGCCAACAGGTCGACGCGCTGCGCGAGCAGGTCTCGCGCGACGTCGTCGCCCAGGCAGCTGGCGCTGCGCGAGCGGGGGTCGAGGCCGAGCTGGACCTCCCCGGCCTCGCCGCCAAGACGCGGGACGAAGTGCTCCGTCAACTGGTCGACAAGACCACCGTCGCGGCCTGGGAGCTGATCGACGCCGGAGAGCTCGCCGAGCAGGTCGAGTCCCAAGCCAGTCAACTCGCCCAGGACGGGGTCGTGGCCGCGGTCAACGTGGAGACGATCAGCGCCCAGGTGCGCCAGGAGACCGCAGCCCGCGCCAACGAGGCGCTGCAGGCCGAGGTTCGGCAGCGCGTCGACGCCGAGGCCCTCAGCAAGGCGGTGCGCGAGGCCGTGCACGAGACCCTCCAGGCGGAGGGCCTGGCTGCGGTCCGCGAGCGAGTCGACCTGCAAGCCCTCGCGGAGGACCTCCGCGACGGCGTCGGCGAACAGGTGCGGCGCGAAGCCCTGGACGCGCTCCAGGCCCAACTCGACGTCGAGGCCCTCCGCGACCACGTGCGGGAGGTCGTCGATCAGCGCGCCACCGGCGCGACCCTCGAGAAGCTGGAGGATCAGCTCGACCTCGACGCGCTGGCCGAAGCCGTTCGCAACGGGGCGACCGCCCAGGCCATGGAGCGGACCCGAGAAGCGGTCGAGCTGCTGCTGGACCCCGAGGCCCTCGCCACCCGCGCCGGCAACGAAGCGGTCGCGGTCGCCGCGCACCGCACGCAGACCGAGCTCGGCGAGCAGCTCGACGCCGAGTCCCTCCTCGAGCGCGTCCGCGAGCAGGCCGAGGAGCAAGCCCGCGCCGACCTGCTCGAGAAGCTAGGCCTGGAGGCCCTGGTGGCCACGATCTCCGAGTCGATCCGCGGCGAGGTCCAGGAGCGGGCCCTCGAGGACGTCACCGGGCGGATCCAGCCAGGCGCTCTGGCGGAGCTCGTCAACCAGGACGTCCGCGGCCGCGTGCGCGACGAGGCCCTCGCCGCGGTCCAGGAGCGGATCGACACCGACGCCCTCGCCACGTCCTTGCGCGACGAGGTGCAGCAGGCGGCCCGCGCCGAGCTCGACGCCGAGGCCCTGGCCAAGGAGGTCGGCGAGCGCGCCGAGGCCGCGACCCTGCAAGAGGTTCAAGCCAAGCTCGAGGCCCAGCCCATCGCCGACGCCGTGCGCGCCCGCGTCTACGCCGCAGCCGAGGCCCAGACCCTCGAGCACGTCCAGGCCAAGCTCGAGGCCCAGCCCATCGCCGACGCCGTGCGTACCCGCGTCGACGCCGCCGCCGAAGCCCAGACCCTCGCGGCCGTGCGCGAGCGCCTCGATCCAGACGAGCTGGCGGGCAGGGTTCGGGATCAGGTCCTGCGCCCCGTGCGCGAGGCCACCGAGGCGGGGGTCCGGGAGCGGGTCAACTCCCGCGACGTGGCGAAGCAGGTCAAGGCCCAGGTGCGCGAGCGCTGCCGCGAGCAGCTCCTGGCCGCGGTGCGAGAGCGCGTGCAGACCGACGCCCTCGCCGCAGAGATCCGCGGGCAGGCCCTCGAGGGGGGGCTCGCGGCCGTGCGGGCGGAGCTCGACGCCGGGCTGATGGCGTCCGAGATCGGGCGCCGGATCGACGACCAGGTCGGCGAGGCGACCCTCGCCGACGTGCGCAAGCAGGTGCAATCCGACGCGCTGGCCACGAAGGTCCGTGAGCGGGTCGACGCCGAGGTCCACGAGCAGACCCTGGCCACCGTGCGCGGAGCCCTCGACAGCGAGGCGCTCGCCGCGGAGATTCGAGCCAAGATCGACGCCGAGCTGCACGGCCGAACGCGCGCCGCGGTCGAGGAGGCCCTCGACGCCGACGCCCTCGCCCGGGAGGTCCAGGAGCGGGTCCGCCAGCAGAGCGACACGGAGATGCAGGCCGCGCTGCGCGAGCAGCTGAGCGCAGAGAAGATCGCCCAGGCCGTGCGCGAGCAGGTGCAGGAGGCTGCCCTGGAGAACGTCCGCGCCCGGGTCGACGTCGAGGCCCTCGCCGCTGGCGTCCGCGAGCGGGTCGACGGCCAGGCCGGCGAGAGCGCGCTGGCCGACGTGCGCGAGCAGCTGGACGCAGCCGAGATCGCCTCGGGCGTCCGCCAGCGCGTCGACGAGGAGGCGCGGAAGGCGACCCTTGTCGAGGTGCGCCAGGACCTCGACATCCTCGCGCTCCGTGAGCGCGTCCAGACCCAGGTCGTCGAGCAGGCACGCGAGCGCACCCTCGAGGGAGTCCGCAAGGGCCTCGACGCAGACGCCCTCACGCAGACGGTCAGCCTCGCGGTGCGCGAGCGCGCCGCCCAAGAGACCTACAGCGCGCTCAGCGACCGCCTGGACGCCCAGGCCCTCAGCGAGCGAGTCGAGAGCGAAGCGCACGCGAGGACCCTGACCGAGCTCCGCGACGCGCTCGAGGTCACCAAGCTGACCGAAGGCGTGCGACAAGCCGTCGAGCGCGAAGCCCACCAGGCGGCGCTGGAGGTCGTGAACGCGAACCTCGACGCCCCAGCGCTGCGGGGTCGCGTCGAGGCCCGTGTCCTCGACGAGGCCAGCGCCGAGACCAAGGACGCGGTCCGCGCGCAGATCCAACCCGAGGCCCTCGCGGCCCAGGTCGCATCAGGCGTGATCGAGGCCGTCGGGGTTCAGCTCGACCCGGCCAAGCTCGCGGGCGAGGTCCGGGAGCAGGTCAAGCAACAGACCACGTCCCAGACCCAGGACGGCGTCGACGCCGCCCTCGACGTCGCGGCCATCGCCAAGGCGGTTCGCGAGCAGGTCGAGGCCGAGCAACGCGCGACGACCCTCGAGCGGGTCAACGGAAACCTCGACCCGATGGCCATGGCCATGGCGGTCGGTCAAGCCGTCGACGAGCTGGCTCGCGAGCAGACCCTCGAGGCCGTGCGCTCTGGGATCGGCCTCGAGGAGCTGCGGGAGCGCGTCGAGCAGCAGGTCGAGGAGCAGGCGCGGAGCCTGACCCTCGACGACGTCGCCGGGCGGATCGAGCCGGGGGCCCTCGCCAAGGCGGTGACCGACGCGGTCCAGACCGAGGTCCGCACCGAGGCCGGCGCCGCCATGCGCGAGTTGGTCGACCCCGTGCACCTGGCCGACGCGGTGGAGACCGCGGTCAAGGAGCGCACGGACGCCGAGCTGCGCGCCGCCCTCGCGGAGCGCCTCGACCCGGCGACCCTCGCCGAGGAGGTGCGCAAGGAGGCCTACGCGAGCGTGCTGCAGACGGTACGCCAGGCGTCCGCTGCGGACGCGCTCGCCAAGGCCATTCGCGAGCAGATCGAGCGCGAGACCCTCGAGGCGTTGCGTGGCGGGCTGGACGTCGCAGCCCTGACCGAGGCGGCCCGCAGCTGGGTCGACGAGCAGGCCCGTAGCAAGACCTTCGCCGCCGTCGACGAAGGCCTCGACCCCGGCAAGCTCCGCGAGCAGGTGGCCCAGGCGGTGAGCGAGCAGGCTCGCCAGACCACCTTCGCCGCCGTCGAGAAGGGCCTGGACTCCAAGGCCCTCGCCAAGCAGGTGCGCGAGGCCGTCCGCGTCCGCGCCGAGGGCGAGACCCACGTGGCCGTCAGCTCGGGGGTCGACCCCAAAGCCCTCGCCGCCCGGGTCAGCGACGAGGCCCAGCGCCGCGCGCTGGCCGAGCTGGCGAGCGGCCTGGGGATCGAGGCCCTGGCCGGGGAGGTGCGCGAGGCCGTCCGCGAAGCGGCCCACACCAAGACCCTCGGCGACGTCGACGCGAACCTCGACCCCGAAGAGCTCCAGCAGCAGGTCGAGGCGCGGGTGGTCGACGAGGCCAGCGCGACCACGAAGCAGGACGTCCGCGCGCGGATCCAGCCCGAGGCGCTCGCGGCCACCGTGGCCCAGGGCGTGATCGAGGCCGTCGGCGCGCAGCTCGACGCCAAGCGCCTGGCGGGCGAGGTCCGGACGAAGGTCCAGGAGCACACCACGACCCAAACCCAGGCAGGCGTCGACGCCGCCATCGACCCGCAGGCGATCGCCCAGGCCGTGCGCAAGCGCGTCGAGGCCGAGCAGCACGCCAAGACCCTGGGCGAGGTCGCCGCGAAGCTCGACGCGGCGGCCATGGCGACGACCGTAGGCGACGCGGTCGACGCCAAGGCCCGCGAGCAGACCTTCGCGGCCGTGCAGGGCAAGCTCGACGTCGCCGAGCTCACCGAGTCGGTCCACGACCAGGTCGAGCAGCAGGCGCGCGCCGAGACCCTGAGCGCGGTCACGTCCCAGATCACCCCCGAGTCCCTCGCCCGCGGAATCAGCCAGGCCGTCGAGAGCCAGGTACGCGACGCGACCCTCGAGGCCGTGCAGAGCAAGCTCGACCCCGAGGCCCTCGCCCGCGCGGTGAAGCAGACCGTAGGCAAGCGCAGCGACGCGGGCCTGCAGGTCGGGGTCAACGAGCACCTCGACCCCAAGGCCCTCGCCAAGCAGGTGCGCGAGCAAGCCCAGGCGGCGGTCCTCGCCGACGTCCGCCAGAAGACCTTCGCCGCCGTCGACCAGGCCATCGACCCCAAGGCCCTCGCCAAGCAGGTGCGCGACGCCGTCCGCGTCCGCGCCGAGGGCGAGACCCACGTGGCCGTCAGCTCGGGGATCGACCCCAAGGCCCTCGCCACCCGCGTCGCCGACGAGGCTCAGCGCCGCGCGCTGGAGGAGCTGGCCGTGGCCCTGGGGGTGGCGGAGATCACGGCCGCCGTGCGCGCCGCGGTCGAACGCGACGCCCACGCCAAGACCCTGGCCGAGGTCGACGCCGCCCTCGACCCACCGGCGCTGCAGTCGCAGGTCGAGACTCGAGTCGTGGAGGAGGCGAGTGCCAGCACCAGGCAGGAGGTCCGCGCGCGGATCCAGGCCGACGTGCTCGCCGCGGAGGTCGCCAAGGACGTGATCGCAGCGGTCGGCGCCCAGCTCGACGCGAAGCAACTGGCCGGCGAGGTGCGGAGCCAGGTCAAGCAGCACGCCACGACCCAGACTCAGGCCGGGGTCGACGCCGCCCTCGATCCGCAGGCGATCGCGCAGACGGTCCGTCAGCAGGTCGAGGCCGAGCAGCGCACCAAGACCCTGGAGCAGGTCGACGGGAACCTCGACCCGATGGCCATGGCCATGGCCGTCGGCCAGGCCGTCGACGCCCAGGCTCGGGAGCAGACCCTCGAGGCCGTCCGTGCGGGGATCGGCGTGGACGAGCTGCGCGAAGCCGTCCGCGAACAGGTCGAGGAGCGAGCGCGCGACCTGACCCTGGACGACGTCGCCGGGCGGATCGAGCCCGGCGCGCTGGCGAAGGTCGTCACCGAGGCCGTCCAGGCCGAGGTTCAGGCCGAGGCCCTGGGCGAGGTCCGCGACGGAGTCGACGCGGAGGCGATCTCGACGGCGGTCCGCGACCACGTCACCGCCGAGGTTCAGCGCGTGACCCTGCAGCACGTTCAAGGCGCACTCGACGCAGGGGCGCTCGGCGAGGAGGTCCGCGAGGCGGTCCGCACCAAGGCTCACGCCGGCGCCTTGAGCCAGGTGCGAACCCAGGTCGACGTCGCGGCCCTCGCCGCGGCGGTGCGGGACGGTGTGCGCAAGCAGGCCCATGACGAGACCGCAGCCGCGGTCAACCGTCAGCTCGACGCCAAGGAGTTGGCCGCCGCGGTCACCGAAGCCGTTCGCGGTGAGACCAAGACCCAGGTCGAAGCGGGGATCGACGCCGAGGCCATGGCCAAGGACCTCACCGAGGAGGTGCGCTGGGAGGTCAAGGACACCTGCATCAGCTCGGTGCGCGGCCAGGTCGACACCGAAGCCCTCGCCAAGACCGTCTCCAACGCCGTGCGCGAGCTGACCCTCATCGACTTCGACCGGGACGTGCGCAGCGGGGTCGACCTCGACACCCTCCGCGACTCGGTGGAGGTCGACGTCCGCATGCAGGCCCGGGCCAAGGTGCTGACCGAGATCAAGGCGGGCATGGACACCGACGCGCTGCGCGCGCGGATCACGGCGGACATTACCAACCTGCTCCAGCCGGCGGCGCTGGCCGACGAGGTCGCGCTCAAGATCAAGAAGGCGGCCGCGAGGACCAGCCTCGAGCAGGTGCGCCTGGGCCTCGACGCCCCGTCGCTGGTGGCCCGCGTCCGCGAAGAGGTGCTGAAGAACGCCAGCGCCGAGGCCGGCGAACGAGTCCAGCGCGAGCTCGACCTGACCGCCGTCGCGCGCGCGATCGAGGAGCAGGTGGCCGAGACCGTGCGCGGAGACGCCCGCCAGACCGTTCAGCAGCGGGTGGACCTCGACGAGCTGGTCGAGGGCGTGCGCAAACAGGTCGGCGAGGAGGCCCTCAGCGGAGCGCGCGCCGCGCTGAAGCTGGACGAGCTGGTCGGGGAGGTCCGCGGGAGCGTGAGCCTGGAGGTCGGGCAGTGGGCGCGCGAGTCGATCCAGGCCCGGGTCGACGCCGACGCGATCTCGAAGGAGATCATCGCCTCGGTCGAAGACATGGTCCACGAGCAGGCCGTGCGCGCGGTGCAGTCCATGCTCAACGTGGTCGAGATCAACGACGCGGTCTCGACGCACACGGTCAAGACGGTGGGTGAGCAGGCCCAAGCCGCGGTGCAGTCGCAGCTGAACCTCGCGCTGCTCGCCGAGGAGATCGCCGACGTGGTCTCGAACAAGACCACCGGCCAGGCGCTCTACGCGGTGCAGTCCATGCTCGAGCTGCCTTCGCTCTGCACCCGGGTCAGCGACGAGGTCAGCCAGCGCGCCCAGGAGGAGCTGCTCGAGGCGCTGCAGGCGAGCCTCGACCCCAAGCTGATCGCAGCGGAGGTCGCGGCCAAGGCGCGCTCGGCAGCCGAGCAAGGGCTCGGCGGCGACGAGCTAGCCGTTACGATCGCCAAGGACGTCCGCGACGGGATCCAGGCCAAGGTCGCCGAAGAGCTCGACCTGGACGCGCTGACCCGCAAGGTCGCGGGGGAGATCCTCAGCGAGCTGCGCGAGGAGGTCGACGTGCCCAAGCTCGCCGACGAGCTGATCCGGCTCCCGCGGAAGTTCCTCGACCAGGCCCGGGAAGCCGGGCGCGAAGCCGCTAGCGAGCTGGTCAAGAACGGCAAGCAGGAGGGCTAGGCCCCTCTTCGCTACCTAACGCCCTTCGTCTACGCGGCGCGCGGCCTCGAGCAGGGCGGCCGTGATCGTGGCCTTGAACCGGGGCTCCGCGGGCTCGACGGTCGCCGAGAACTGGAAGCTGCCCTCGCGCAGGCTGGCCATCTCCACCAGCGCCTCGTCGTGGTAGAGCTCGGCGAAGGTCGCCTGGATCGGGTAGCCCTCGGCCACCACCAGCCGCCCGCGCCCCGCCTTGCACTGGATCTCGAGGGTCCCCGTCTTGCGGTTGAACTCGAGCCCCTGGAGGATCTCGGTGATCGGGACCTCGGTCAGGCGCCCGGTCATGGCCGCCTTGGGCGTGGCGGAGAACACACTCGTCATCTCGCCTTCGGGGTCTTCGTCCGCCTCGGTGCGGGTGCGATTGCGCAGGCTCTCCGCCGAGTGGATCTCGATCTCGTAGGGCCCGATCGCGATCAGGTCTCCGACCTTCAGCTCCGCGGTGTCGACCCGCTCGCCGTTGAGGTGCGAGCCGTTGGAGCTGCCGTTGTCCTCGAAGCGGTATTCCCCGGGGCCGACGACCTTGATCTTCCCGTGGACCCGGGAGACCTGGGAGTGCGGGAGCACGACGTCGGCGTGCTTGGAGCGCCCGATGGTGATCGTGGCCGCCTTGCTGCCCAGCGGGATCGGCGGCAGAGGCTCGCAGCAGATCCACCACTGGTCCTCGTCCTCGGGCAGGGGCACGCTGGGCATCGCCGGCGGGGTCGAGGCGGCCTGCTGGTTGGAGGCCAACCACGCCGCGAGAGAGCCCGGGGGCGGGGGTTCGCTGGACGAGGCCGTGTTGAAGGTGTCGGTCTCGTCGAAGTGGATCTCCGAGCGACTCAGCTTCGAGGTCTCCATGTCCTCGAGCGGGAAGTCTCTGGAGTTGGGGTCCTTGGCGGTCACCGGGTGGATACGCTCCTACGCAAGAGGTTTACACGTCCCGCCGGGCTGCGCCAGAGGAGCCTGCCCCGTGGACCTTGCCTGCCAACGCATTGCACACCAGGAACACCCCTCCCTCGACAGCGGTTGCGCGGGTTTCGACCCGGGTTCCCTGCGCAGGATTTACGCCAAATCGGACTGAACGAGACGGAGGGCCTGGCGGCTACGCGTGCTAGATTCGCCGCCGATCGGAGCGCCCCCATGGCCACCCGCGAACGCCCCATAGCGATCCTCGACTCGACCCTCCGCGAGGGCGAGCAGACCCCCGGGGTGTGCTTCCCGCCCCACGCCAAGCTCGCCATCGGCGACGCCCTCGAGCGCCTGGGCGTGGACGTGATCGAGGCCGGTCACCCGCGGGTCAGCCCGAGCATCGAGGCGGCGGTCCGCGGGCTGGGGGCGCGCAGCTACAAGGCCCAGGTCGCGGCCCACGCGCGCAGCGTGCAGGAGGACGTCGACCTCGCCCTCGACTGCGGGGTGGACTTCCTCGGGATCTTCTACTGCGTCTCGCGCGACCGCCTGGGCGGCGTGTTCAAGCGCAGCCTGGGCGACGCCATCGACCAGATCGCGTCCACCATCCGCTACGCCCGCGAGCGGAACCCCGAGCTCACGATTCGCTACACCCCGGAGGACACGGTGCGCTCGCACTGGGACAACGTCGTGGAGGCGGCCGCGGCGGCGGTCGAGGCCGGCGCCGACGTGATCTCGATCGCGGACACCACCGGGCACATGGTCCCTGGCGTGCGCAGCCTCTACGACTTCGTCAGCCGGCTGCGCGACGACCTCGACGCCCGGGGCGCCCGGCCGCGGCTGGCCGTCCACTGCCACGACGACCGCGGGCTGGCGCTGGCCAACGCCCTCGACGCCTACCGCGCCGGGATCGACGTGATCGACGCCACCGTGCTCGGCCTCGGTGAGCGCGCGGGCCTGGTCGACCTCGCCTCCCTGCTCGCGGTCCTGGCCGTCGACCTGGAGGAGCAGGCCGCCGCAGGCTGGGACCTGACCGTGCTCCCCGAGCTCTACCGGCTGGTGAGCACCTACTCCGGGGTCACGATCCCGGCCGGGCACCCGGTGGTCGGCGAGAACGCCTTCACCCACTGCGCGGGGGTGCACACCCACGCCGCGACCAAGAACGCCGTGCACTACCAGAGCCTCGACCCGGCGCTCTTCGGACGGGAAATGCTCGTGTCCCTCGACCACATGAGCGGGCTGAGCTCGGTGCGCTACGCCCTGGACAAGCTCGGCGAAGAGGCCGACGTCGAGCTCGCCACCCGGGTGCTCGAGCAGGTCAAGCGCGTGGGCGAGGTCGGGCGCACGGTCGGCAAGGCCGAGCTGCGGGACATCGTGCGCTGGTGCCGCCGCGCGACGGACGCCGAGGCGACGCCCGTCGCCGTCGGTGGCCCAGCGGGCTCCCGCTAGCCGCCCGGTGCAGCAGACCGTCGCCGAGAAGGTGCTCAGCCACCTCGCCGGGCGAGCCGTCGAGCCAGGCG
>Ga0070727_10002123_pt1 | contig 19597 bp, 14 predicted proteins | sample tdAd472_FD_66722 | JGI IMG/M metagenome (GOLD analysis project Ga0070727, IMG submission 66722) | Marine sediment microbial communities from the Atlantic coast under amendment with organic carbon and nitrate - tdAd47.2 | ecosystem: Environmental > Aquatic > Marine > Coastal > Sediment | place...
GTCCGCTGGATTTCAGCAGCCCGCTGAGTCGCAGCGGCGCGGCGCCTTATATCCGGTGAATCCGCTGTGCGCGAACGTTCTGCGCGTTCGCTTCGTTGATCTTGATGCCGAACCGCTCGCCGACTTTCACCGCTTCTCCGCGAAACTTCAGCCTGTCCCCCACAAACACGTCCAGCAGCGATTCGCACGACTTGTTGAACGTGATCAGCATTCCCGGCGTGATGTTCCGCAGCTGGCTGACATCAACTTTCTTCGACGCGATCTGCACCGTCAGATCCACAGGCACGTTGAGCACTCGATGACGATGCTGCGTCTCTGCCGCCGAGCCCGCCGACTGGCTTGTCGCTGGAGCACTTGCCGGGGCGGCGGCTGCAGAGGCACTTGCCGGTTCGGCAGCGGCGAAACTCGCAGCGGCAGGGCTCGCGGTCGATTCTTCAACCGGCCACGGTGCGACGGATTCGAGCACCGGATTCGTCAGCGGCCAGATCAGCAGCAGCGAACCGTGACTGTCCTCGGCACCGACTTTCTTCAGCGGCAGTTCGAGCACGGACGCGCCGTCTGCCGGGGCGAGCGCGTCGAGCTGCTGCCTGAGACTCCGCGTCGTCGCCGAAGCGTACTCGGTCGCCTCCAGATCCATCGGGAACAGTCCCATCGACCATTCCATACCGAGTGTCTGGATCTGGTTGGCCTGGCCTTCGCTGGGGCGGCGATACCAGTCCGGCAGCGGCAGGCTCTGGGGAATGAGGCAGACCGCCCCTTCGTCGCCGAATTTGAAGGTGACGGCAATCCCCGCCTCATCGCCGAGCCGTTCGGTTGCTGTTTCCAGTCCGCTGAGCAATTCCCCGACGCTGGCCTCGACGCCCGCATCGAAATTCGAGTTCAGCGGCTCGGCAATCGCGGCCACGTTGCCGGTGCACGTTTCGACGATCTGCTGCGAGATTTCAGCGGTAAACACAGACATGCTGAGTCGATCCCCTCCCGGCCTGCGGGGCTCGCCGCACAACGCGCGCAAGCTTCCCGAAAGCACTGCCTTGAGATCGACCAGCCGCCGCCACGCGCTGCAGGTTTATCACAAGGCATCCCGTGTGAGGCTGGCAGCCGGGAAGACGCGGGCGGTCATCAACGCGAATGATTCCCGGTCACGCGCACCGAGTAGACCTGCGGGCTGCGGACTGCCGGACGAATCTCGCCGCTGGCAATCACAAAGCGGTCCCGCCACCTGACAACGCCGGTCGTCACCGGAGGCCACTCGCCGAGGTTATGCCGCGAGCCCGTGTTCTGCGGGACGGCTTTCGGAAACGGAGCCGCCTGCGACCAACGGTTGCTGCGAACGTCGAAGGCGAACGTCTCGGCGGGAAACCCTGGGTGCTGAAACTTCAAATCCTGGCCGAAGAACCGACCGTCGTCGCCGCTGAGGAAGATGGTCGTCGACGGGCTGGCGGATATCCCGGGACTCGGTGCGGCCACGATCGATCTCGGCAGGTCGGTCGCCCGATTCCAACGCTCCGACGCCACGTCGAACAGCCAGGCATCTTTGAGAAATTCGCGCTGCACGTTCCCGTCAGCATCGCGCGACAGATCAGCACCTCCGGCAACGAGCACTTGCCCGTCGACCACCGCCGACTGAGCCAGAATCCGTCCCGTCTGCAGCGGCGTCAGTGATGTCCACTTTCGGGCAGCGTGCTCGGCGGCGAGGTTCAACGACCAGAGCGACTTCAGAGCAACCGCGCTGTCCGGTGTCTCGATGCCGCCAGCGATGAAAATCGAATCCCCCTGCAGCACGCCGGTCATGAAGGCGCACCGCTTTGGCAGCGCGGGCAGCTCGGCAAACGTCAGGGACCGGCCATCCCAACTGAGTTCGGTCACGGCGGTCGAGTGCTGCTCGGCATCGCCGCCGCCAATCAGGATCATGCGGTCCCGCCACGAAACCGCGACGCCGTAGGCCAGAGGCCGAGGCAGGCGACCGGCCTCGATCCACTTGCCGTTCGGGTCCGGCAGAACGAACACGCGATCGTGCCAGACTTTCGCACCGCCGTCCCACGGAGCCGCGTCGGGAAAATTCGCTCCGCCCGCGACAACCAGCGCGTCGCCGGCCACTCCGACAAACGGCCCAGCGAAACCGATCGGGTCCGGCAGAGGCGGCAACAGCGACCACTCAAGTTCAATCTGCTTACCGGCGTTCGGAGCGTCGCCGTCCTGAGCCTCCGCTGTCGGCAGAAAGCCGCACGTCACTGACACAAAAACTCCTGAGAGCAGCACTCGCAACACTGGCACATTCCCGCTTCTGAAGTAACGCTCCGCGACATCCGCCGAGAAAGTTGTTGTCTGAGGACGTTGTTCGCTGGCGAAGCGTCCGCTGGGGACGAATTTCGTTGAAGAAGAGTTTCGTCGGAGAACAGGTCCAACCGGCAACGCGTTCAAAACAATCCTCCGAGTCAGGCCACGAGTCGCTCGCCGCGCGCCGTTTCCCTCGGAGTCTCCCCAGCATCGCGCCTCGCTCGCTCTCAGAAAAGTCTCACCGGCCCGGAAGCTTACTCATGACCGACTCGACCAGCTCGTTCCAGATTCGCCCGGCCGCCGTCAGCGACGCAGCGGTCATCGCTGAATTCAACTGCCAGCTGGCTGCCGAAACGGAAGGCAAAACGCTCGACGCCGAGACTGTCCGACAAGGCGTGCAGGCGTTGCTGGAGTCACCCTCGCGCGGTCGCTACTTCGTCGCGGAATCTGCCGGACAGGTCATCGGGCAGATCATGCACACACTCGAATGGAGCGACTGGCGAAACGGAGACATCTGGTGGATTCAGAGCGTGTTCGTGCATTCTGAGCACCGCCGTCGCGGCGTGTTTCGCGCTTTGTCGCAGCACCTGGAGGAACTTGCGAAACAGACACCCGGCGTTGTCGGCATCCGACTGTATGTCGAACGCGAGAACGACCGCGCTCAGCAGACGTACTCGTCCCTCGGGTTCGACCGGGCCGGCTACCTGGTCATGGAGAGAATGTTCGGGTAAGGAAAAGACGGAGGCCGTGTCGTGTCGCGCCGAGTTTTCCGCGCCCGCGGATTCTGGCAGCCTCAACCGTTCTGACAGTCTGACAGCAGCAGCCCGCGACGTTTGCCCGTGGCAATCATGAAACCAGTTGTTTCTCGACACGCGGCCAGGCAAACTGGCTGCTCCCGCTCGACGAGCGTCCGACGGCCCTGTTTTTCCGGATCGTGCCTGTTTTCCTGGATCGTGACTGCCATGTTTCGTTCAACGCTGATCGCCGCAGCCGTCTGTCTGATTGTCCCTCTGGCGTCCGCCCAGGCCCAGGGACTGATCTGGAAACTTCCCGAACAGGACGGCGAATGGATCCGCTATGAAGGCACGGTTTCGCAGATCGAAGCCCGCCCGGAATCGGCGGAAGGCAACATGACCATCGAATGGGTCAAGCATGTCACCATCAAGTCGGTCGGCAAAGAAGACGGAGAGTTTCGTGGCGAAACCACTCCGTGCCGCTGGATCGAGATCAAAGTTCAGACCGGCAAGACCAGTGCGGCCGGCGTCAACACGGGTTCGGTCGGCGAACGCATTTACAAAGTGCTGGTCCCGGAAAAAGAGATCGTTGGCCACTGGCAGGACAGCAAAGGCCTGCCGGTTTCGTATCTGCCCATCGTGAAAGGCTATCGCAAGACGAACGACAAGGATCCAACGCCGCGCGAGATCACGTCCGGCATCCTGCAGGTCTACCCGGTTGTTGCCATGATCCGCCATTACGGGACGATGACGACGAGTGACGTTGAGGAACCGGTCCGCGTCGGCCAGCAGGACGTCGCCACGAAAACGCTCACTGGCTCCATTGAACTCGAAAGCCGCCGGATTCGAGTGCTGCACGAAACCACGCTGTACCGTTCCGATGAGATGCCGTTCGGCCTCGCCCGCTGGACGGTCAAGATGACGGAAGAAAACAAGGGCGAGGTCGATCCGCGGAGCGAGTTTCAGTTCGCCTCGGAAGTTTCGATCGACATGACGGCTCGCGAAACCGGCACCGACGCCCGCAGCGAACTCGTCACACCATGAGCACACCTCTTCGCATTCTCGCCATCGGAGCACATCCCGACGATTGCGATATCACCGTCGGTGGCACCGCCGCTCTGTGGACACAGCATGGGCACACCGTCCGGTTTGTCTCGGTGACGAACGGCGAATCCGGTCATCACGAACGATTCGGCGCCGCGATGATTGCCGAACGGCGGGCCGAAGCCGCGGCAGCCGGCGCCGTTCTCGGAATCGACTATGACGTGCTGGATTTCCGCGACGGTCGTCTCGAACCGACTTACGAAGCCCGCTGCGTACTCATCCGTCTGATCCGGGAGTTCAATCCGGATCTGATTCTGACGCACCGCCCGAACGACTATCACCCCGACCATCGCTACACGTCGCAGCTCGTCTGCGATGCCGCCTACATGGTCACGGTGCCGAACGTCGCTCCGGAAGTTGCGGCTCTGCGCGACAACCCGGCCATCGCTTACGTCGCCGATCGGTTTCAACGCCCGTATCCGTTTTCGCCGCAGGTGGCTGTCGACATCGGCCCGACAATCGACACGGTCGTCGACATGCTGCACTGCCATCGCTCACAGTTTTACGAGTGGCTGGCATACAACCATCACTGGGATGACCTGCCGACCAAGGACGCCGCACGACGGGAATGGCTCGGCGGACTGTTTCGCGAACGGATTGCCTGGCTGGCCGACAACTGCCGCGAGCTGCTGATCGAGACTTACGGTGCCGAAGCCGGGCGGCAGATTCAGTGGGCCGAAGCGTTTGAGCCTTGCGAGTACGGTCGTCCGTGGGACGAGGATCTGATCCGCCGACTGTTCCCATTCCTGCCCTGACCGCCTCGTGAACAGCTAACGGCAGGGCGCAGGCGCTCCAGCCGGTTACGGTTTGACGCGAACACTGGACAGCTCACGGCGGTCCGCAAACCTGCGAGCGACTTACGAACGCGTGTCGCGAATCTCGCGCAGACTTTCAGCAGAAACGCCAACTCGAAGCTCTGCGTGAGTTTCGCGGTGGCAATGAGGAACTCTTCGGATGGCAACTCCCAATCGAATGACCGTGCCCCGGTTTGTGGCTGCGAAGGCTGCCGGGCAGAAGCTGAGCATGGTCACGGCGTACGACTTCTCGTGGGCTCAGATCATGGACGAGGCCGGCGTCGATTCGATCCTCGTCGGCGATTCGCTGGGCATGGTCGTGCAGGGAAAATCGTCGACCGTTCCCGTCACGCTCGACGAGATCATCTATCACGGTGAGATGGTCGCCCGAGCTGTGAGACACGCGCTCGTGATCGTCGACCTGCCGTTCATGACGTACCAGATCAGCCCGCAGCAGGCTCTGGAAAGTGCCGGGCGGATTATCAAAGAGACGGGAGCCCAGGCCGTCAAACTGGAAGGCGGCGAAAAGCAGGCGGCGACCATCCGCGCGATCTCCGAAGCCGACATTCCAGTCATGGCTCACGTCGGAATGCAGCCGCAGTCGATCAGCAAGCTCGGCGGACACGGTCGGATTCAGCGCGATGTTGACCGCATTCTGACCGACGCCAAAGCCGCTGAAGAAGCCGGCGCGTTTGCTCTGTGCATTGAACTCGTGCCGCGACAGATCGCTGCCGAAGTCACAGCGGCAGTGTCGATCCCCACCATCGGCATCGGAGCGGGCCCGGACTGCGACGGGCAGGTTCTCGTCACGCACGATCTGCTGGGCATCTCGCCACCGTCGTTTCAGCCGAAGTTCCTGAAACGCTACGCCGACCTGCGCAGCATCGCGACGGAAGCCGTCCGGCAGTACGCCGACGAAGTCCGGTCCGGAACGTTTCCGGACGCGGAACACAGTCACGAGTAGCACCGCGACGAATGGCAAAGGTCACGAAAGTACCCGGTCGTGAATCACCGGGTTCGCGTTTCAGCGCTGACCGGACGGCCGCGTCCGTGAGGCCGGTTGACTGCGCTGTCCGGTCGGAGCCGTCTTCTGCGTCTCCTTCAGTGACGAATTCATGACGGCCTGTTTGCCCAGCATCGTTTCGCTGAAGCTCTTCAGGTCAGTCCAGAACGTGCCTTCGCCCGCGTAGAGCATGTCGAGCTGTATGTCTTCCGGCAGGCCTTTCGCGAAAACCCACTGGTTGTAGGCGTCTCCCGATCCGAAGGCTTCGACCGCCAGTTTGAACCGGTCGGATTTCGCTTCTTCTTCAAGCTGCCGGACTCTGGCATCGGCCTGGCCCAGTGTTCGAGTTGCCTCGGCTTCGATATCGGCGACCTTGCGGTCAATGGCCGCCACGAGCTTCTGCGTTTCGGCAGTTGTTTCCTGGGCCGTCTTCTCCCCTTCCGCGAGTTTCGCGGCGACCATGCGCTCGGTTTCGGCGTTGATCTTTTCCGTGGCAAGAGTGACTTCGGCCTCAGCCTTACGCAGCTGCGCTTCCGTCTTCGCGGTGAGCTGCTCCTGCTCGCGGGTCAGCTTCAGTTCGGCCGCAATATTCGCCTGCTGCATCGGCGTACGCACGGCCTGCGGAATGTAGATATGCCGAACCAGTCCGTTCAGAACGGTGATCCCCTTCGCCTCCAGCTTCTCGTGGAAACGAGCCGACGTATCTTCCTGGAACTGTGTTCGCGTTTCGCCGACCAGCAGATCAACCGCCTTGAGACTTGATCCCATCTGACGGCAGATACTTTCGATCTGCGGATCAACAACCTTCTGCTCGACGGCTTCCACGTTGCCGTAATCGTGAATCACGTCGGGAGCCTGCTCAGGCATGATGCCCCAGATCGCCGTGAAATCCATGCGGATATCGAAGCCGTCGTTGGACGGGAATCCGATTCCGCTTTCGTCGTCTTCGATTGTGGGTTCGCCGCTGGCTTCGTACATCGGCTGCCCATCCGGACCATGCTTCATGTTCGCAATGATGCTCAGTTCGCGGTAGCCGATGTTGACAATGTCAACCTGCTGCTCGCGCGGATTGATCGGGTACAGCCCCGGCGTCAGCACGTCTGGCTGAATCCCGGATTTCAGTCCGGTCGACTCGTTGCCCGTCAGGTTCGTCACGACACCGACGTAGCCCGCCGGAATTCGGACCCAGCCGGCACGCTTCACCTGGCTGCCGCTTTGAGTGGACGTTTCGGTGACGACGGTGACTTCGTACGCGTAAGGGTTGATCCGGTAGCGGCCTGGCGCGAGCACCTTTCGCAGAATGCCCTTGAACTCGGTCTTGCCAATATCTCCGTCGACAAGGAACTCGCCGGCGGGCAGATCGCTGCCCATCTTGCTGGACACGATGCCAACCTCGCCGGGCTTGATCACGATGTCCGGTAGCACTTTGCATTCCCACCACAACGGGCAGTAGAAGTGCCGGCCAGGACCGGCCAGGTGTTCGAGAATGCCCAGCTCGTCCGGCGTCCGGGCACCTTCCGCGATGTTGGCAAACGTGCCGGGAGGCGCCGGCTTACGGACTCCCAGAAACGGCAGCGGCAGAGGCGGCCCTTTGTACCGCAGACTCATGCTGTGCCCCTTGGGAACCCAGTGGTAGTTATAGGTCCATTCGATGACGAGCCACGCGCCGCCGGTCAGCAGCACGATCGCTGTTGCCAGAGCCGCGACCAGCCGTCCGGGAAGTCGAATTGATTTCATGATTCGATCTCTGAAGAGTCGTTGCGTCGTTTGTTTATTGAGTTGTCGGGTGGTTGAGCTGACGAGCCGCGTGCCTCGCGGGTCGGCTCCGCTGATCACGCAGGGAGTCCTCAGTCGCCAGCCGCTGGAGCAGTACCGGTCGGTTCCGGAGTCGCTGGCGTTGCTGCCGTTGCTGGCGTTGCTGCCGTTGCGGCGGCGGGTGCCTCGGTGACGACCGGATCGCCAAGCTGCTCGAACATTTTCATGATCGGACTGTCCGCCGTGTTGACGACGATGCGGCGGTAAGCGGCGGCGAGCTTCTGGTACATCTCGTACTGAGCGTACGCGTGGCCGTTGCCGCTGAAGGCTTCGACGGCTCGCCTCCAGCCGGCGGCGTCGGCTTCGTTTTCGAAACCGATGACGTCAGCTTTGGCTTCACCGCGGGCGACCGTCGCTTCCGCTTCATCTTTCGCGGCTTCGAGTTTCAGTTCGGCAACAGCGAGTTTCTCGTTGGCCTTTGTGACGGCGACTTCCTGCTCGCGCAGTGCCTGCGTCGTCAGCTTGACGATGTCCTGTTCGATGCCGACGAGTGCCGCTTCCTGCTTAATCAGAGCCTGCTCTTCCGCGAGCTTGCGTTCTTCTTCCTGCTGCAGAATTTCCGCCTGGTACTTCTCTTCTTCGAGTCTTGCGTTCTCACGTTCCTGGATCGGCGTGGCGATCTGTTCGGGCGGGAAGATCTTTGTGATCAGGGCTTCCTGAATCACGATGCCGAGCGGTTCACAGGCGGTCACCATCGCTTCCTGAAACCGCATTTCAAACTCCATGCGAGTTTCGCCTTCGATGAATTCCTTGCCGAGTTTGTTCGAGCCTTCGAGTCGGCAGAAGCTGCGGGCGTTCGGCATGATCACCTTGCGAATGATCTCCTCGTCGATGGCGTCGCCGTTTTCTTCCTCGTTGTAAATGACGTACACCTCGGCGGCTTTCGCGGGATCGATGCGGAACTGAATCCGGCCATCAAGGCTCACCCAGAATCCATCCTTCGACGGAAAGCCCATGTCCTTGGCCTGGGCCAGGTTGTAACGCTGGCTGCGGCAGTCGACCTTGCTGATGCGGTACATGTACGGGTTCATGTAGTGCGTGCCTTCGCTGAGCGTCCGGTCCTGCACGCCGCGTTCGCCCTCGGCCACCAGCAGCTGGTTGGGGTCTTCCGGGAACGCTCCGGCAAGGTTTGTGACAACGCCTTTGAAGCCGGCGTCGATCGTCACGGGTTCGTGCAGCTCGACCTCGAACAGATAGGGATGCACCGGATAGCGGCCTGGTCGCAGCACATCGGGGACGATCCCCTTCTTCACCGGATTGCGGTCGGCGTCGGCCTCGCCCAGAAACTCGCCGTACGGGAGATCGTCGCCAGCCAGGCTGATCAGCACGGCCATCTTGTCCGGCGGAATCGTCAGCTGATCGACGACTTCCCAGTCCCAGTCGTACGGATTGAAGAATCCGGGCCCTTCGTCCCAGGGAGTCGTGAAATAGCGGCCTTCCGTCAGAAAGACCTGCTGGACGCCTTTGTGCTTTAGTGACGGCGCGATCTCGTCGCCGTTCTTCAAATCTTCGCCCGTCTTGCGAATGAGGATGGCCATCTGCCCGGTCCCGACATCGACCCGGCAGTTGTGGTAGACGACCACTCCCAGCACGATCAGGCCGAGCACTCCGGCGATTGTCAGGCCGGTGCTGCGGCGCGGCCCGCGATTTGGTCGGCGTCGTGAGCGGCGGGGCGTCAGAGGTTCGTCTGGCATGGGAGGCTCTCCAGAGCGCGTGGTTTGCTTGTGATGTCTGTTCGTTGTGAGCTGTGGGGGTCGTGATCCGAGTTCGCGACGGAAGCGGTTCTCAGGACGGAAACGCGAGTGCCGTCGACACACTGTCTCGCGCCTCAACCTTAGCGCGTGATTCGTGAACCGTGTTGAAATCCTGAAACATCAACTGACATGAACTGCCTGTTGTCACGACTGAACCGACTGGATCGATTGAACCGCCCGGCTTCGCGACCGGGCCCGACGAACGGCGGCCTCGCACTGCGGATCACAAATCCGTCCAACACTTTCGTCCAATACTCAGCCCGCGCCGTCGTTGCTCGGCGGGAGCCCGTTTCGGCTGCCGCGACAGAATCCAGGTTCTGAATGCCCAACGGCGGTTCTGAATGCGGGGCATCCCTCGCCAGTCCCGGCGACGGACTGAGCCTCCGGCCACGCGCCCCGTTAGAACCGGAACGGTCGCGCCGAGCGGTCGCGCTTCACGAGCTGCAGCGACTTCGCCGGTCGGCAGACCCGAGTCGCCTGACCAATGCTTCCGCTCCGGGCGCCGCACGACTGCACCGTTGCGCGGCGCCGACTTCCGGCATTTTCGATTCATGACGAACCAGGCAGGTCAGGCAGATGCACTACGATCTTGTTGTTCTTGGCAGTGGTCCCTCCGGCCAGAAGGGAGCGATCGCGGCGGCGAAACTCGGAAAGCGGGTTGCGATTGTCGAACGCAAGTCAGCGCAGATCGGCGGCGTCTGCTCACACACGGGCACCATCCCGTCAAAGACCATGCGGGAAGCGATTCTCCACCTGTCCGGTTATCGGCACCGCGACGTGTATGGCGAGCAGTATCGCCGCAAACGCCACATCACGATCCAGGACCTGCAGCGCAAGGTTCTGTCTGTCAGCCAGCACGAACGCGACGTCATCGAAGATCAGCTCGACCGCAACGGCGTCGACATCTTTTCGGGCGAGGCGAAGTTTCTCGGTCCGAACACCGTCGAAGTCACGGACGGCGGCATTCAGTCGGTCCTGAAAGCTGACCGGATTCTGCTGGCCGTCGGCACGGTTCCGGATCGTCCGACGAATACGCAGTTCGACGGCAAACGCATCTTCGACTCCGATCAGTTGCTGAGCATCGACCGGATCCCGCGTTCAATGCTCGTGGTCGGCGGAGGCGTCATCGGCATTGAATACGCCATCATGTTCGCGACGCTCGGTGTTCACGTCACCGTGATTGACGGTCGCGAGCGGCTGTTATCGTTCTGCGACGGGGAGATCGTCGATTCGCTGCTGTATCACTGCCGGTCGATCGGCATGGTCTTCCGGCTGGGCGAAGACGTTGTCCGGCTCTCGCAGCTCGGTGACGACCGAGTCGCGCTGGAACTCGAAAGCGGCAAGCGGCTGGTTGCCGAAACCGCTCTGATGGCAGTCGGACGGCGCGGCGATACGGACGGGCTGAACCTGGAAGCGGCCGGTCTCTCCGCTGACAAACGAGGCCGTGTGAAGTGCAACGACAGTCACCAGACCGACGTTCCGCACATCTACGCGGTCGGCGATGTTATCGGCTTTCCCGCGCTCGCCAGCACGGCAATGGAACAGGGGCGCAAAGCCGTTGCCCACGCGTTCGATCAGGAGCCGGCGGACTTTGATCTGATGCCGTACGGGTTGTTCACAATCCCCGAAATCTCGATGGTCGGGCAGAGCGAAGAGCAACTGACAAAGGATCGCGTTCCGTACGAAGTCGGCGTGGCCCGGTTCCGCGAGATCGCTCGCGGGCAGATTCTCGGCGACCAGATGGGGCTGCTGAAGCTGCTGTTCCATCGTGAAACGCTGAGGCTGCTGGGCGTTCACTGCATTGGCGTTTCCGCGACCGAGATCATCCACATCGGCCAGGCGGTCATGCACTTCGGCGGGACGATCGAGTACTTCCGCGACAACGTCTTCAACTACCCGACGATGGCCGAGTGCTTCAAAGTCGCCGCTTTCGACGGCCTCAACAAACTGGGGCTCGACATGCGCGACCACGTTCCGCCGCAGGAAGCGCAGATCCTTGAGCAGGTGAATGAACTGGTGGTTGGTCTCGAGACGCCCGCCGCGACAGAAGCCGCATCCGCGACGTAGCGAAAGTCGCGCAGACTTTCGGCACTCGTCGAAACACCCGTCCGTCACTCCGAAACTCTGCGCGAGTTTCGCTACGGCTGGGTGGCTGGGGTCGAGCTCCGCGAGCCCCCAGTTTTTCTGCAACTGGGGGCTCGCGGCACTCGACCCCAGCCACCCCCGACCACCCCGACACGCGAACTTGCAACCACGGAATCCAGCTACTGGTTCGACACCTGCCGCAGTGCGTCGAGTGCCGCGTCGATTTCGTCGGCGGTGTTGTGAATGCCGACGCTGAAACGGACGGCTCCCTGCTGTTCGATCGTGCCCAGGCGGCGGTGCATCAGCGGGGCGCAGTGCAGGCCGGCTCGCGTGTCGATCTGAAAGTGCCCGCTGAGCAGGCTTGCCAGTTCGTCGGACGAGTACAGCTCCGAGACAACGCTCACGACGCCGGTGTGCCGGTCCGAAGTTTCGTGGCCGAAGACGCGCAACGACGGAATCTCGCGCAGTCCGGCAACCAGTTGCTCGGTCAGCGCGAGTTCGTGACTTCGCACCGCGTCGATGCCACGTTCGGTCAGCCAGCCCAGAGCGGCGTCGAGCCCAACGATTCCTGGAGCGTTGTGGTTTCCCGACTCGAAGCGGTCGGGCATCGTGTCCGGTTGCGTGTCGAGTTCGCTGCGTGATCCTGTGCCGCCCTGTCGCAACGGAGCCAGTTCGGATTCGCGACCGGGCGCGATGTAAAGCAGTCCTGTCCCCAGCGGCCCCAGCAGCCCTTTGTGACCGGCACAGGCCACAAAGTCCGCGTTGAGCTTCCGGGCGTCGACCGGCAAGTGGCCTGCTGATTGCGCGGCATCGACGGCGAACGCGATTCCCTGCTGTCGAGCAAACTCGCCGACCGCTTCGACCGGTTGAACTGCTCCCGTCACGTTCGACGCGTGCTGCAGAATGATCAGCTTCGTCTCAGGGCGAACGGCAGCGGTCACGTCTTCCGCTCGAAAGAACCCGGCCTCATCAATTTCGACCAGAGAAACCTCAACGCCCCGCGTCCGCTCCAGATGCCGCAGCGGTCGCAAAACAGAATTGTGCTCGGCCTCGGACAAAACAACGTGATCGCCTTCCGCCAGGAATCCATGCAGGATTGTGTTCAGACTGTCGGTGCAGTTGAACGTGAACACGACCTGCTCTTTCGCGGTCGCACCGAGGACTTCCGCCGCGCGAAGTCGGCAACGATCGACGATGCGGTGCAACTCGATGGCCGTGTCTGTCGATCCGCGTCCGACCGGTCGACCGTTGTTCCGCTGGTAGCGGTCGACCGCCGAATAGACGCAGTCCGGCTTCGGAAAGCTGGTGGCCGCATTGTCAAGATAGATGGCAGAGTCGGTCATGCTGAAACCTGAAGCCGAAGAAAGAACTCAACCGGGTGTTTATCCCCGCCGGTTGCGGATCGCAAACCCGGCGGCAACGATTGTCGTTGATCGCTCCGCGATCGAAACGCTGGGCACGATTGTCGCTGATCGCTCCGCGATCGAATCGCTCGGCACAAGCCCGCTCGGCAAACTCAACGGTCCGCGAGTACGGTGCGACTGACCGTGCTGAATCCTGATTGTCTTCCGACGGAACGAATCATGGCAAAGCAGTGGCGAATTGGAGTCATCGGAAGCACGGGACGCGGCAACTACGGGCACGGGCTCGATACCGCCTGGCAGGCGATCGGCGAAACAACCGTCGTTGCCATCGCGGATGACAACCCCGCCGGCCTGGCGGCGACCGCGAAGAAGCTCGGCGTCGACGCCACGTTTGCCGACTATCGCCAGCTGATCGACGAAGCGAAGCCTGACATCGTCGCCATTGGTCCGCGTTGGATCGATCAGCACCGTGACATGGCGCTCGCGGCGATCGAACGCGGCGTTCACGTTTTCATCGAGAAGCCGTTCGTCCGCACGTTGCAGGAAGCCGACGAACTGGTCGCTGCCTGCGAGAAGCACAACGTCAAACTGGCCGTCGGACATCCGACGCGCTACAGCCCGATGATCGCGACGATTCGCAAACTGATCGCCGACGGAGCGATCGGCGACGTGCTCGAATTCCGAGCCCGCGGCAAGGAAGACCGACGTGGCGGCGGCGAGGATCTCTGGGTGCTGGGCACGCACGTTCTGGACATGATCCACGCGATCGCGGGCAAACCGGAGTGGACCTTTGCCCGCGTCTTTGCCAACGGTCGACCGGCAACGCGAGACGACATTGTCGACGGCGCCGAGGGGATTGGACGGCTCGTTGGCGACGAAGTGCAGGCGACATACGGCCTCCCTGGCGGAGCGACCGGCTACTTCGCCTCGAAGAAGAACGCCGCCGGAAAGCCGACGCGCTACGGGCTGCAGATCTTCGGATCGAAAGGCGTCCTGGAAATCATTGAGGGCACTCTGCCACCGGTGCGTTATCTCGGCGATCCCGCCTGGTCGCCCGGTCGTACTGCGGCAACGTGGCAGCCTGTCTCGTCAGCCGGGATCGGCGTCCCCGAGCCGCTGTCTGGACCCGAGTACCGAGCCCGGCACACGCTGGCGATCCGCGACCTGCTCGCCGCGATCGAAGAAAACCGCGAGCCGGTCGGCAACGCCTCCGCCGCCCGCGACGTCACGGAAATGATCGTCTCGGTCTTCGCATCGCACTTTGCGGACGAACGTGTGCATCTGCCGCTGCAGCAACGGCAGAATCCGCTGGTTTAAGATGAGAGATAAGCCACCGGCTCATTCCGGTGGCTGGAGAGTCCGATTCAACGCGACCGTCCGATTCGAATGGCAACGCGGTTTAAAAGCAGAGCCTGGCGAGGCGTGGCGGCAGACTTTTCTGGAAGGCTTCTTCCACACTGACGCATTCCTGGCAGATCAGATTTCACCCTTCGCTTCGAGGACATCTTCAATGGCTGAATTTTCCGAACAGACAATGATCGGTTCCTCAGAGCCAGCCCGGCGCGCCTTTCTCAAGGCAGGAGTGGCGGCCATCGTCGGCGGCACAGTGCAGGCCGGTTCGCGAGGCGCCAGAGCGAATCACGATGAATCGGCAGGGGTGGCCTCGCGGGAGCCCGTCGAGATTGGTTCAAGGCGAGAGCTGTTTGTTGATGGCGCGCTGATCGAGCAGTTGGCCGGAGATGCCGAACAGCGGCTGCATCATCCGGTCTCGCAGGGAGTGGCGCTCGCTCATGACGAACTGTGGGAAGGGACGGGCAGCGGTTACCACAGCGTCTTTCAGGACGGCGATCGGTACCGCATGTACTACAAGGCCTGGCACCTGGACGTTGGCGAGAAGAAGCTCAACACGGGGCGGCATCCGTTGTACTGCTGCTATGCCGAAAGCGATGACGGCATCACCTGGCGAAAGCCGAACCTGGGCATCTACGAGTTTCAGGGATCAACGCAGAACAACATCACGCTCACCAGCGGCAAACTCGGACCGTTGAACGTCGACGCCGGACATCCGGCGATCTTCAAGGACGAGAACCCGAACGCTCCCGCCGACGCCCGCTACAAGGCGATCGTCAGGTCCAGCAAGCCGAACGGTCTGCTGCCGTTCAAGTCGGCTGACGGTCTGCACTGGTCGCCAATGACCGACGCGCCGATCCTCAGCGGACTGGGCGCGTTCGATTCGCAGAACCTGGCGTTCTGGGATCCGACAATCGGTAAGTACCGCGCTTACTGGCGAATTTTCACCGCTGGCGTCACGACGGATAAGCAGTGGAAGCCCGCCGGCATTCGCGCGATCCGGACGGCGACCTCTGACGACCTGATTCACTGGGGGCCGCACACGGATCTCACGTACGAGGACTCGCCGCCGCAGCAGCTCTACACGAACCAGGTCAAGCCGTATCACCGCGCGCCGCATCTGCTGATTGGCTTCCCGACACGTTACGTCGAACGCGGCTGGTCGCCATCGATGGAGGCTCTGCCGGATCTCGAACAGCGGCGGATGCGAGCGTCGTCATCGCAGCGTTATGGCACGGCAATCACCGAGGGCCTGTTCATGGCCAGCCGCAACGGCACACATTTCACGCGCTGGAACGAAGCGTTTCTGCGACCGGGGATCGAGCGATCGGAAACCTGGCACTACGGGCATCAGTACATCGGCTGGCATCTCGTCGAGACTGCGGCGACTCTGCCCGGAGCCCCGAACGAGCTGTCGCTCTACGCGTCGGAAAGCTACTGGCACGGAAAGGGCAGCGCGGTGCGGCGCTACTCGTTGAGGCTCGACGGCTTCGTCTCGGTCAGTGCCGGCTGGAAGGGCGGCGAGTTGACCACGAAGCCGCTGACGTTTTCCGGATCGCAACTGCACCTCAACTTCGCATCGTCGGCAGCGGGCGGACTGCAGGTCGAAATTCAGCATCCCGACGGAACGGCAGTTCCCGGTTTCGCTTTCGATGACGGTAGCGAACTGTTCGGCGACAGCGTCGATCGCGTCGTCACCTGGAAGTCGGGAACCGACGTTGGCCGTCTGGCCGGTAAGCCCGTGCGTCTGTGTTTTCGCCTCAGAGACGCCGACCTGTACTCACTGCAGTTCTCCTGAGTGATGATCGCTTGACCGTCCACTTCAGCTCAACAGACTCTCCGGCTCATCAGAGCATGGTCCGTTTTCAAAGAAAGCCTGCCGCTTGACGCCGATACTGATTGGAACTGCCGGGCACATTGATCACGGCAAGACACGGCTGGTTGAGCGGTTGACGGGGGTGAATGCCGACCGATTGCCCGAAGAGAAATCGCGTGGCATTTCGATCGACCTCGGCTTCGCGCACTTCGAGGCTGGCGGGTTTCGGTTTGGCGTCGTCGACGTGCCGGGACACGAGCGATTTGTCCGCAACATGGTGGCCGGGGCGACGGGCATTAACCTGGCCGTGCTGGTCGTCGCAGCCGACGACGGAGTCATGCCGCAGACGCGCGAGCATCTGGAAATCATGGACCTGCTCGGCATTCGAGCCGGTCTGGTCGCGCTGACGAAAACCGACCTCGTCGATCCGGAAATGGTCGAACTGGCACAGCTTGAGATTGAGGAAACCGTCAGTGGAACGTTCCTCGCAGGCTGCCGCGTGATTCCCATTTCGTCGGAGACTGGCGAAGGCATCGACGAACTGCGGGCCGCGATCGTTGACCTCAGTTTGCAGATCGAGCTGCCTGGAACGCTGCCCGTCTTTCGCATGGCGATCGATCGCGTGTTCTCAATCACCGGCCACGGAACTGTCGTTACGGGCTCGGTCATCAGCGGCGATGTTCGCGTGGGCGATTCGCTGGAACTGTGGCCGGAGGGCCGCGAGGTTCGGGTTCGCAGCGTGCAGCAGCACGGCGAGAGTTCCGACGAAGCCGGCAGCCGACAGCGGACGGCAATCAATCTTGCCGGGCTGAAGCAGGACGAAGTTTCGCGCGGCTGTGAACTGGCAACGCCGGGCTACCTCAAGCCGACGCGGCGTTTGCTGGTTGACCTGCGACTGCTCAGCAGCTCGCCGTTGTCGTTGAAGGATCGCGTCGAGGTCAGCCTGCACCTGGGCACGCGCGAGGTTCCGGCGCGCGTGATGCTGAAAGGCCGGCGACTCGAACCGGGCCAGCATGGCATTGCCGAGCTGCGTCTGGCCGAACCGGTCGTGGCCGCGTGGGGACAGCACTTCATCGTCAGACGAATCTCGCCAGCGATCACGATTGGCGGTGGCCAGGTGCTCGACCCCGTCATTCCGGACACGCGGCGGCTGCGCGACATTGAAGCGCTGGGCACGGCGCTGCAGAGTAACTCGCCAGCAGAACGACTCGCGGTGCGGCTTGAGCAGCGGGATTCGATCGACCGCACCGACCTGAGTCTCGCCAGTTCCGTCGGCATTATGCCGGACGAACTGCAGCGACTGCTCGACGAGTTACGGAACGCGGCCGAGATTGTGCAGGTGGGTCGAGGCGACAAAACGACTGAGATTCTGCAGCGACGTCTGGACGCGCTGGCGAAGTCGGTGCTGCGGACGATCCGCGAGGAAGTCCTGCGTCATCAGCCGCGCCGTTCGCTGCCGAAGCCGACACTGCTGACGGCCTGCCGCGACATCACTGCGACGAACCTGCTGGAGTCCGTGATCGAGCTGCTCGTCCGGCAGAAGCAGCTTGTGCAGATCGGCGGAAACTTCGGCCCGGCGGACCTGCAGGTTCAACTGACGAAGGCCCAGCGGAAGGCTCGCGACGAGATGCTTCACCGCATCGTGACCGGCGAACTCGCCCCTCCAATGTTGAAGGAACTCGCAACGGAACTCGGTCAGAAGCTTTCCGATGCCGAGCAACTGCTGAACCTGACGGTCGAAGACGGCCTGCTGCATCGCGTGGCCGACGGTCTTTATGTGACGCCGCAGGCGCTGGAAGTGGCGCGACAGAAGACGATGGCAACGCTCGACGAACTCGGCCCCGCGACGATGGCTCAGCTCCGCGATGCCTGGGGCGTCACCCGCAAACATGCCGTGCCGCTGTGCGAGTATCTCGACGAACTCGGCATTACAAAACGAGATGGCGACACGCGAACCGCCGGGCCTGACATTGACCGTTCGCTGGCGTCACCCGAAAGTGCGGCAGGGCCTGTTTGACTCGAAGCCGCAGGCGATGGTGTTTTAGTTCTCTCTTGAAACGCCATCGCCTGCGGCTTCGGGTCAAACGAGAACAGCAGCCAGGCGACCGCACGGAATCACGGATGACCGGCCACGACCATTCACATTCGCACGGCCACTCTCATGCGCATGGCCATTCTCACGGCCACAGTCACGCGCACGGCGAGGGCAACCAGAAGCGGCTGCTGCTGACGCTGATGCTGGCGGGTGGGTACATGATCGCCGAGATTGTCGGCGGGTTGTTGAGTAACTCGCTGGCGCTGCTGGCTGACGCCGGGCATATGTTCTCGGACGTCGCGTCGCTGGGGCTGAGTGCTTTCGCGATCTGGCTGGCACGGCAGCCGTCGGGCAGTCAGCGGACGTACGGTTTTCATCGAGCCGAGATTCTGGCAGCACTCTTTAACGGGACGTCGCTGGTCGCCGTGTCGCTGTTCATCTTCAAGGAAGCCTGGGAGCGTCTGCAGTCGCCACCGGAAGTTCAGGGCGGGCTGATGATGGGGATCGCCGTCGGCGGGCTACTGGTCAACATCGCTGGTCTGTTCATTCTGCACGGCGGGCGGAATGACAATCTCAACGTGCGCGGAGCGTGGCTGCACGTTCTGTCCGACATGCTGGGCAGCGTCGCCGCAATCTCCGCCGGCCTGCTGATTCACTTCTTTGGCTGGTACTGGTCCGACCCACTGATCTCGGCGGTCATCGGCCTGCTGATTCTCTACTCGTCCTGGCGACTGCTGGCCGAATCCGTCGCCGTGCTGATGGAGACCGCCCCGTCCAGTGTCGACGTCTCGCAGCTCAAGTCCGCTCTGACAGAACCCGCCAGCGTCATCGAGATTCACGACCTGCACGTCTGGACGATCACCAGCGGCCTGGATTCCGTGTCCTGCCACGTCGTCACCGACGGCTCCCGCCCGCACGACGAACTGCTGACCGAACTCCGCACCCTTGTCCACAACCGCTGCGGCATCGATCACGTCACGATCCAGATCGAACCGCAGGACTTTGCAGAGCCGACGCAGCGTTGCGAGGCTTGAGCACTGACGCCGTCGCCGTTCGCACATTGATCAGGATTGTCGTGAAGTTCGGGCCGGTCGTGACTGTCAGGTGGCGACGCCTTTGCTGCCGTGTGGCGGTTGGGAACGTCGATTCGGGGTGTGTCGAGGGATGAATCTGCTTCGTCTGGCCGATCGTGCGGCAGGGTTCTGATACGCGGTGATTTCTCGCCGCGTTCTCGGGCCTGCTCAGGTTCCGCTTCCCGGAAGACGATCACCATGCCAGACAGGATGCGTTTTTTTGAGAGCCACGTTGCAGGCCACGAAGCTCAGCCGGCGTCCGTTCCGGTGATCGCCCGCGGTTCGCAGCTCATCGAGCTGGCACAGGTGTTTGCCCGTCACGAATGCCGCCACGTTCTGGTGCAGGACGATGACGGATGCCTGATCGGAATTATCTCGTCCGACACATTCCGC
>Ga0070727_10002124_pt1 | contig 19589 bp, 17 predicted proteins | sample tdAd472_FD_66722 | JGI IMG/M metagenome (GOLD analysis project Ga0070727, IMG submission 66722) | Marine sediment microbial communities from the Atlantic coast under amendment with organic carbon and nitrate - tdAd47.2 | ecosystem: Environmental > Aquatic > Marine > Coastal > Sediment | place...
ATGTCTGCGCCGCCAATCGGGATGATCAGCGTGATTCCCAGAATCAGCGCCAGAACAGTAAGCCCCCAGAAGGCCCACTGAGCCGTGCCGCCTGTCTGGATCAGGACAACCAGAAGAGCAATGATGCCAGCGGCGATCAGGATGTTCAGGACATGACGTGCCGGCAGCATGATCGGTGCGCCGGACATGTTGCCGTTCAGCTTGGCGAAGGCGATGACAGAGCCAGTAAAGGTGAGCGCACCAATGGCGGAACCGAGTCCAAGCTCGATCAGGGAGGCCATCTTGATGCCTTCAGTGCCCATGATGCTGAACTGAACGGGTGAGTAGAGCGCTGCTGCGGCCACAAGTACGGCGGCAAGGCCGACGAGGCTGTGGAAGGCAGCGACCAACTGCGGCATGGCGGTCATCGGAATACGACGCGCGGTGATGGCGCCAATGGTGCCACCGATTGCGACACCGCCCAGGATCAGGCCCCAGGTGGTAACGTCAAGTTCGTTCCAGAGCAGGGCGAGGGTCGTTGCGACCGCGATGCCCATGCCGATCATGCCATTGCGGTTCCCTTTGCGGCTGGTCGCCGGGCTGGAGAGACCGCGCAGGGCCAGGATGAAAAGGATACCGGCGACGAGATAGAGCAGCGGTGCCCAGGTAGAGTGAAAACTGTCCACGGCTTAATCCCCCTTCTTCTTGTACATGGCCAGCATGCGCTGGGTGACGAGGAAGCCGCCGAAAATGTTCACGCTGGCGAGAATCACGGCGACGGTGCCGAGGATCTTGGACACCCAATTGTCGGAGGTCAGGCCGAGCGTTGCCGTGGCAACCAGCGCGCCAACGATGATCACCGAGGAGATGGCGTTCGTCACGGCCATCAGCGGGGTATGCAGGGCCGGGGTTACGCTCCAGACGACATAATAGCCGACGAAGCAGGCCATGGCGAAGAGGGCTGCAAGGAGTACAGTTGAGTTGATGCCGCCGGCATCCGCGAAGGCGGGCAGCGCAAAGCTGGCCGCGGCAAGCGTCAGGAGTGCGCGCTTCATGATTTGATCCTTTCGTTCACCGTCTCGCCACCCTTGGTCAGGAGCATGGCGGTAACGATTTCGTCTTCGGTATCGAGATTGAGGCTGCCGTCCTCGGCCGTCACGAGCGGCAGGAAGGCGAGCAAATTCTTGGCAAACAGCGATGACGCGTCTGCGGGCAGGCGGGCTGGCAGGTTCGAGAACCCGGCCACTTTCACGCCATTCACATCCACGACCTGATCTGGTTCGGACAGCGGGCAGTTACCGCCCTGGCTGACCGCCATGTCGACGATCACCGCGCCGGGCTTCATGGTTTTCACCATGTCTTCGGATACGAGGACAGGGGCCGGGCGGCCGGGTATCAACGCCGTGGTGACGACAATGTCCTGCTTGGCGATATGATTCGCAGTCAGTTCAGCCTGCTTGGCCTGATATTCCTTCGACATTTCCTTGGCATAGCCGCCAGCCGTTTCGGCGGCCTTGAACTCTTCATCCTCTACCGCGATGAATTTTGCGCCCAGCGAGGCGACCTGTTCTTTCGCAGCGGGGCGAACGTCCGTTGCGGTCACGACCGCACCCAGACGGCGGGCGGTCGCGATGGCCTGAAGACCGGCAACGCCTGCGCCCATGACGAAGACTTTTGCCGGCGCGATGGTGCCGGCGGCGGTCATCATCATCGGCATGGCGCGGCCATAGATTTGCGCGCCTTCGATGACGGCGCGGTAGCCGGCCAGGTTTGACTGGGATGAGAGGGCATCCATACTTTGCGCGCGTGTGATACGCGGTGTGAATTCCATGGACAGGGCCGCAATCTTCCTCGCATTCAGCGGCGCAGCGTCCAGGCTTGTTGGGTCCATCAGGGCGATCAGCGCGACGCCTTCCGGCAGCGCAGCCATTTCATCGGCTTCAGGCGCACGCACCTTGAAAACAATGTCGGCACCGGATGCAGCCGAGGCAGCATCCTTTGCGATCGTCGCGCCGGCTTCAGTAAAGCTATCGTCAGGGAAACCTGCGATAGTGCCCGCGCCGGACTCGATTGTAATTGAGTGGCCACTGGCCACCAGCTTCTTGACGGTTTCTGGTGTAGCCGCCACACGGGTCTCACCAGATCGCCTCTCCCTCAAAACAGATATTTTCATATGTCTGGGATAGAGGAAAATTCTTGCGGCGCACAACTAATATTTTTTATTCGGAGGGCATGAGATTGTTCAGTTTAGCTAAAAAGACGGCTTTGGTTACCGGGGCGTCCAGTGGTCTTGGCCGTCATTTTGCCGGGGTTCTGGCAGAAGCTGGCGCTCAAGTTGTGCTCGCCGCGCGCCGGTTGGAGAAGCTGGAAGAGGTTGCGGCAGAGATCGAGAAGAAGGGCGGCAAGGCTCTGCCAGTTGCCATGGACGTTACGTCCGAAGATAGCGTTTCGGGTGCATTCGCCGAAGTGAAGGAAGCGCTGGGCCATCCGTGCGATATCATCGTGAACAATTCCGGCATGTCACGCGAAGGCTGGTATTGGGAGATGGCGGAGAAAGACTGGAACACGGTCATCGACACGAATCTTACCGGCGTCTGGCGCGTGGCTAAGCATGGGACCAAGGCGCTGATCCATGCGGGCCAGGGCGGTTCGATCATCAACATTGCCTCGATCACGGGGCTGGGCACATCGCAGATGATTTCCGCCTATGCGTCCTCCAAGGCGGCGGTTGACCATCTGACGCGCAACATGGCGGTGGAAGCTGCCCGCCATGGCATCCGCGTCAACGCGATTGCGCCGGGCTATTTCAAGACCGCCATCAATGATGAGTTCCTGGATTCCGAGTATGGCGAGAAGATGCGCAAGCGCGTCGTGATGCGCCGGTTTGGCGAATACAAGGAGTTGACCGGGCCGCTGCTTCTGCTGGCCTCCGAAGAGGGCAGCTACATGACCGGGGCAACCCTTGTTGTGGATGGCGGCCACAGCCTGTCACCTCTGTAGATCCTGTAAAATAATCAAAACTATAAAAAGTGGGGCTGAGTCGCCGAATCGAATCAGTCCCACAGATTATGTTAGGTAAAGATTAGGCCTCTTGTGACACAAGTTCCGAAGACCTTTCGGAGACTTGATTTATGGCTTTGCCAAACCCCAAACCCGAATTGCACGAAGATGGATTCGTAGCGGAAAATACAGGCGAGAACAGCCGGGCCGCTCCAGAGCAGACACTTGATGCCAGCGCTCATGGAAACTCCCCGGCACGTTATCTTCAAGCCCGTATCGCTGAAGAGCTTTTGGTCCCGAAAGGGCCGAGCATTCGCAGTTCACTCTCAACCATTTTGATCCTTTGCCTGGCAATGACCGTTGCCGCTCTGAGCGTGTACAGCATGGGTTGGGTTTAGGCACCCGCCGATCAATTCTGACAGATATAGGGGCCAGAACTGGCCTTAATCCTATTTAACCCTAAACTTCAGAGACATCACTCGCCTGTCCCGTCTCAAGGAGCCTTTGCCCCATGCGTGTAAGAAAAGCTGTTCTTCCGGTTGCCGGATTTGGAACCCGAGTTCTTCCTGCCACGAAAGCCGTCCCGAAAGAACTGTTGCCGGTCGTTGACCGTCCGGCCTTGCAATATGTCGTGGACGAAGCCCTGGAAGCCGGAATCGAGCACATCGTCTTTGTGACGGGACGCAACAAGGGCGCGATCGAAGACTATTTCGACATTCCCTATGAGCTGGAAGTCGCGCTGGAGAAGAAGGGCAAGGACGCCATTCTGGAGCAGGTGCGCTCCACGACACTGCCGGCGGGGGCCGCAAGCTTTGTGCGCCAGCAATCTCCGTTGGGGCTTGGCCATGCGGTGTGGTGCGCGCGGGACATTATCGGCAATGAGCCGTTCGCGATCCTGCTGCCGGATGTGATCGTCAAGGCAAAGCCCTCTGGCCTTGCCCAGATGGTGGTGGCCTATAACAAAGTAGGCGGCAATATCGTCGCCGTGGACCCTGTGCCGATGGAGCGCGTCTCCTCCTATGGCGTGATCGCGCCGGTTTCCCGCGATGGCCGTCTGATCAAGATGTCCGGCATGGTTGAGAAGCCGCCGGTCGAAAGCGCGCCGTCCAATCTCAAGATCACGGGCCGCTATATTCTGCAGCCGGAAGTTTTTGATCTTCTTGAAGATCAGGACCCGGGTGCGGGCGGCGAGATTCAGCTGACCGACGCCATGGCGCGTCAGATGGAGAGCCAGGATTTCTATGCGTATGAGTTTGACGGCAAGGAATATGATTGCGGCTCAAAAGCCGGTTATTTCGAAGCCGTGCTTGCCCACGCACTGGACAATGAAGAGATTGCCGAGGCTGCCAAGGCGCTTGTGAAGCAATATGCGGGTGAACTGTAGCATAACGCCGCTTTTCATGGCCTCGGAATGTGGCTAATCCGGCTACATGACCGAGCGTAACCTTCCCGAATTTCATGACGTCGTCGCGGCAGAATCCCGCGTGCAGGGCGTTGTCCGCGAAACCCCTGTTCTGAGTCATCCTGTATTGGATGAGCGGGCAGGGGCTACTGTTCTGATAAAGGCTGAATGCCTGCAGGTGACGGGCAGCTTCAAGATACGCGGCGCCATGAACCGGCTGTCGCAAATACCTGATAGTCAGCGTGCGGCAGGTGTGGTTGCATTCTCTTCCGGAAACCATGCGCAGGGTATTGCCCGCGCGGCGCGGCTGCTGGGCATGCCAGCGCTGATCGTGATGCCGGAAGATGCCCCCCAGATCAAAGTTGATGGTGTCAAGGCCGATGGCGGCGACGTCCACCTGTATGATCGCAATTCAGAAAGCCGGGAAGACATCTCCGAGCGCATCGCGGCGGAGCGCGGCGCAGTGCTGGTGCCGAGTTACGATGACCCGGACATTATTGCCGGGCAGGGCACAGCCGGCATGGAATTCGCGCGCCAGGCCGAAGCGCTTGGCGGGCCGCTGGATCATCTGGTCTGTTGCGCAGGCGGAGGCGGTCTGACGAGCGGCATTGCGCTCGCCATGGAAGGCCTATCGCCGAAAACCTCCATCTGGACAGCTGAGCCGGAAGGCCATGATGACTGGGCGCGATCTCTGGCGAGTGGAGAGCTTTGCCGCAATGCCCCGGGTACGCGCTCTATATGTGATGCGATCCTGACGCCTTCGCCGGGGGAGAAATATACTTTCGCGCTTGGTAAACGCCTGTTCGCAGGCGGTATGGTTGTTTCTGACGATGAGGTGCGCGAGGCTATGCGTCTGGCCTTCCGCTATTTGAAGATCGTGGTTGAACCCGGTGGCGCGGCGGCTCTGGCGGCTGTCTTGCGCGGTGTTCCTGAAGGAATGAAAGGCAAACGCATCGGGGTTATGGCAACGGGCGGCAATGTCGATCCAGAAACCTATGCGAGTATAATTTCTCCTTAAGGTATATGCCCTATTGTCCAATCCAGGTTAACCCTGTGGTTTTAGACGTTTCGCTATGGTTAACGCGCCGTTCTGCAAGCGGCGCAGATTTGCCTGCAGGTCTTCAAGAGACCTTATAGGCTTCTGATTCATGATGAATGCTGATGAGAGCGCATTATGCGCGCAAGAGGGCATTCAGAATGAAAGTGACTCCGCTTTTAAGTCTGGGACTATCTGCGGTGCTGGGGATCGGCGCAGTCTTTCTCGGCCGGTATTATATGACCGCTGACAATAATGACGCCGACGCGCAGCCGCAAATCGCTGCCGTCGAGATGGCAAGTGTGCTGGTTGCAGCAAACGCAATCGAGCCGGGTGAGGAAGTCACTGGTGCTCAGGTGCGCAGCATTGAATGGCCTGCCAACGCCCTGCCGGAAGGTGTTTTGCGAGACGCTGCAGATCTGGAAACCGTGCGCTATGCGCGGGGACTGATACTGCCGGGCGAACCTATCATGGCAGCCAAGCTGGATGAGGCGAGCAACCTTCTCACGCTGGCCGCAGCCATTGAGCCGGGCATGCGTGCCGTGGCAATCACGGTACGGAGTGATACAGGTGTTGCCGGTTTCGTGTTGCCCGGTGATCGTGTGGACGTAAACGAGTTTATCGAGAAGGAACCTGGTAATTCGGCCACCTTTCAGGATGGCGACCAGATGCGCGTTTCAGGCAAGATGATTGCGCGGCCTGTTCTGCGCAATGTCAAAGTGCTGGCCATAGACCAGATATTTGAGTCCAACATGGAAGGGGCTTTCCCATCCAACACTGTGACGCTGGAAGTCACACCCGAAGGCGCGCTCGCCTTGGGGGCGGCCGGTACGCAGGGCGCTTTGGGCCTGGCGCTGATCGGCCGTGCGGAAGAGGCGGATACCCTGTCTGTCGTGAAGACCGAGCCCAAGCGCGTCATTGTGCGCCGTAGCCCCACACGGACAACTGCGCCGCGTACGACCAATGTGCGCGTCATCAATGGTGACAAGGAAACCCAGGTCGATGCACCGGTCTCCAAGCCCAAAACCCTGACAGAGGAGGCGAGCTGATGACTGGTCTGATGCGTACCGCCATCTGCGCTCTAGCGTGTTTGAGCCTGTCTGCACCTGCCTTTGCGTGGACAGAACGCACCTCCGCGCCCGAGGCGCAAATTCTGGTGCTGGAAAAGGGACGTTCTGCAGTGATTGAGGCAGATGAAGCATTTGCCACGCTGGTCGTGGCAGACCCTGAAATTGCCGAAGCCATGGCGACCTCCAATCGTTCATTTTTTCTACGCGGCAAGGTGCCGGGCTCCACAACCGTCCTGATTTACAATGACGAAGGCGAAATTTCCGAACTGATCGACGTTGAGGTTGAACTCAGCCTGGATGAGTTGCGCAGTGATCTTGGCAATCTTCTGCCCGGTGAGGATATTTCCGTCTACCCCGTGCATGATGGGGTGTTTCTGGATGGCAAGCTGACCACGGCTGCAGCAGCCGAAATGGCGGTGCAGCTTGCTGAGCGCTATGTGCCGGGCGGTGTCGCCAATGGCCTGTCGGTCGGGCAGAGCCAGCAGGTGCTGCTGGAAGTGCGCTTTCTTGAGGCCAGCCGTACAGCGGTAAAGGAAATCGGCTTTGGCAACACGATTGATGCCAGAGATGTTTACACGTCAACAGAGTCCGGCTCGATTTCAGGCTTGGCGTCCAAGACGATTGCCTTGTTCACCAATGTGGGCGGCGAAAATATCGACATTCAGCTGCGCGCATTGGAATCCAAGGGTATAATCCGTACACTGGCAGAGCCGAACCTGGTGGCGCTTTCCGGTGATACAGCCAGCTTCCTGGCCGGAGGCGAATTCCCGATCCCGGTGGCGACCAGTAATGGCGAGATCACTGTCGAGTTCAAAAAGTTCGGCGTGAGCTTGGACTTTACTCCCACGGTGCTGGGGGATGGGCTGGTGAATCTGCGCGTGCGGCCGGAAGTGTCGCAGCTGGACAGGGCGAATGGTATTCGCGCGTCTAACATCGAAATTCCCGGAATTTCCGTGCGCCGTGCAGACACAACCGTTGAACTTCATGACGGGCAGGCCTTTGCGATCGCCGGACTGCTGCAGAATGACTATTCCAATGATGTGCGCCAGACGCCCTGGCTGGGCAATGTGCCTGTGCTGGGAGCGCTGTTCTCTTCTAAGCGCTATCAGCGCAATGAGAGCGAACTGGTGATCATCATTATCCCGCGAATGGTGCAGCCTGCTGCGCATCCGGAACTTCTCTCCAATCCTCTGCAAGCCTTCGCAGAGCCGAGCGATTCCGAGCTGTTTCTGCTGAATAAGACAACTGTGCCGTCGGTCGTGAATTGAGGGTCGAGAGATGAAAACCGTATCAAGAGCTTTGGGGCTAATCGCTGTCATCTGCCTGCCTGCGGCCTGTGCCACGCAGGAGCAGCAGGAAGGTTATATTTTGGGTCAGGCGACCGCTGACAACATCGCCATACAGGCCGTTCGTGATGTTGCCCTGCCAAATTCAAAAGCCGTTGAATCCACATCTGGCGTTCGTGCGGCACAGGCCGTGAAGGCGCTGAATGAGGGCAAGACGAAGGAACTGCGTCAGGCATCGTCCGGCTCAACGGGAGGGAGCTGATGTCAGCGGCAGCAAGAAAACTGGACGGTGAAGGTGGCTCTGCGCCCTTGCGTCAGATCCCGGCGATTGCCGCGCTGGCGGGGCCAGAGCGCATGGCGCAATTGCGCACGGTCTGCCGCGATGTGGTTGATCTGTCCCAGATGGAGCCTGCCAAAGCCGTGCAGGCCTATGGCGGCGCGCTTCTCTTGCTGGAGCATGGCGTTGCGGGTGTAGAGCAGATTGTGCTGGGCCTTGCCGTGGAACAACCGGACACGGCCGTCCTGATGGTCTCCGACAATCTGCCTGTGCATATCGTTCGGGCCCTGATGAAGCTGGGCGCTTCAGACATCTTGCCTATATCTGCGCAAGCCTCCGATATTGTTGAGGCGGTCGAGCGGCTGAAAGAGACGGCGGAGAAAGCAGAGCAAGGCAGTGATGTGCGCCCCTCCGCGGTCTGCTGGGCATTCCGCGGCGCTGTCGGAGGTGCGGGGGTCACTACGATGGCCATCGAGAGTGCATTTGCCATAGCGGAGAAAGTACGCGGGGCCAAAGTCTGCCTGGTTGACCTGAATTTGGCGGACGGCATGACGAGTTCATTTCTGGAGGCCGTGCCGAAGCTGGACTTGCCTGCATTGTCGGCTGCGCCAGAACGTCTTGATGCACGCCTGCTGGCTGCCTGGTGCTATGAGCATCCTGATGGCGTGTCTGTTATCACAGCGCCGCGCAATCCGGATGCTGACGCGCTGGGCAATGAGGCGGCCATTCTGCGCCTTCTGGATGTTGCATGCGCAGAGTTTCAGTATGTGCTTGTGGACATGCCCCGTCACATGATGCCATGGACCAAGCCGGTTCTGGGCGCCGTCGACGAAGCGATCATCATCAGTGAGCTGACTGTGCCAAGTCTTCACGCTGCGGCCGACATGGCACGCGAAGTGGATATCCTGCGCGGTGATGCCGGCAAGGCCAAGCTGGTGCTCAACCGGATGTTCCCGAAAAAGCGCTTCCGTGCGGAGTTTGCCGTCGACAAGGCCGAGAAAGCCATCGATCGTAAAATCGACGCGACGATTACCTCTGACTGGGACGCCGCGCGCACGGCTGTCAATCTGGGCAAGCCCATCGCCGACGTGAAGCCGAAGAGCGCGCTGGTGGCCGATGTCGCAAGCTTTGTGGACTTCCTGCTGCCTGAAGGTGTGACGGCAGAGGCGAACATGTCAGGTAAGAGGCGCGCAAAATGAGCCGATGTGGATTCTCCGGCGGGGGCAGCAAGCCCGAGGAAACTGTTACGCAGACGCAGGTGGTGACGCCTGTTGCTGCGCCGAAGCCTGTTCAGCCCGTGCCTGTCCCGTCAAATGACACGAAAGGCTTTGATCAACTGGATGCGAAACTGCGCATTCATGCCAAGCTGATCGACGAACTGGACCTTTCCGCACTCGACAAGCTGGATGACGAGACCATGCGCCGCCGCGTGCGGGGCATCGTGTCAGAGATCATCAAGAAGGAAGACATGGCAATGTCCGCTGCGGAAGAGGCAAGCTTTGCCGACGCTGTGATGGACGAGATGACAGGCCTGGGCCCGATTGAGCCTCTGCTCAAGGACGATTCCATCGCGGATATCCTGATCAATGGCTGCAATCAGGTATATGTCGAGCGCCACGGCAAGCTGCAGATTGCACCTGTGCGCTTTGCGGACAATGACCATTTGCTGCGCATTGTGCAGCGGATTGTGTCTGCGGTGGGCCGCCGGGTGGATGAAAGCCAGCCGCTGGTTGATGCGCGGTTGCTGGATGGCAGCCGTGTGAACGCTGCAGTGTCTCCCATCGCTATTGATGGTCCTTTGGTTTCCATTCGAAAGTTCTCGAAATCTCCGCTGACCATGGAAAAACTGGTGGGCTTCGGTGCCATTCCGCAACCTGTTGCAGACTTCATTCTGGGCGCCGTAAAGTGTCGGGCTTCAACGGTGATTTCCGGCGGTACAGGCTCCGGCAAGACAACACTTTTGAACGCGCTGTCCTCTGCGATCAGCCCGGATGAGCGTCTTATCACGATTGAAGATGCCGCTGAGCTTCAGTTGCAACAGCCCCATGTCGCGCGCATGGAAACCCGTCCGCCGAATATTGAGGGCAAGGGCGAGATCCGTCAGCGGGAGCTGGTCAAGAACGCGCTGCGGATGCGTCCTGACCGGGTGATCCTGGGCGAGGTGCGATCTGAGGAGGCGTTCGACATGCTGCAGGCCATGAATACCGGCCATGAAGGCTCCATGGCGACGATCCACGCCAACAATCCGCGCGATGCCCTGACCCGTCTGGAACAGATGGTGATGATGGGCGGAATGAAAATCTCAGAAGAGGCCATCCGTGGACAGATTGCATCTGCGGTGAACTTCATCGTTCAGGCAACGCGCCTGTCGGATGGTTCCCGGAAGGTGGTGTCCATTGCCGAAATTACCGGCATGGAAGGCGCTGTTGTGCAGATGCAGGAGATCTTCCGGTTTGAGCGCACTGGCACCACCGATGAAGGCAAAGTGCTCGGCCATTTCGCCGCGACCGGCCTTCGCCCGCAATTCCTGGATGAGATGGAACGCCGCGGCGTGTACATGCCAGCTGGTCTGTTTGATCCTTCAACCCGTTTCTAAGGGCCCATCGATTTGCCTTCACTGCCTGACCTCTCCAATATCAGCATGGTTCTCGTGATCCCTGCCGTAATGGCGATGGGGGCAATTTTTCTTGCGATCCAGTCTGTGGTGGGCCTGGTCACGAATGCGCAGACTCACCGCATCGTGAACAGAAGACTTCAGTTCAAGGAACGCTTTGAGAGTAGCAATGAAGCCATGATCGAGCTCCGCAAGAGCCGGGGACTCGACAAGGACGGCAATCTGTCGATGCCCGTGCAATGGTTCAATCAGTTGGCGGTGCAGTCCGGTTTGCCGTTCCAGCCGGTGCGCTGGTTTGGCATGGCTGCGATAGCGGGCGCGATTGCTGCGTTCGCCTATATCCGTTTCGTTGGTGGTTGGCCCATCGCTGCAGGGATTGCGCTGGTCGTTTTTATGGTGGGCCCTATTATCGGGCTTAAATTCGTAGCAGGGCGGCGCATGAAAAAGCTGTCCCAGCAATTGCCGGATGCGCTGCAGATTGTCTGCCGCAGCCTTGAGGCAGGCCACCCTGTTGCCACAGCTGTGGCGCTGGTGGCGCGCGAGATGCCGGACCCGATCGGCACGGAATTCGGCATGGCGGCGGATGAGGTTTCCTACGGTATGTCGCTGACCAATGCCGTGCAACGCATGGCGATCCGGGCAGGGGATCCTGATGTCGAGCTGTTCTCGGCAACGGTGCGCCTGCAGGAGCGGACGGGAGGCAATCTGTGCGAATTGCTGAAAGCAAATACCACAACCATCCGTGAACGTCAGACCATGCGTCTGAAGGTCAAGGCGGCTTCGTCCGAGGGGCGTGTCTCTGCCATGATCCTGACGGCGGCACCCTTCATGGTGATGGGGGCAATCCATACGTTGCGCCCGGAATTCTATGGCGATGTGATCGACGATCCGCTGATCAAGATTGCCTTTCCGGCTCTCTTCGTCTGGATGGCGATTGGAAATCTGGTCATGCGCAAAATGATCAATTTCAAGATGTAGGGGAGGAAGACAGATGAGCCTTTCTCTCGCCACCCTTATCCCTATTGTCATGCTGGCGCTTGCCGGATTCCTGGCTTTGCCTGCCATTCTGGCTTTCGTGCGCAGCTGGCGCGCCAAGGAAGATCTGGAGCGTCGTCTGGAGCGCCGAGATTCCCGCCCGCGCGAGGATGCGCCGCGCAATGAGAGCCGTATTGGCCGTGCCGTCATCGGGCTGGCCAACAAGGCGACCCCACAGAATGAAGAGGCCGTCAGCGCGGTGCGGGGCAAGCTCAACAAGGCGGGCTTTACTGGGCCCAATGCCGTGGCGCGCTATTACGTGGCGCGGCTGCTGTGTCTTGTCGTGCCGCCTATCATGCTGGTGTTCGCGCTGCCCTATCTGAACCTGTCCGGCATGATGATGCTGATGATTGCCATCGGAGTGGTGATCGCCGGGTTGTTGGCGCCAGACTTCTATCTCTCCAACAAGGCAAAGCAGCGCGAGCAGATGTGCTCTGCCGGGTTCCCGGACATGATGGATCTGATGGTGGCCTGTGTTGAGGCGGGCCTCAGCCTGGATGCGTCCGTACAGCGGGTCGGGGAAGAACTGGAAACGCGCCATCCGATCATTTCGAGCTATATGCGCACGCTCTCTCTGGAACTAAGAGCGGGCAAGCCGCGCAAGAATGCCTGGCGTGCCTTTGCCGACCGGATGGCCATCGAAGAGGCCGGATCGCTAGCCACAATGCTGCGTCAGGCCGAGGAAATGGGGACGAGTCTGGGGCAGACCCTGCGAATATTTTCGGCTGATATGCGCCAGCGCCGCATCCTCGTTGCAGAAGAGAAAGCCATGGCTTTGCCGGCGAAAATGACCCTGCCTTTGATTTTCTTTGTGTTTCCGGTACTTATGGGGGTGTTGACCCTGCCTGCCATCGTAAAGATGCAAGGCGTGTTTTAGTGAAATCCTTGCTAGGCGAGTCAGCCTGGCATTGCTAACTATGGCCCATGAGCATGACATATCTCGACTTCGAAAAGCCCATTGCGGAGCTGGACGCGAAGATTTCCGAACTGGAGGCCCTTGCCGCCAGCAAGGATGGTCCGTCAATCAAGGACGAGCTGACAAAGCTGAAGGCCAAGTCCACCAAGCAGCTGAAGGACCTGTACAAGGATCTGAACGCATGGCGCAAAACCCAGGTGGCCCGGCATCCGGATCGTCCGCATTTCTCTGATTTCATTGAGAACGTCTTCGAAGATTTCGAAGAACTGGCGGGCGACCGTGTCTACGGCAATGACGACGCCATTGTTGGCGGTCTTGCGCGCTTCAAGGGCCGTCCTGTTGTCATCATGGGCCACGAGAAGGGTCGCACCATCGAGAAGCGCCTGAAGCACAATTTCGGCATGGCGCACCCCGAAGGCTACCGTAAGGCAGTGCGCCTGATGGACCTGGCCGAGAAATTCGACCTGCCGGTGCTCAGCTTCCCGGATACGCAAGGCGCCTATCCCGGGAAGGGCGGTGAAGAGCGTGGCCAGGCAGAAGCCATTGCCCGCGGCACGCAGCGCGGCCTATCCTTGGGCGTTCCCTTCGTCACGCTGATCATTGGCGAAGGCATGTCTGGCGGCGCAATCGGTATTGCTGCGGCCAACAAGGTGCTGATGATGGAGCATGCCATCTATTCCGTGATCTCTCCGGAAGGCTGCGCGTCCATCCTGTATCGTGATGCCGGCAAGGCCAAGGATGCTGCTGAAGCGATGAAGATCACCGCGCCGGACCTGCTGAAGACGAAGGTCATCGATGATGTGGTGAAGGAGCCTGTCGGCGGCGCACATCGCGATCCGAAACGGGCGATGGCAAATGCGGCCAAGGCGCTGGATGCGGCCCTGAAAGAGCTGGAAGGCATGAGCCCGGCTGAGCTGCGCACCCAACGCAAGGAGCGTTTCTACGCCATTGGCCGCGAAGGGCTGTAGTGCCGTAGGCCCGCTGGCCTGACCAAATGCCCGAGAAGGACTGGATCTCCAGCTATTTTGCCCCTCTGGCCCGGTCATCCGGAGCGGCAGGCCTGATGGATGATGTCGCGGAGCTGAGCTCTGCAGGTGGCGCACCTGTGGTCGTCACCGTGGATGCGATGGTGGAGGGCGTTCACTTCCGCGTGGATGATCCATTGGAATCTGTCGCGCGAAAGCTGGTACGCGTGAATGTCTCGGACACTTATTCTGCGGGGGCCTTGCCTGCTGAGGCGCTGCTCACGCTGGGCTGGCCGGAGCAGAGGCCAGAATCTGACCTTGCGGACTTCGCCAAGGCCTTCGGGGATGAGTTGGCCGCGCATGGCATCCAGCTATTGGGCGGCGATACGGTGAAGGCGCCTGCGGGCCTGTTCCTGTCTCTGACGCTGACAGGGGTTTGCCAGGGGGTGAGTCCTGTGCGCCGTGCGGGTGCGCGGCCGGGCCAGGATGTCTGGCTGACGGGGCAGATTGGTGCCGCCTGTCTCGGTTTTGATGCGCTGGAACGGGGCGAGACGGCAGACCCATGGATGACCGCGTATCGGGAACCCCAATTGCCTGCAGCTGGAATTGCCTGCCTAGTCGGCCAGCACGCCTCGGCAGCGATGGACGTCTCGGATGGACTGCTGGGGGACGCTGCTCAGATGGCAAAAGCCTCCGGATGCGGGATAGAGATCAATCTCGAAAATATTTCTGTCGCGGGGAATTCCCGTGATCTGGCCGAAATTCTGCGGCTGACGACATGGGGGGATGACTATCAAATCCTGTTTTCGGCCGAAAAAAACAAGCGGGACGAGATCCTCTCTCACGCCGCTGCGTCTGTAATGGACATTGAGATTGTCGGCGAAATGACCGCTGAACCCGGCTTGCGGGCGTTGTGGAGGGGTGAGTCCGTTAACCTCCCAGAAACCCTCGGCTTTGAGCATGGGTGCTGAGGATCTGGGCTGACTCGCCCTCTAAGCGAGCAATATTGCCTATAAGGAACGGGGCGGGCAGGTTAGATACCTATAATAAGCAGTACATGATCAGGGTATAACCTGGCGTTGAAGTCTGTTTTTAAGGGAGGAAACCTAACCTATGTGGTATTATCTCGCTCTAGCAGCGGGCGTCTTGTCAGTCCTCTATGGCTGGCTTCAGATCAATTCGATCATGAAGGCCCCGTCGGGTGATGCGCGAATGCGCGAAATCGCCCAAGCAATTCAGGAAGGCGCAAACGCCTATCTTGGTCGCCAATACCGAACCATTGCCATTGTCGGCGTTGTCGTCGTGGTGCTTCTGGCCATTGCATTCCGCAACTGGCATGCGCCCGTCGGCTTTATCATTGGCGCTGTTCTTTCAGGCGCAGCTGGCTTCATCGGCATGAAAGTGTCTGTACAGGCTAACGTGCGCACGACGGAAGCGGCCAAGTCCGGCCTGAATGCCGGTCTCAAAATGGCGTTCAAATCCGGTGCGATCACAGGCATGCTTGTTGTCGGCCTCGCGCTGCTGGGCATCGTGATCTATTATGGTCTGCTGACCAAAGTGGTTGGCCTCGACCTCGCGGTTGAGGGAGAAAAGCGCCAGATCATCGACTCTCTTGTGGCGCTCGGCTTCGGTGCGTCCCTGATCTCGATCTTTGCGCGTCTGGGTGGCGGTATCTTCACCAAGGGCGCGGATGTTGGCGGCGACATGGTCGGCAAGGTGGAAGCGGGCATCCCTGAGGATGATCCGCGTAACGCTGCCACGATTGCAGACAATGTGGGCGACAATGTCGGTGACTGTGCCGGTATGGCGGCTGACCTGTTCGAGACCTATGCCGTGACCCTGGTTGCTACCATGGTGCTCGGCGCGATCTATTTTGCGGGCTCCAGCTATATCAGCGAAATTATGCTGCTGCCGCTGGCGATTGCCGCCGTCTGCATTCTGACATCCATTGTCGGCACATTCTTTGTGAACCTTGGCGCGGGCAAGACGGATGTCATGGGTGCGTTGTATAAGGGCCTGATCGTGACAGGTGTCTTGTCGATTGGCGGCCTGGCGCTGGCCATTGCGACCGTCATGCCGGCAGGTTTCGGTGTCATGGATGGTGCAGCGGCTGAACTGGGCCTGACCGGAGAAATCACCGGGCTCGACCTGTTTCTCTGCGGTGTGGCCGGTCTGGTTGTGACTGGCCTGATCGTCGTGATCACGGCCTACTATACCGAGACCAAGTATCGTCCGGTGCGCTCTGTCGCGCAGGCGTCTGAATCCGGACACGGTACGAACGTGATTCAGGGTCTCGCAGTGTCGCTTGAATCCACAGCGCTGCCAGCGCTGGTGATCATTGCGGGCATCATCCTGACCTATAATCTGGCCGGCCTGTTTGGCATCGCCATCGCAACAACGACCATGCTGGCGCTGGCCGGTATCATCGTGGCGCTGGATGCCTTCGGCCCGGTGACGGATAATGCGGGCGGGATTGCGGAGATGGCGGAGCTGCCATCAGAAGTGCGTGATACAACCGATGCGCTGGACGCAGTTGGCAACACGACCAAGGCCGTGACCAAGGGCTATGCCATTGGCTCAGCCGGTCTCGGCGCGCTCGTTCTGTTCGCGGCTTATTCGGAAGACCTGAAATACTTCTCGGCACGCGCCGTGGAAGGCGACTTCTTCTATAATGTCTCCGTCAACTTCTCGATTGCGAACCCCTATGTCGTGGTTGGCCTTCTGTTTGGCGGCCTGTTGCCCTTCCTGTTCGGCGGCATGTCGATGATGGCAGTTGGCCGTGCGGCGCAGGCTGTGGTTGAGGAAGTGCGTCGCCAGTTCCGCGAGATGCCCGGCATCATGAAAGGCGAAGTGAAGCCGGACTATGGCCGCGCTGTGGACCTGCTAACCAAGGCCGCGATCAAGGAAATGATCGTGCCCTCTCTGTTGCCTGTGCTGTCACCGATCGTGCTGTTTGGTGTGATCTTCGTGATCGCAGGCAAGGGGGCCGCTTTGGCTGCCGTCGGTGCAATGCTGCTGGGTGTGATCGTGACGGGCCTGTTCGTGGCCATCTCGATGACCTCCGGTGGGGGCGCATGGGACAATGCCAAGAAGTACATCGAAGACGGCCATCATGGCGGCAAGGGCTCTGAAGCCCACAAGGCCGCTGTGACGGGTGATACGGTGGGCGATCCTTACAAGGATACCGCTGGTCCGGCTGTGAACCCGATGATCAAGATCACGAACATCGTGGCTCTGCTTCTGCTGGCTGTTCTCGCCGGCCTGTAAAAGACCTTTATATTCAAGGAGCCCCCGGTGTCAGCACACCGGGGGCTTTTCTATGCGCGAGGCTTATCTATAGATAATTACTATATTGTGATCGGGATGTATCAATTAGTTCTATTCAATTGATTGGGGTATTGTCTCAACATCGCAGGACAGTTCCGGACCATAAATCCCGAAAATGTTCGCGGAATATGTATCCAGCCTGGCCGAGCAATCCCGACCAGGTCATTAGCAACCAAAATAAAATTGGGAGAGGACTATGGACGGAAATGACATGACCCCCGAGGGCAAATGTCCGGTGATGCATGGCGCGCGCGGACGGAGCAATCGCGACTGGTGGCCCAACCAGCTTGACCTGAGCATCCTTCATCAGAATCCCGTGCTCGGCAATCCGCTGGGTGGTGAGTTCAGCTATGCCAAAGAGTTCAAGAAGCTGGATCTGAAGGCGATCAAGCAAGACCTTTATGATCTCATGACCGACTCCCAGGATTGGTGGCCGGCAGACTATGGCCATTATGGCCCATTCTTCATTCGTATGGCTTGGCACAGCGCCGGCACCTATCGGACAGGCGATGGCCGCGGCGGTTCTTCCTCAGGCACGCAACGTTTTGCGCCGCTGAACAGCTGGCCGGACAATGCCAACCTCGACAAAGCACGGCGCCTGCTGTGGCCGATCAAGAAGAAATACGGAAACAAGATTTCCTGGGCGGACCTGATGATCCTGGCCGGGAACTGCGCCATTGAATCCATGGGCGGCACGACCTTTGGGTTTGGTGGTGGCCGTGAAGACATTTTCGAACCCGAGAAAGACATTTACTGGGGCACAGAAATGGAATGGCTCGCCACGAGCGACAAGCCGAACAGCCGCTATACCGGTGAACGTGTTCTCGAAAACCCGCTGGCCGCTGTGCAGATGGGCCTCATCTATGTGAACCCGGAAGGTCCGGACGGAAAGCCTGACCCAATTGCTTCGGGTAAGGACATTCGTGAGACCTTTGCCCGCATGGCCATGAATGACGAAGAGACCGTCGCGCTGACGGCCGGTGGTCACACTTTCGGCAAATGCCACGGCGCTGGCGATGCCGGCATGGTCGGCGCGGAACCGGAAGGCGCTGACATTACAGAACAAGGCCTCGGCTGGACCAGCAAATTCGGTATCGGCAATGGCGATGACACCATTACGAGCGGACTTGAAGGCGCCTGGACGCCCAACCCGATCAAATGGGACAATGGCTATTTTGACATGCTGTTCGGCTATGAATGGGAACTCGTGAAAAGCCCGGCCGGTGCATGGCAGTGGCAGCCGAAAGATGTGAAGGAAGAAGACATGGCGCCAAAAGCGCATGATTCCTCCGGCAAGCAGATCACCATCATGACGACGGCTGACATGGCGATGCGCATGGATCCGGAATATGAGAAAATCTCTCGCCGCTTCCATCAGAACCCGGACCAGTTTGCCGATGCCTTCGCACGCGCCTGGTTCAAGCTGACCCACCGTGACATGGGCCCGGTCTCCCGTTACCTCGGTGAGGAAGTTCCGAGTGAGGAGCTGATCTGGCAAGATCCGGTTCCGGCTGTGGACCATGAGTTGATCGATGCGGCTGATATTGCCGACCTGAAAGACAAGATCATGTCTTCCGGTCTGACAGTCTCCGAATTGGTGACGACTGCCTGGGCGTCTGCCTCCACATTCCGTGGCTCAGACAAGCGCGGTGGTGCCAATGGGGCACGCATTCGCCTGGCGCCGCAGAAGGATTGGGAAGTGAATCAGCCGGTGCAGTTGGAGAAGGTTCTGAAACTGCTGGAAAGCGTCCAGAAGGCCTTCAACTATGCCCAGACGGGCGGCAAGAAAGTCTCCATGGCGGATCTGATTGTCCTCGGTGGCTGCGCGGCTGTTGAGAAAGCCGCCAAAGATGCCGGCCATCCTGTCGATGTGCCATTCAGCCCCGGGCGTACGGACGCCACCGACGAGCAAACGGATGTCGACTCCTTCGATGTGCTGGAGCCAAAAGCGGATGGTTTCCGCAACTATCTGCAGGTTGAGTATTCTGTGCCTGCTGAAGAGTTGCTGGTAGACCGTGCGCAATTGCTGACCCTGTCCGCGCCTGAGATGACTGTTCTGGTCGGTGGCCTGCGCGTTCTGGGTGCTAACCATGCCGGATCCAAGCATGGTATGTTCACGGAACGCCCAGGAAGGCTGACGAATGACTTCTTCGTGAACCTGCTGCATATGGAAACTGCCTGGAAAGCCAAGGGCGATTCAAAGCATGTCTTTGAAGGCCGTGACCGCAAGACGGACAAGGTGAAATGGACAGGAACGCGGGTTGATCTCGTTTTTGGATCCAACTCACAACTGCGTGCTCTGTCTGAAGTCTATGCGCAGGAAGATGCCAAGGAAAAATTCGTGCACGACTTTGTGTCTGCATGGACCAAGGTGATGGATGCGGATCGCTTCGATCTGGCCTGATCCCGGACCTACTGCTGAAACGTGAAGACGGCGCTCTGGTAAACCGGAGCGCCTTTTTTCACGATTTTATCAGCGAGGACGCCATGCGCTGGAATTCTTCCTGCGTCAGGGTTTCAGCCCGCGCCGTCGGGTCAATACCTATATCCTTCAGCCATTCAGCCGCCTTGATGCCGTGCCGCTTTGCGAGTGGCTTCAACGCCGCACGCAGCATCTTGCGTCTTTGTCCAAAGGCTGCGCCAGCAACTTCTTCCAGCTTGGCCAGGTGCGGATAAGCCTCA
>Ga0070727_10002126_pt1 | contig 19573 bp, 13 predicted proteins | sample tdAd472_FD_66722 | JGI IMG/M metagenome (GOLD analysis project Ga0070727, IMG submission 66722) | Marine sediment microbial communities from the Atlantic coast under amendment with organic carbon and nitrate - tdAd47.2 | ecosystem: Environmental > Aquatic > Marine > Coastal > Sediment | place...
CCTGCCGCCCGGCGCGGAAATGACCATGGCGCCCGGCTACGTCGGCGGTGACCTGCCGCCCGGCGCGGAAATGACCATGGCGCCCGGCTACGTCGGCGGTGACCTGCCGCCCGGCGCGGAGAGGACCATGGCCCCGGGCTACGCCGGTCCGGGCGGGGATCCGTTCAGCTTCGACGCCCGCGATCTAGGCGGCGGCTCCGGCGCGGCTGCTGGCGCGCCAGGTGGCGCCGCGATGCCCGCGGGGCTGCGTCCCGACCAGTCCCTCGACGAGCTCAACCCGTTCCTCGCCGGCGGTGGGGGGGGCGGCGCGCCTGGCGCAACGGCGCCCGCTGCAGGCGCGGCCGGAGTCGCGGATCCCTTCGGCCCGCCGCTGCTCGACGACCCCTACAGCGGGGAGGTCATGGAGGGCGAGGCCCTCGTCGGTGAGCGGACCATGGTCGATATCCCCGCCGATATCGAGGGCCTGGCCGAGCTGCAGCCAACCGACGACGTGCTCGCCGGCGAAGAGCTGAACCTCGGCGCACCCGACGAGGTCGCGCCCGCGCAGGCCGCCGCCAGCGGGACCCGGCGCATGTTTCAGCGCGTGTCCTACGGCGAAGACTGTGTGACCTACGCCGACCCGGACCCCGCCGTGTTCTACGACGTAGCCAAGGGCTACGTCTACGCGCCGCCCGTCCCCGAGGGCTGGGCCAACGTCCCGCCCAACCTGGCTCTGCTCAGCGACGGCTGTGTGTTGGGACACGGAGACCTCGACGGCCACGGGACCTTGACCGTGGCTACCCCGCCCCGCGCCGACGGCGAGCACCTGCTGCTCAAGCTCCCGGCGAGCGCCTGCTACGACCCCGAGACCCGCGCGGTGTCGATCCCCCTCGCCGCGGCGGGCCGCACTGCCTGGCGCCCCGAGCTGAGCTTTGCCAGCGAGGAGGGGGTGACCTTCACCTTGCCCGCGGGCAGCGAGCGCGGCGAGGACGGCTTGATCCGCCTGCCTCGTGACGCCGACGGGGAGGCGGGTCCTCACGGTCGCCCGCAGGCGACCTACGTCTACCTCGGGGTGCGGGAGACGGTCTACTCCGACGGCTGGGCCTGCCTCGAGCTGCCCCCGGACGCCGAGTTCAGCGGCGGCTACCTGATCCTGGGCGGGGACGGCCCGGAGCCTCCGCCGCTCGTGGTCAGCGAGCGCCTGCCCGACGGGCGCCGGCGGCTCGAGCTGCCCATTGGCAGCGTCGAGGACGGCTTGAGCGTGTGGCTGCCGCCGGCGTGCGCGCCTGCGACCGAGCCGGCCTTCGACCCTCAGCTCGGTCCGCAGCCCAAGCTGCAAGACGTGTGCTACTGGGCGGGGGTCCGTGACTCCCTGTGGGAGGACGGCTGGATCGAACTCGTGCTCCCGGAGGGCAGCCAGGTCTGCGACGGCCGCGCGATCTTGCCGGCGCCCTACGCGGTGACCTTGACCCCAGAGCTGCAGTTCGAGCTCACCCGCGACGAGGACGGGCGCCTGAGCTTTGGGCTGCCCGCTCACGCCGAGGTGCTGGGCACGCGGATCTTGATCCCGCCCGCTGGCTTCACCCCGCCGACGGCGAAGCCGCTGGAGTCCTTCGCTGGCTCCGAGCCAGCCACGCCGCCCCGGCCCACCGGCCGGCCCAAGGCCCCCGAGCCGCCGAAGCCCAGCGGAGTCCCTTCCGTGCCGAGCAAGGCCACGGCCAAGGCGCTGGACCGGTTCCGCACGAAGAAGGACGACGAGTCGCAGGACGACGAGGCCAAGGACGAGTCGAAGGACGAGGCCAAGGACGAGTCGAAGGACGAGGCCAAGGACGACGAGTCGAAGGTCGAGGCCAAGGACGACGAGTCGAAGGACGAGGCCAAGGACGACGAGTCGCAGGACGACGAGTCGCAGGACGACGGGGCCAAGGACGAGTCGCAGGACGACGAGTCGAAGGACGACGAGTCGCAGGTCGACGAGTCGAAGGACGACGAGTCGCAGGACGACGGGGCCAAGGACGAGTCGCAGGTCGGAGGGAAGTCTTCGAAGCGCAAGACCAAGAAGCGCTCGCGCGGGAAGTCGAAGTGAGCGCGCGGCGGAGGACACGAGCCGCGTTGCTGCTGGGCGCCTGCCTGGCGCTGGCGCCGACGCTTTCCGCCCAGGACCCTGAGGTCTCCTCCGCCGGCTACATCGAAATGCCCTCCGACGACGCCTACGTGTTGACCGCCCCCAGCGGCAGCGGGCGCAACTGGGGTCGGCCGGTGTTCGTGCGCTACCTGACGTTGGTCGCCCGCGAGTGGCTGCGTCGGCACCCCGACGGTCCGCGGCTGCGGATCGGCGACATGAGCAAACCAGACGGCTCGAACTTCCCCCCGCACAAGACGCACAAGGACGGGCTGACCGCGGACCTGTTCACCACGCCCAGGAACGCGTGCCACGTCGACTTCCCCAATCAGGACCTGACCCTCGAGCTGGCGGAGTTGCTGCACGAGCTCGGCGCCAAGCAGATCCTCTACAACGGCAAGAAGGTGATCGACGCGGTCCCCGTGGCCAAGAGCTGGCCCAAGCACGACGACCACTTCCATGTCGTGATCGACCCCAACCGCGTGCCCCCCGACGGCGAGCTGGTGATCCTCCCCCAGAAGCGCTTCGCCAACGGAGGCTGGATCTCGAGCGAGGACCTCGACGACGACCGCAGCGGGCTCGAGCTCGGCTGGCGGGTGCTCGGCCGGGCCAAGGTGCGTACGGTGCGCGTGCTGCTCGACGACGACGACGACGAGGCCAACGGGGTCCTGCACGACTCGGGCGAGGTCAAGTCGCGGCGCCCGGTCTATCGCGTACCCGTGCCCCTGGCTCACCGGCAGACCTACCGCTGGCGGGTGGAAGTCAACACCCGCGAGAGCACCGCGCGCCTCGAGTGGCAGACGCTGCAGAGCGACCTGATCCCGCCCGACGTCGAGGCCACCTGGCCGACCGGCGGGACCGAGGTCGAGGCGCCCCCCGAGTTCGCCTGGCGCTACTCCAAGCGCGGGGCTGACCAGGTCCAGTACGCGATCGAGCTCGACAGCGACCGCAACCACAAGCGCGGGGTCGAGACCCTGGGGCCGTTCCCGGGCGCGCAAACGCGCTGGCAGCTGGACCAGGAGCTGCGCAAGAACCGCACCTACTACTGGCGGGTGTTGGCCACCGACGCCCACGGCAACGTCGGGCGCTCGAACTGGGTCGAGCTGCGCACCCACAAGCGCTACGACGCCTCCGGGAAGCCGGCCCAGGGCGGCGGCGACTCCGGGGGGGCCAACGTCTCCCTCGGGCGGGTCACCGCGACGGCGCTCAACATGCGCGAAGGGCCGGGCACTCAGTTCCGCGTGCTCGGCTCGCTGCCCCGCGACACCCGGGTCGAGGTCCTCTCGCGTGACTCCGGTTGGCTGAAGGTGCGGGCGCCGCTGGACGGCTCTGCGCGCGAAGGCTACGTCTCCGAACGCTACGTTCAGCTCGGCTCCGCGGAGTAGCCGGCACAGGCCTCCACGAAGCCCAGGTCGACGCGATCCCTGATCGTCGAGCGGCGTGGACGGTGCTGCCCAGCCCCCAAGTCTAGCTTCGTCAGGGAATTGTATTCGGGGACCCGGTGTCGCCGATTTGCACGGTCTTCTCCCAGATCTGGGAGCGAGAACCTGAAAATCGCGCACGATGGGCACGCTTGGGTTTAGCGCTAAGCCGTTGCTGGGCCTGACTCTCTCCCTCGAAACCCCTCGGCACTGGGCTTGCCTCTGTGCCTGGGGATCAGATTGGGAGATTTGTGCATGAGGAAGTCTTGGAGCCAGCAGCTCGCGCTGCTGACAGTGTTCACGGTCCTGCCCCTCGCCGTCGGTTGCGGAAGCAGCGGCAGCAGTAAGAAGCGGAGTGCGTCGACCAGCGCCCCGGTGACGTCGCAAGACGACCACGGCGACGACGCGGCCTCGGCCACCTCGCTCGGCGCCCCCGCCAGCGTGGGAGCGGTCGCGACCGGCACCCTCGACGCGGGCGGCGACGTCGATTGGTTCTCCGTCGACCTGAGCTCGGCGCAAGACTACGAGTTCGAGACCGCCAACCTCGGCGCGGGCGTGGACACGATCCTGCGCTTGATCGACGTCGACGGGACCACCGTCCTCGACGAGAACGACGACGCCACCAGCGGCAGCCTGAATTCGTTCCTGGCCTACACCGCGGCGGCCGACGGCACCTATTACCTGCAGGTGCTGCACAAGGACCCCACGGCCAGCGGCGACTACCAGCTGCTGGCGACGCTGGTCAACGTCGCGGCGCCCGGCACCCCCATGGGACCGAGCAACCCCGGAACGCCTGGAAACCCCGGTAACCCCGGGACCCCCGGAACGCCTGGGACCCCCGGAACGCCCGGGACCCCCGGAACGCCCGGGACCCCCGGGACCCCCGGGACCCCCGGGACCCCCGGGACCCCCGGAACGCCCGGGACCCCCGGAACGCCCGGGACCCCCGGGACGCCTGGGACCCCCGGAACGCCTGGGACGCCCCCGACTCCGACCCCGGACGACCACGGCAACGACGCCGCCAACGCGACGGTGCTCGTGGCCGGTATGGCCCAGACCGGGAAGATCGAGACCGCGGGCGACGTGGACTGGTTCTCCGTCGACCTGCAGGCCGGCATGGACTACGAGTTCACCACCAGCAACCTGCAGCTGAACATGGACACCGTCATGGGCCTGTTCGCCCCCGACGGGACCACGGTCCTCGACCAGAACGACGACGACGCGACCCAGCCCGCGGGCTCGACGCTCGCCTCGCGGATCCCCAACGACCCCGCCATGCGCTTCACCGCGCCGTCCACCGACACCTACTACCTGGCGGTGATCCACATCGACGCCACCCAGTTCGGCGGTGAATACGACATCAACCTCGTCCCCGGTCCGAGCACCCCGCCGCCTCCTCCGCCGGTCGACGACCACGGCAACGACGCGGGCAACGCGTCGCCGCTGGCCCTCGCCACCGCGAGCGGCGGCGTGATCGAGTCGGCCGCCGACGAGGACTGGTTCATGGTCGACCTCCAGCAGGGCACCACCTACCAGTTCCGCACTGCGAACCTGCAGGCGGGCATGGACACCGTGCTGACCCTGATCGACAGCGACGGCAGCACCGTGATCGAGACCAACGACGACGACCCGGCCACCCCCGGCGGCGTCTCGTTCATTGCCTACCAGGCCATGGCCGACGCCACCTACTACGTCTCGGTCCAGCACAAGGACGCCACCGCGGCCGCGGGCACCTACGACGTGATCGGCGTCATGGTCCCCGGCACCCCGAACCCGCCGGTCGCTCCGGCCATGTTGACCGCGGTCATGTTCGACGACGCCGACGCGTCCTACGACGCCTCCATGGGCGACACCCTGACCCTGACCTTCGACAAGGACATCGCCGGCGGCGTGACGATCCTCCCCGTCCCCGCGCCGACCCTCGACCCGGCTACCGAGTTTGGGCTCCCCGTCGCTGGCGACGGCTTCGGCCAGGGCGCGAGCTACGTCATGGGTCCCTTGCCGACCCAGGTCACCGTGACCCTCGGCATGGACCCGGTGCTCAAGCTGACCGGCGTGTTCAACCCGCAGCAGGTCGCGGCGGGCGCGTCGAGCGGGATCACCGTCTTGCCGACCACCACGATCTCGACCGCCGGCAGCGCCAGCGCGGCCGCGGTCATGGGTGAGGCCGATATCGACACGACCCTCACCGCGGGCTTCCAAATGGCCGGCGCGCTGAACACCGCTCGCGGCCTGCACACCGCGACGGTGCTCGACGACGGCCGCGTGCTCGTGGTCGGCGGCGTGACCGACAACCAGGGCCTCGTCGTCCAGAGCGAGATCTACGACATGGGCGCCTGGACCAACGCCAGCGACCCCAGCCTCGGTGGCAACCCGGGCGGCTACATGGCGCTCCAGGGCCCCAACGGGCCCTTCGCCACCGCGCGCCTGAACCACACCGCGACCAAGTTGGCCAACGGCCAGGTGCTGATCGTGGGCGGCGTGGGCGTCGAGCAGATCGACCCCGCCACCGGCAACCCGGTGATCGGCGACCTCGCCTCGGCGTTCCTCTTCGACCCGACGACCAACGCCTTCAGCTTCGCGGGTCAGCTCAACGCGCCCCGGCGCAACCACTACGCGACGCTGTTGCCCAACGGGCAGGTGCTGATCGCGGGCGGTTACAACGCCGCGGTGAACCAGGGCGCGGGCGGCACGCTGCCCCTCGCCGAGCTCTACGACCCGACCACCGGCGTGTTCACCCCCATGCAGGGCGCGAACATGACCATGCCGCGTCAGCAGGGCACCGCCGACATGACCGCCGCGGGCGTGGTGTTCGTGGGCGGTCAGCTCTACGCGGCCACCCAGCAGAACCCCACCGTCGCGCTCTACATGGCGCCCGACAGCGAGGTGTTCGACATGCAGGCGCAGACCTTCGGCGCCGGGGCGGCCCTCAACGAGAACCGGCGCTGGCACGCCTCGTCGGTGCTCGCCGGCGGTGACCTGCTCGTGGTCGGCGGCGACAGCGGGGCCCAGACCCTGGCGACCGTCGAGCGCCTCGACATGGCGACCAACACCTTCATGGCCGTCGGCAACCTGCAGAGCGCGCGCAGCCGCGCCGCTGCGGTCGCCCTCGGCGAGGACGTGCTGGTCGTGGGCGGGATCGAGCTCGACTACCAGACCCAGACCCTGAACGAGGTCGCCTCGGGTGAGATCTACAAGCCGGCGTTCAACGTCAGCGAGCAGTATCAGCTCGGCACCGCGCGCCGTAGCCACCAGGTCGTGGCCCTCGGCAGCAAGGCGCTCGTCGTCGGTGGCTTCACCGGCGGGACCTCGCTCACCGGCATGAATGGAACCGCGGTCGGCGACAGCGAGCTGTTCGTCGTTCCCTAGTCCTCACGGACTGAAAACCCCGATGCATGCGAGGGAGTGCGGGTCGCCGCGCTCCCTCGTTTGCTTGGTTGAAGGGCTCGCTCGAGCCGCGACGGCGGCCGGGGGCGGGGGGACCGTTTCGGCCAACCAGGTCGGTAACGCTGGCGGCTGACTCTTCGGGCCTAGTCGCTGGCACGGAACCTTGGCGGAATTGGAGCTAAGTCCAACTGCTGTAATGCCTCTCGCTCTGGCGTGAGGCTTGCGCTCCTCGGGGTGAGGGAGGGCTCCATGGCTCGAAACGGATGGTTCCTGGGGGTGGTGCTGCTCGCGGCGCTGCAGGCTTCGGCGCAGGATTACGCGGGCACCTACGGCCTCAGCGGCGAGGACAGCGAGGGCAACGCGGTCACGGGCTGGCTGCGGATCGGGAACGGGGAGCTCGAGCACTACAGCCGTGGAGGGGGGAAGGTCGTCCACGAGACGTTCCAGGGGACCCTCGCCGACGGGGTGTTCACGGCGGCGTCCCAGGCGAGCACCGGGATCAAGGAGGCGCTCAGCGGCGCCCGCTCCGCGGCGCACACCTCGCTCGTGGTCCGAGCAAGGGGAGACTCCGTCGAGGTCTCCCTTTCGCGCGGGCCCTACCGCGTCGAGGCCCAGGGGGCGCTCGACGGCAGCCGCCACGACCTGAAGCGACTCCGCGACGAGTCTCCGGCCGCCAGCTTTCGACTGCGGGCCACCACCCGCACCGTGGTGCCTCAGCCGAGCGTGCGCACCGAGCAGGTGATCTACCGCGCCCGCACGGAGCTCGAGCGTGAGCAGCGGGTCTATCAGGAGGTCAGCACCGACGAGGAGCAGCTCGTCGAGCGCGGTGCGACCCAGGAGCTGACCCGCACGGCCGACGGGTGGGAGCCCAAGTGGGGTCGTGGTCTGCGCGGCGCCAAGCAGCATGGCTTGCTGGGCTCGACCTTCCGTCAGGTCGGGGTCACCGAGCTCGTCCCCGCGCAGCCCGTCGGCGTGGGCGAGACCTGGAGCCTCTCCGCCGCCGAGGGCGCGCGGATCCTGGGGCAGGATCCCGAGTCCGCAAGCGGCACCGTCGAGGGGCAGCTGGTCGGGGTCGAGGCGGTCGAGGGGGGGCTCCGCTACCGGATCCAGCTCACGTTTCAGCTGGAGGTCCGCCTGCAGGGCTTCGAGGGGCCCGCGACCCTCGAGGTTCGCCTTCGGATCAGCCAGACGCCGACGTCGCACACCGTCCACGGACGCGTCCAGGTCGAGGGCAACCTCCAGCAAGGTGGCCGCTTCGTGCAGCAGACCGAGCACGACCTGACCGTGCACTCCCTGCCCGAGTAGGGCGTCCAGGAAGGACGGGGAGCGTTCTCCCAGCGGAGCGAGCAAGCGCTCGTGCAGCGCACGCTGTCCGACTAGCGCGGCTACGACCCTACAACGGCGCCAGGTCCAGCGCGCGCACGGCCCAGGGGAGGGCGGCCTCGAGCTGGACGCGCTGGATCTCGCGCACCTTGGGGGCGTGGGGGATCACGGGCAGGCCGGCGCGAGCGGCGAAGAAGCCGCTGACGAGGGCCGCAGCGGGGCCGTCGCCCGGGAGGAGCGCCTCGGGCAAGGGCCCGCCCTCCGCGGCGAGGCTCGGCGCCCAGAAGGCGACGTCGATCCGTGGGTTGCCGTGGCAGGCGTGGTTCCAGTCGATCAACAGGGCGCGTCCGTCGCGGAGGCAGAGGTTGTCGCTGCGCACGTCGAGGTGCAGGAGCGCGTCGCCGGCCTGGTCGAGCTCGCCCTGGGCGGCGAGCAGGCTGGGCAGCGCGCGCTCAAGCCAGCCCGCGTCGGCGAGGCCGAGGTCGAGGAAGGGCTCGGGGTCGGCGGCGACCTGGGTCCAGCCTTCGAAGGCCCCGTCCATGAACCCCAGCGGGGGGAGGCCGTCGAGACGCAGGGCATGGACCGCGTCGAGGGTGGCGAGCACCGCGTCGACCTGAGCCCGGGTCCAGGGCGGGGGCCAGTGGGCGGCGCTGAGGTCCTCGAGGACCAGGATCGGGCGCTGCGGGTCCGCGACGAAGGCAAGCCGTTCGGGGAGGAACTCCGCTCCCCGCGACGCGAGCTCGCGGTAGATCGCGTCTTCCTTGTGCAGCCAGTCGGCCGTGTTCTGGTTGGTCCCGATCTTGGCGAAGGCGCTGCGCCCGTCGGCTAGCTGGAGCACCCAGCGCTCGGCCGGGGTGTAGCCGCGCGCGATCCGGCGCGCGGCCTTTACGTGCGCGCCGAGGACCTGCTCCAGGCGGGCGCGATCGTCGGCTGAGGGCTGGTCCACGGGGCCTCCGTTGGATCCAGACTGGGGACGGCGACCCCCGGGTGCAAGCGTCACGCGTTCTGTCACGCATGGCTCGATCCGCGCCCCTGTGGAACACTAGACCCGTGAACGCGCCGGCCCCCGGAGACGACGAGAACCAGACGCTGCCGCTGATCGAGCGGGTGCTCGCGCACCTGGGCCTCGATCGGCGCGAGACCGGCCGCGACGCGCTGGCGGAGGACGCGGCCTGGCTCGCGCTGCGAGGGCTCGACGGGCGCTGCGACGCCGAGCTGGAGGCCCTGCTCGGCGACGACTACTGGAGCCACGCCCTGCCCGGGCTCCGGGCGGGACCCGGGAGCGAAGGGATCCGCCTGGGGCGCACCGCGCTGGGGCTCTTGCTCGTGCGCCAGGGGGCCGACCCGACCGGGGGATCCGCCGAGCGCACCGCCTGCACCCTGGCCGCGTTGGCGTTGGGCTGTGCCGACCCCGACGTGGGCGCTGGGCTGCAGGGGGCGCTGGCCGGCGTCCGCTTGCTCCAGGTGGCCAGTCAGATCCCGGTCGCGGCCCAGGTGCGCCAGCTCGCCTTCGAGTTTCGTCACGTCGCGCTGCGGCCGCCCCCGACCAGCTTCATGGCGCGGGTCGAAGACGCCCTCGAGCGCTTCGACGCCGAGCACCTGCTGCCGGTGCTGCTCGCCGACCGGCGGACCCACGACCCCCAGAGCGAGCACCTCCAGGCCCTCGCGCAGACGCGCTCGCCGACGCTGCTCAGCCTGGCGCGGGTGCTCCTCGCCCACCCGCGCTTCGCCGACGCCGAGGCGGCGCTCGAGGCCTGCCGCCTCGACGCTCCGGCCACCTGGCGCGACCCAGGCGCGCGGGCGCGACTGGAGACCGCCTACGGCAAGCTGCGCGGGCTGCTGGCCGACACCCCCTACGCGCTCTGCCCGCGCGGGCGCGGCTACGGCGTCGACCGCCAGTCCGACGAGGCCTAGGTGCTGCACACCGTCCTGCGCCCGATCGTGCGTCACGCGCTGCGCGTCTACTTCCGTGAGCTGGAGCTGGAGGGGGTCGAGGACGTGCCCGCCAGCGGGCCGCTGCTCCTCGCGCCCAACCACCCGAACACGCTGATCGACGTGTTCCTCGTGGGGGCGCACCTCGACCGCAGCCTGCGCTTCGTGGCCAAGGCGACCCTGTTCAAGGGGCTCGCGGGGCCGCTGCTGCGCGCGTTGAAGGCGGTGCCGATCGCGCGCCGGCAAGACGGGCCGGTCGACCCCGGGGCCAAGCAGTCGAACCAGCAGACCCTCGACGCCTGCGAGCGCGCCGTCGCCGAGGGCTCGGCGGTCTTGATCTTCCCCGAGGGCGTCAGCCAGCTGGAGCCCCGGCTCCAGCGGCTGAAGACCGGGCTGGCGCGGATCGCCCTCGGCGCCCAGCAGCGAACGTCCGAGCCGGTCTACGTGGTCCCGGTGGCCCTGATCTACGACGAGCGCGAGACCTTTCGCAGCCGGGCGCGGGTGGCCTTCACCCCCCCGATCGACGTGCGCCCGTTCCTCGCCGAGGGCAGCGAGGAGGACCCCTTCGCCGCGGCGCGGGCGCTGACCGCGGCCGTGCGCCAGGCCCTCGAGCCCGAGGTCGTGCACGTCGAGCAGCCCGAGCTCGACCCGCTGGTGGAGCAGCTCGACGCGATCTACGGTCAGCGCGTACGCCACGAGATCGGCGGTCGGCTGGCGGCGACCGCCGGGATCGCGCGGGCGGTGAGCGCCTTCGCCGAGCGCGACCCCGAGCGGGTGCAGCGCGTGCGCGCCCAGCTCGACGCCTACACCCAGGCCCTGGCGCAGGCCGGGATCGACGACCGCGCCCTGCGCCGGGGGAAGACGCCCACGCCCCAGGACGATCTCGCCTTCTGGGCCGCGACCCCGATCGCGCTCTGGGGCGCGCTGAACCACCTGATCTACTACCAGCTCCCGCGGATCGCCGTGAGCGTGCTGGGGCCGGAGCGGCTCTACACCTCGACGGTCAAGCTCGTGGTCGGGCTGTTCGCCCTGGCCGGCTGCTACGTCGGGCAGACCTGGGCCGTGCAGCACTACCTCGGCTGGAGCTGGGCGGGCCCCTACCTGGGGACCCTCCCCCTCGCGGGCTTCGTGGCCCTGCTCTGGCTCGAAGCGCTGGGGGTCCGTCGGCGGCGGCGGAGCACGCGCAAGGCCCTGCGGCGCCTGTCCCCCGAGGCCCGGCGCCAGCTCCAGGAGCAGCGCGAGGCCCTGATCCGCGAGCTCGATCGAGCGCGGGTCGACTTCCTCGCCGAGCAGCTCGACGAGGCGGAGGACGAGGCAGGCGATCCCTCCTGACCCTGGTAGGATCGCCGCCTGCGAGGGTCCTATGGCTGGTGATCTGAAGGCGGGCGACGTCATGACGCCCGATCCCACGTGTGTCCCCCTGGACATGAAAATCGAAGAGCTGATCACCCTGTTTCGGGTCAGCCACTTCTCCGGCGTGCCGGTGATCGACGACGCGGGGAAGCCTCAGGGCGTGATCTCGGAGACCGATATCCTCCGCGCCTTGACCTACACCCTCCTGCCTCACGGCTCGAGCGAAATGCGGATCCCCAAGCCGGGGTCGCCCCAGCCGCGCAAGCGCGCGACGGCGCGCTTGCTCGAGCGCGGCATGGCCCCCGACGCTCCCGCCGTCGGGCGCATGGTCAACGGCTTGCTCGAGCGCACCGTGCAGGAGCTCATGAGCCCGGTGACGATCAGCTGCAAGGTCGGGGACGACCTCGACCAGGTGTGCGAGACGATCGCCTGGAAGGGCGTGCACCGCGTGGTGGTCGTCGACGACGACGGCAAGGTCGTGGGGCTGATCACCACCGGCGACGTGGCCCAGGGCTTCGCCCAGTTCCTCCGCGGCGAGCCCCCCAAGCAGGGCGGCGTGCGCGCGGGGCCCACCGGATGACCGAGCCGCTCACGATCCAGCGCGCGCTGCTCAGCGTCGCCGACAAGCGGGAGCTGATCCCGCTGGCCAAGGCCCTCGCCGCCAAGGGGGTCCAGCTCGTCTCGACCGGGGGCACCGCGCGGACCTTGCGCGAGGCGGGGCTCGAGGTCCAGGACGTCTCCGCGGTCACCGAGCACCCCGAGATCATGGGCGGGCGGGTCAAGACCCTCCACCCGCGGATCCACGGCGGGATCCTCGCCCGGCTCCCGGAGGACCAGGGCGTGCTCGACGAGCTGGGGATCCCGCGCTTCGACCTGGTGGTGGTCAACCTCTACCGCTTCGAAGACGCCGCGGCCAAGGGCGCGCCGCTGCCGGAGTTGATCGAGGAGATCGATATCGGCGGCCCCTGCCTGCTGCGCGCGGCCGCCAAGAGCCACCCCCGGGTGGTCGTGCTCCCCGGCCCCGAGCACTACCCGGCGTTCCTCAGCGAGTGGGAGCAGAGCGGCGGGATCGGGCTCGAGGCCCGGCGGCGCTTCGCGCTGGCCGCCTTCGCCCGCACCCAGGCCTACGACCAGGCGATCGTGGCCACGCTCTCCGCGGAGTTCGGTGCGCCCGCAGGGTGGGGCCTCCCCGAGCGGCTGGCGATCTCGGCGGGCCCGGCGACCCGCCTGCGCTACGGCGAGAACCCCCACCAGCGGGCCGCGTTCTACCCCAGCGGGGAGAGCGGGCTCGGGGGGCTGCGCGTGCTCGAGGGCTCGAAGGGCTTGAGCTACACCAACCTCCTCGACGTCGACGCGGCGCTGACCCTCTGCGCGGCGCTGCCCTCGCCGGGGGTGTGCGTGATCAAGCACGCCGGCCCCTGCGGGGCCGCCAGCGACGCCGACCCGGTCAAGGCCCTCGAGGCCGCCTGGGCCGGCGACCCGGTCTCGGCCTTCGGCTCCTTCGTCGGCTTCAACGTCCCCGTGGACCTGGCCGTCGCCGAGGCCCTCGTCGAGCGCCCCTTCGTCGAGGGGGTCGTCGCTCCGGGGTTCAGCCCCGAGGCCGAGGCGCGGATCCGCGCCCGCAAGGGCTGGGGCAAGACCACGCGCCTGATCGAGGCGCAGCCCGCGCCGAGCGCGCCGGTGGTGCGCTCGGTGGCCGGCGGCGTGCTCGTGCAGGACGAAGACGTGATCGGCCCCGCGACCTGGGAGGTCGTCAGCGAGCGCGCGCCGACCCCCGAGGAAGAGGCCGCGCTGCGCTTCGCCTGGGCCTGCGTGCGCCACGTGCGCAGCAACGCGATCGTGCTCGCCCGCGGCACCGCGATCGTCGGCGTCGGCGGCGGGCAACCCTCGCGGGTCGACGCCGTGCAGATCGCGGCCAAGAAGGCCGGCGACCGCGCCCAGGGCTCCGTCCTCGCCAGCGACGCGTTCTTCCCCTTCCCCGACGGGGTCGAGGTCGCGCACGCCGCCGGGGTCACGGCGGTGGTCCACCCCGGGGGCTCGAAGAAGGACGCCAAGGTGATCGAGCGCGCCAACGAGCTCGGGGTGGCCATGGTGTTCACCGGCACCCGCGTGTTCCGCCACTAGCCGCGCGGTGAACGCCTGGCGTCGGTTGCTGTTCGCCTGCGGGCAGATCGGGATCATGGGCCTGGCCCGGTTCTTCTTCTCCTGGATCGTGAAGTACCCCGAAGAGGAGCCCACGACCTACTTCTTCTCGTGGTTCGTGCGCGCCGGCGACCAGCTCGCGAGCTTCAGCTCCAGCAGCACCCAACTCCTGCCGTCGAGCGTGGGCCACACCTTCCTCTTCTCCGCGGCGCTGGTGGGGACCACGGTGTTCCTGTTCCGGATCTTCGACGGGGTCACGGACCCCCTGGCCGGAGGCCTGAGCGAGGCCTGGGTGCGCAAGGGGCGCCAGCGGCGCTCGCTCCTGTGGGGCGCGTTCCTGATCCCGCCGGCCGGGCTCGCGCTGACCTTCATGCCGACCCACGCCATGGCCCCCGAAGTGCGCTGGGGGCTCTTGATCGCGGGCATGTTCGTGTTCTTCCTCGGCTACACCTTCTACGCGATCCCGTACTGGACGCTGATCGAGGACTACTCCCAGGGCGACAACGCCGAGCGGACGACCCTCTCGAACCTGCTCGGCGCGGGGGTGTTCATTGCGGTCGCGGTGGTGGCCGTGGGCAGCCCGTTCGCGATCTCCGCCTGGGGCTACGGCACCGCTGCGCTCGTGTTCGCGGCGCCCTGTGGCCTGCTGATGATCCTCCCCTACTTCGCCGCGCCGGAGCCCAAGCCCGACGCGCCCCCGCTGTATCAGGAGGACGACCCCGGGCTGTGGGCCATGATCAAGCAGGCCTTCGGCAACCGGCGCTTCGTCGCCGTGCTCGCGCTGTTCGCGGGCTCGCAAATGTCGTTCACCTTCATTACCTCCGCGGCGCCGTTCATTGCCGAGAAGCTGCTCGCCGGCGACACCGCCGACGTGACCCTGCTGATGGCGCCCTTCCTCGGGACCGCCTTCCTCGGGTTCTTCGTCGTGCCCAAAATGGCGCGCAAGCTCGGCTGGGAGAAGGCGGTGGTCTTCGCCTCCCTCGCCCTGGGGCTGGTCTACGCGGGCACCGCCGGGCTCGGCTACACCGTGGTCGGCGACCCCTGGGTCACGGCCATGGTCGTCTTCGGCTGCGGCGGGCCCATGGCTGCGGTGCTGCTCGGGCTCGAGGGCGAGGCGATCAGCTCCTGCGCCCAGGAGGGCAGCGGCAGCGTCACGATCTACTTCGGGGTGTTCAACTTCGTGATCAAGGGCCTCAACGGGGTCGCGATCCTCGTCGGCGGGATCCTCGCCGACGCCGCCCGCGGCGAGTGGGGCAAGACCGCCGTGCGCTTCATGGGCTTCAGCGCCGGCGGCATGCTGGTGGTGGGGGTCGTCGCCTACTACCTCCTCCGCCCCAAGCCCGCCGAGGTGCGGACCCTGTGAGCGGTGCTTCGGCGAGCGCGCTGCCCGTCGTCGAGGACGAGGCTCGCCGGATCGCCGCGGCCTCGCCGGCTGCGCCCGCGCTGAGTGTGATCGTCCCCACCCTGGAGGAGGTGACCCAGCTCCCGAGCTTGCTGGCGAACCTCGAGGCGGCGCGGGCTCCCGGGCACGAGGTCGTGCTCGTCGACGGCGGCAGCCGCGACGGCACCCTCGAGCTCGCGGGCGCGGACGAGCGGCCGTGGCTGCGTGTGCTGAGCGCCCCCCGCGGGCGCGCCGCACAATTGAACGCTGGCGCCGCGGCGGCCAGCGGCGACTGGCTGGTGTTCCTCCACGCCGACACCCGGCTCTCACCTCACAGCCTGCAGCGAATCGCGCGGCTCGACCCGGACGCTCGCTGGGGCTACTCCCCGCTGCGCCTCGACGCGCCGGGGCTGGGGTATCGACTGATCGAGGGCGGGATCAACCGCCGCTCAAGACGCTTCGCGACCCCGTCCGGCGACCAGGCGCTGTTCGTGCGCCGCCGCCTGTTCGAGGCCGTGGGCGGATTCCCGCCGCTGCCGTTCCTCGAAGACCTGGCCTTCGTCGACCGGCTGCACGCCGCCCAGGCCGGCCCGCCGGTGAGGCTGCCCGAGCCGGTGCTCACCAGCGCCCGCCGCTGGCAGCGCGACGGCGCGTTGGCCACGGTGCTGCGCATGTGGGCGCTGCGGTTGGCCTATCGCGCCGGCGTCGGGGCCACCTCGCTGGCGCGCTTCTACCGGTGAAGCGCGATCCGCTGCTGGGGGTACGCGCGTTGGCCGTCGTGCCGACCCTCAACGAGGCGCGCTCGCTGCCCGGCGTCGTGGCCGACCTGCTCCGCGAGGGCGCGCGCTTGCCCTGCAGCCTCGACGTGCTCGTCGTCGACGACCGCAGCCCCGACGGCACCGCCGCCGTCGCGCGCCGCCTGGGCGAAGCGCACCCCGCCTTGCACCTGCTCGAGCGCGCGGGGCCGCGGGGGCTGGGCCACGCCTACCGCGAGGGCTTCGCCTGGGCGCTGGCCCGCGACTACGCGCTCGTGGTCCAGCTCGACGCCGACGGGAGCCACGACCCCCGCTACCTGGCCGCGTTGTTCGCCGCCGCGCGTGAGGCGGACCTCGTGCTCGGCTCGCGCTACGTGCCGGGTGGCTCGTGCCCCGACTGGGGCCTCGCCCGCCGCGTGCTGAGCCGCGGCGCGGGCGCCTACGTGCGCGCGCTCCAGGGCAGCGCGCTGCGCGACCCGACCAGCGGCTACCGCGTGATCTGGTCCCGGGCCCTGCGCACGCTCGAGGTCGCGGGCACCCGCAGCGACGGCTACGCGTTCCAGGTCGAGGTCGCGCTCCGCGCCGAGCGCGCGGGGCTCCGGGTGCGCGAGGTCCCGATCGAGTTTCGCGACCGCCGCGTCGGCCAGAGCAAGCTCAGCTGGGGCGTGGTGTGGGAGGCGATCGGCCTGCCGCTGCGGCGGTAGCGGCTAGTCCGGGCGTTGGCTGGCGAGCTTGTCGAGCTTGCGCAGCAGGCGCTCGCGCTTGAGCAGCTCGTCGACGTCGACGCGGCCTCGCGAGCGGGCGTCGCCGAGGAGGCGGGCCAGGCGGCGGTTCTCCTTGTCGAGGTCGTTGAGCAGCGGGCGCAGCTCGACGATCGTCTCGTTGACCTCCTCGAGCTGGGTGTCCCGGCGCTTGAGCTTGGCGCGCAGCTCGTCGGCCTCGGCGGCGTCGGCCTTGAGCCTGCCGGTCTGGCGCCGGGTGTCTTGCAGCTCGCGGTCCTGGGCCTCCTTGGCCGCGCGCAGCGACTCGGCCTCGGAGCGCGCCTCGAGCGCGTCGGCCTGCGACTCCTTGAGCTCCTCCAGCCGGGTCTGCAGCTCCTGCTCCCGCTGGTCGAGCAGCCCCTGGGCGGCGGTCAGCGCCTCCTCGAGCTCGGTGGCGCGGGCCTCCCAGGCCTCGGCGTTCTCGTAGAGCTGGCGGTAGGCCTCCTCCGAGGCCTCCTTCTCGGTGATCGCCTGGGCCAGGTCGTGCTCCAGGTCGGCCAGCCGCTCGGTGTCTGCGGTGCTCGTGCTGAGCTTCGTCTGGGCGCCGATCAGCTCGGCGCGGATCCCCTCGCGCTCGGCCTCGACCGTGGCGACCCGCGTCTCGGCGGCGGTCGCCGCGGCCTTGGCCGCGACGATCTGGTCCTTGAGCTCGGCGCGCTCGGTGCGCAGGTCGATCAGCTCGCGGTCGCGGGCCTCCTGGGTGGCCCGCACGGCGGCCAGCTCGGTCTCGACCTCCGCCAGCTTCGCCTCGGCCTCGACCGCCTCCTCGAGGCTGGTCGCGGCGCGGTCCTTCATGCTCTGCAGCTCGCGCATTTGTCCGCGCAGCTCGCGCAGCTGGTGGTCCGAGACGCCCAACCGCTCGCGGAGGGTGTCGCGCTCGGAGCGGAAGCCGATCGACTCCTCCTGCAGCTCGCTGACGCGGATCTCCAGCGCCTGACGCTCCTTGAGTCGCGCCGCGCGCTCCTCTTCCAGCTCGCCCTCGAGCACGTTCTTGCTCTCGGCGATCCGCCGCGCGTCGCCCAGGGTCGAGCGGATCTCCTCCAGCGCCTCGCCGAGCTCACCGGGGGCCTCGAGCTCGGCGCAGAGGTCGGAGAGGTTCTCCAGCTTCTCGCGCAGGGACTCGATCACGACCTCGAGCGCATACTTTCGCCCGGCCATGGAGGTCCGCTCGGCGCGCAGGAGCTGGTTGCGCGAGCGCAGCGCCTTGACCTCGCCCAGCAGCTCACCGTAGGGCGGCCCGTCGGGGGTGGTCGGTGCGCTGGGGTCGGGGTCCTCCAACACCAGCGGCGTCGACGTCTCCGGTTCTGCGGACTCGGTCCGCGTGGTGGTGGGGTTCAGCGGCTCGAACACCGCGCCGTCGCCCGCGCTCTCCTCGGTCATGAGACCCCCTCGGCTGCTTCTCGGATTGTAGAAGACGGACCGCCTGACAACAGGTCGTCGGCGGCGGCCAGGACCTGCTGCGGATCCAGAGTGTCCATGCAAGGCGAGATACGCCAGGTCCCCGTGGGGCCGGTCTCCGGGCGAACCTCGGGCAGCGGGCAGCGCCGGTGCGTGCAGGGGCTGCAGGGGTAACCCGAGCGGGCCACGCGGAAGGGCTCCCAGAACGGACCGTAGAGTGAGGTCGACTTGGGGCCGTAGAGCCCGAGGACCGGGGTCGCGACGCAGGCGGCCAGGTGCAGGGGGCCGGAGTCGACCCCCACGAACAGGTCCGCGGCCTCGAGCAAGGCGACGAACTCGAGCACCGAACGGGTCGGGGGGGCGAGGCGGGCGCCCGGGGCCTGGTCGACGACGTGCTGGGCCAGGGGGCGCTCGCCGGGGCCGTAGGCGAGCCAGAGCTGGACCCCGCGCTCGACCAGCCCCCGCGCGACCGCCACGAAGTGCTCGGCGGGGTAGGCCTTGATCGCGCCGAACTTCGAGACCCCGGGCTGCATCAGCACCCGCGGCCCAGGCGCCGCGCGCAGCTCGGCCGCGACCTGGGGGTCACGGGGTGGGAGTTGGCCGCGGAGCACCGGCTCGACCGGGACCCCGAGCGTCCGCAGTAACTCGAGGTTGCGCAAAATCTTGTGGGCCTGGGGCGAGATCGGCTCCGGGCGCAGGGTCGAGAACAGGGGGCTGAACTCCTTGGCGAACCCCTTCGGCTGGCCGACGCGGACCTTGGCCCCGGAGAGGCGCATGACCAGGCTCGAGCGGAAGTTGCTCTGGAAGTCGATCGCGTGGGTGTACTCCTCCCGGCGGATCTCGGCGATCGCCTGGCGGGCCGCGGTTCCCACGGCGACCCCGGCCCCCTTCTTCAGCCGCTGGGTCCACTCCTTACGCGCCAGCACGTGCACGCGGTCGAGCTGGGGGTGGTCGACGAGCAGGCTCGCGGCCGCGGTCTCCACGGCCCACCCAATGTGCGCCTCGGGCCAATGCTGGCGCAGCGCGCTGAGGGCGGGCAAGACGTGGACCACGTCGCCGAGGGCCGAGAGGCGCACGATCAGGATTCGCGGAGGGGTCTCGCTCACGCCCGAGAGGGTAACCCAGCCACGGGCCCCGAGGACCCTGCAGCGGAGGGGTTTACCGCCAGGATCGCGGCGGGCCGCGGGCTTTGGGCCGCGTGCTCGGAGCAGCCTGAACTGCTATAAACCCAAGAGAGGTCTGAGGCGGTCAATTTGGGGTCCCCCGAGTTCGGAGCGTTCGACGCAGTCAAGGTCAGCAAGCTGCTGTCCTTCCTGCTGCGTCATCGCCCCGACACCGTAGGGCTGACCCTCGAGACCGAAGGCTGGGTCGACGTCGCCCCGCTGGTCAGCGAGATCAACGCCCGCAGCCGCCTGCCCTTCCTGCTCGACCCCGAGCAGCTCTCCCGGGTCGTCGCCGAGTCGGGCAGCGGACGCTTCGAGATCAAGGACGGCAAGATCCGCGCGCGCTCGGGGCACAGCGTCCCCGGGATCCGGATCCCCCGCGAGCCGAGCGAGCTGGAGGACTTCGCCTTCGCCCAGCTCGCGCCCGGTGAACGCGAAGCGATCGAGGCCGCGGGC
>Ga0070727_10002129_pt1 | contig 19545 bp, 14 predicted proteins | sample tdAd472_FD_66722 | JGI IMG/M metagenome (GOLD analysis project Ga0070727, IMG submission 66722) | Marine sediment microbial communities from the Atlantic coast under amendment with organic carbon and nitrate - tdAd47.2 | ecosystem: Environmental > Aquatic > Marine > Coastal > Sediment | place...
ACCTGAGCAAGCCCACAAACACATCAAATTAGTGGCGCTGGTGAATGACGTTTCCCTGCGTAACCTGATTCCAGCAGAGTTAGGCAAACAGTTCGGATTTTATCAATCCAAACCCTGGACCAGCTTTACTCCGGTAGCCGTCACTCCAGACGAACTCGGTGATAGCTGGGATGGCGCTAAAGTACACTTACCACTAATCAGTACGCTTAATGACGAACAGATCGGCGCACCTAATGCTGGTCAGGATATGATCTTTGATTTTGCCGAACTCATCACTCATGCGGCCAAATCGAGAGCACTGATGACCGGCACCGTCATTGGTTCAGGCACCATAGCTAACGTCGGCAGCCCTACTGGATCATCCTGTCTCGCTGAAGTTCGCTGCTTGGAAACTATTGCTGATGGTAAGCCCTCAACACCTTTCATGCGCTTTGGTGATCGCATCCGTATTGAAATGAAGGATGCTCAAGGCAACTCCATCTTTGGCGCAATTGACCAACAGGTGGTGCAATACCATCCACCCGTATAAAAGGCGCCGCAAGAACCAGCACCGCCGAGGCCTCGACATGGAACTTTTTACCTATCATCGATCTTCCGCCGCGTATCGTGTAAGAATTGCGCTGAATTACAAGGGTATCAAATATAGTACAGTGCCGGTTAATCTGCTCAAGGTCGAGCATAGAGGTGACGATTACCTGAGGATTAACCCACAGGGTCTTGTGCCCGCTCTGCGCTTAGATGACCGCCGTGTGCTCACTCAGTCCGGCGCCATTCTAGAATGGCTTGAGGAAAACTACCCGTCACCGGCACTGTTACCACAGGATTCTTATGACCGCAGTATGGTACGCGGCTGGGCAAATATCATCGCCTGTGATATTCATCCGATTGATAACCTGCGAGTACTCAATTACTTAACGGGTGAACTCGGTGTTAACGACGAACAAAAGCAAACTTGGTACCGGCATTGGATCAAGCTCGGCTTTGATGTCCTTGAAGCCCAGGTCAAGGCAGCGCCCTATTGCTTTGGCAAGCAAGTTAGTATGGCCGATATCTACTTGATTCCGCAGGTCTATAATGCGCTGCGCTTCAAGGTGGAGATGAATCACTACCCGAAAATTCATGCGGTTTACAAAAACTGTAATGCGCTGGATGCATTCTCGCAGGCAGCACCGGAAAATCAGCCCGACGCGCCAACCTGACAGTTGGCTCAAGCCAGCCCTCAGCGCGGTGCTTAATATTTTAATGATTATATGCACGATGCCCGCTTAGGCATGGCGTCGAATAGTTCTAATGTTTAACGAATTAATTTGGAGCGGAAATGAGCAAAGTTGTTATCGTTACAGGTGGTACCAGGGGCATCGGTGCAGCAATTTGCATTGCCTTAAAGTCAGCAGATTACAGCGTCGCCGCTTGCTATGTTGGCAATACAGAGGCAGCCAACAAGTTCAAACAGGAAACAGGGATTCCCGTCTATAAATTTGATGTAGCCGATTTTGATGCTTGTCATAAAGCAGTCAGTCAAATCGAAACAGACTTAGGCCCGGTACAGGCTTTGGTTAATAATGCCGGTATTTCCGTTGACGGCACTATGCACAAGATGTCATTCGAACAATGGAACAATGTCATCCAAACCAACCTCACCTCTTGCTTTAACATGTGTCGAGCAACCATCGAAGGTATGCGCGCCAGGAACTTTGGCCGAATCGTTAATATTGGCTCCATTAATGGCCAAGCGGGACAATACGGCCAGGTAAACTATGCGGCGGCTAAATCTGGTATTCACGGCTTTACTAAAGCTTTAGCGCAAGAAGGTGCGGCGAAAGGTATCACCGTCAACGCTATTGCGCCGGGTTATATCGACACCGATATGGTACGCGCGGTACCGGAAAACGTGCTGGAGAAAATCATCGCGAAAATACCGGTTGGGCGATTAGGTAAAGCCTCAGAAATTGCTCGCGGCGTACTCTTTTTAATCGCCGACGATGCAGGCTTTGTGACGGGCTCAACCTTGAGTATTAACGGTGGGCAACATATGTACTAAAGTAACTGGCGTCGAAGCCAATTTGATTTCGACGCCAATCTAAACCGGTGATCGCTATCTTAACCCTTCATTGATACTGTCGAGAAAGCGACTGCCCGGACATAGCTCATTTTCACTTAATGCATTAAGTGGTTTGGATACTGTACCCAACACCTCATGCAGATCATCCGAATCATGCGCCATATAAAGTAATCCAGTCAATATCTCACCGGCCTTCTTGTGTTGATAGACCGCCTCCATCGCAGCATGACGGTCATGGATATCAAAATCAGCACCCGTCTTGTGCAAATGAACTGCTGAACCATCATGCATACAAACCTGCTGTGTCGTGCCCGCTTGATAGCTCGTGCAGATTTCTTCACGCATCGGCACAAAATCCACCGCCATATGGCTCATGTGCTCACGCACATACTGGTAGCCCTTGGTCGAAGTCACGCTGTTATTGAAGGTGACACAGGGTGAGACCACATCGATTAAAGCAAATCCCTTATGGGTGATTGCCGCCTTAATCAAAGGCTCCAGCTGCTTTTTGTCGCCGGAAAAACTACGTGCCACAAAGGTAGCACCAATCTGTAACGCCAGGCTCACTAAGTCCATCGGCTCATAGGGGTTGGCGTTACCTTTTTTGGTGGCCGAACCTAAATCAGCAGTGGCGGAATCCTGCCCTTTGGTTAAACCATAACAGCCGTTATTTTCCACAACATAGAGCATGTTCAGGTTACGTCGCACCACATGCATGAACTGGCCTAAACCAATCGATGCGGAATCCCCATCGCCGGAAATGCCAATATAAATCAAGTCGCGGTTGGCCAGATTAGCGCCCGTCGCGACCGAAGGCATGCGCCCATGCACGGAGTTGAAACCATGTGATTTACCTAAAAAATAGGCCGGACTTTTAGAAGAACAACCGATACCCGATAATTTCGCAACCCGATGCGGTTGTATCGACATTTCAAAACAGGCGTTTAGAATCGCTGCACTGATAGAGTCGTGTCCACAACCTGCACAAAGCGTTGAAATTGCGCCCTCATAATCCCGCTTGGTAAACCCCAGCTCATTAGTGGGTAACTCCGGATGCCTGAATTTCGGTTTTGAATAACTCATGACTTCACCTTCTTCGCCGTTTTACGCACGGTTTTACGAATAATCGGCGTGACTTTGTTGTCGGATAACGAATCTCGCATGCTCATAGCGATGCTCCGCGCGGTGATCGGCATACCGTCATAATGCAAAATGGAGATCAACTTATTCGGCGGCAACTCACCTTCATTGATCAGCAAACGCCGTAACTGGCCGTCGCGATTCTGTTCGATTACAAATACCATCTCATGCTCAGAAATAAACTTCTCAACATCCTGATTAAAGGGAAAGGCACGAATTCGAATGGTATCGACCGCATGCCCTTCTTTAGCCAGCATTTCGACCGCTTCATAGCAGGGCGATGCGGTGGTACCAAAAAACAGCGCACCAACCGAGGCTTTTTGCTTCGCCATTTTGATCTTCGGTGCTGGCACATAACGTTTGGCAGTCTCAAACTTTTTCAGCAGACGCTGCATATTGTGGACGTAAGCTTCACCATCCTCGGTATAGGTAGCGTAAACATCGCGCGATGATCCGCGTGTAAAAAAGGCTCCCTTCTCCGGATGTGTTCCCGGATAGGTGCGATAAGGAATACCATCTGCGTCCGTATCCAGGTAACGACCAAAACGCGCGTCCATGCTGTCGAGATCTTCTGCCGTTAGCACTTTGCCACGATCAAATTTACGGCTGTCGTCCCATTCCAACGGTGGCGACATGTGTTCGTTCATACCCAAGTCGAGATCCGACATCATGATAATAGGAGTCTGCAGGCGATCCGCCAAATCAAAAGCTTGCGCCGACATATCGAAACACTCACGCGGCGTCGAGGGGAACAGCAGTACATGCTTGGTGTCTCCATGCGATGCATAGGCGGCCGCTAAAATATCCGGCTGCTGAGTGCGGGTCGGCATGCCTGTCGAGGGGCCCGCTCGCTGCACATTAATCAATACCACCGGCACTTCAGCAAAATAAGCTAAGCCAAGAAACTCCGTCATCAGCGATAACCCTGGACCGCTGGTTGCGGTAAAGGCTCGCGCACCGTTCCAAGCCGCGCCCAGCACGATACCCATAGCCGACAATTCATCTTCTGCCTGGACAATGGCAAAGTTGTTTTTGCCAGTACCGGGATCGATACGTAGCCGCCGCGCATATCTTTCGAAGGCTTCCACCACCGATGTGGAGGGCGTAATCGGATACCATCCGGCAACAGTTGCCCCACCATAAATCGCACCCAAAGCCGTCGCCGTATTACCGTCCATCAGAATATGGTGAGTGTAGGATATGTGCTCGCCGATCTCGCTGGCACGCTCAACGCGAATCCCTAATGGACAGCTGAAATTCTCTATTGCGTACTGAAAACCCAGCTCCATTGCATGCACATTAGGGGTTATTAATTTTTCTTTACCTTTGAACTGGTCAGAAACCAAATCCTTGAGTACAGCAAAATCAATATTCAACAGTGCCGCTAATGCGCCTACGTAAATCATATTCTTAAACAGCAACCGCAATCTGGCATCTTCATATTCACGCAAACAAATTTGCGTAAATGGAATACCGATAAACTCAACGTCTTTACGCATCAGGCGAGTATCAAGTGGCTTAGTGGAGTCATAGATAAAATAGCCACCCGGATCCAGACTTTGAATATCATCGGCCATGCTTTGTGGGTTAACACAGAGCATGATATCAACGCCACCACGACGTCCCAGGTACCCCCGTTGGCTTACCCGTACTTCGTACCAGGTGGGAAGCCCCTGAATATTCGAAGGAAAAATATTGCGTGGGCTAACCGGAATACCCATTCGGAAAATGGATTTCGCAAACATATGGTTGGCACTGGCAGAACCTGTACCATTGACGTTTGCAAACTTAATAACAAAATCGTTGACTGCTTCTATCCTGCGCATGTTCGCCCAGCCTTACTTACGTTATATAAAAATTTCTGCATATCCCAGGCTCCTGTTGGACACCTTTCCGCACAAAGACCGCAGTGTAGACAGACATTCTCATCCTTCACCATGACTCTACCCGTCTGCTTCAGCTTGGTTGAGGTGTAGATATCCTGATCGAGGTTTTTTGCGGGGACACGCATTTGTTGACGTAGAATTTTTTCACTCGAATTTGACAAAAAGTTGATGCAGTCAGTCGGACAGATATCCACGCAAGCGTCGCACTCGATACACTTGTCTTCAGTAAAAACAGTCTGTGCATCACAGTTCAAACAGCGCGCCGCTTCCTGGAAGCCCAGTTCGATATCAAAACCCAACTCCACTTCTACCTTGCGATCAGCCAGTGCTAATTTCTTGTCAGCATGCGGTACAGCGACACGGGCTTCGTTGGATATTTGGTTATCGTAACTCCACTCATGCACACCCATTTTCTGACTGGTTAGGGTCACCCCGGGGCCGGGTCGATCCGCGACCAACTCTTTGCCTTTACAAAACAAATCGATGGAAATTGCCACTTGCTGCGCCTGTGCAACAGCAGTAATAATATTTTCGGGACCAAAAGCGGCATCCCCGCCAAAGAAAACCTTCGGGTGTGTCGATTGGAAAGTTACCTTGTCCACCACCGGCATACCCCTACGGTTAAACTCCAGACCGAGATCGCGTTCAATCCAAGGGAAAGTATTATCTTGGCCAATAGCAATCAGAACGTCATCGCACTCGACATGAACCAAATCTTCTCCCGTTGGCACCAGGTTACGTCTTCCCTGCTCATCATAAACCGCTTCCACTTTTTCAAATAACATGCCGGTCAATTGGCCGTTTTCATGGACAAATTCTTTGGGGACATGGCAATTAAGAAACTCGACGTACTCCGCCATGGCGTCTTCTTTCTCCCACGGTGAAGCTTTCATTTTATCGAACTCAGAGCGGACGATAATCTTGACATCTTCACCACCAAGTCGCTTGGCGGTACGGCAACAGTCCATCGCTGTATTACCACCACCGAGCACGATAACGCGCTTACCAATAGTGCTGGTATGTTCAAAGGCGACGCTGGCCAACCACTCGATACCAACATGTATGTTGGCTTTCGCTTCCTCCCGCCCCGGAACATCAAGGTTTTTACCGCTGGGCGCACCGGTGCCCACAAACACGGCATCGTAGCCCTTAGCCAGCATATCTTTCAAGCTGTCGACATAGGTATTAAAGGTCGCTTTCACGCCCATATCAAGGATGTAATTCACTTCTTCATCCAACACTTGCGGCGGTAACCGAAAGCTGGGAATCTGGCTGCGCATCATACCACCGGCTTTGGCCTGGTCATCATAGAGATCAATTTCGTAGCCAAGCGGCATTAAGTCTCTTGCCACCGTAAGGGAGGCGGGCCCGCCGCCGATCAGCGCAATTTTTTTACCATTTTTTCGCGTAGGTATTTTTGGCATACGTGCGGAAACATCGCCTTTATTATCTGCCGCAACCCGTTTCAAACGACAGATGGCTACTGGCTTTTCCTCAACTCGACCGCGACGACAGACCGGCTCGCAGGGCCGGTCACAGGTACGCCCCAGTATGCCCGGAAATACATTCGAGTCCCAGTTCACCATATAGGCATCGGCATAGCGCTGCGCTGCAATCAGTCGAATATATTCCGGCACTGGCGTATGCGCAGGACATCCATACTGACAGTCCACAACCTTATGGAAGTATTCCGGGTTAGTTATATCGGTGGCTTTCAAAGCTCAATATCTCCACTAAATGAAAGGTACGGTGGTCGTTGGCAGGCCGAATCGGGCCTATTTTGTAGTAAGTATCATAGACCGCTATTTCACGGCTGTCTTGACTATCAGTGTGCAAAAAATTGTCTGGCAAGGTATGAAAGTTAGATACTGTAATTTCGTAATCAAATATTATTACATCCTGGATCATCGGTCATGGCTAACCGATAAAAAAATCATCTTTCTAGCGAGCGCCCAAATTAACTCATCTCGCTGGCATTATGAGTAATTGCTCTCAACATAACGTTCAATAATAGCCTGGAATTCTTCGGCGATTCGATCACCTTTCAGGGTGACTGTGCGCTCACCATCAACGAATACCGGAGCGACCGGGCGCTCACCTGTGCCTGGCAGACTAATACCAATATTGGCGTGTTTACTTTCTCCAGGCCCATTCACGACGCAACCCATCACCGCTACCCGCATATCCTCAACCCCTGGACGAGTCTGCTTCCAGATTGGCATCTGCTGACGCAAATAGGTTTGAATATCCTCAGCGAGTTGCTGGAAATAGGTGCTAGTGGTGCGGCCACAGCCAGGACAGGCAATCACCATTGGCGTGAAGGAGCGCAACCCCATGGTTTGTAAAATCTCCTGCGCGACAACCACCTCTTTAGTGCGGTCTCCGCCAGGTTCGGGCGTCAAAGAAATACGGATGGTATCACCGATACCTTCTTGCAATAACACCGACAACGCGGCAGTTGAAGCAACAATACCTTTCGAGCCCATACCGGCTTCAGTCAGGCCTAAATGCAAAGGATAATCGCAGCGACTGGCCAGCTGTCGATAAATATTGATCAGCTCCTGTACGGAACTGGTTTTACAGGATATCACGATAGCATTGTGGGCCAGACCGATTGCTTCAGCCATCGCTGCGCTTTCCAACGCGGAAGCGATTAACGCTTCGGCCTGCACCAAATTAAGGTCTTTCGGTACTTTTAGCTGACTGTTCTCGTCCAGCAGTTTCGCCAGTAAGGTTTGATCCAAACTACCCCAATTGACACCGATGCGTACCGGTTTCTGATACTGGCAGGCGATCTCGATCATGGTCGTGAACTGTTCGTCTTTCTTTTTACCGCGCCCCACATTACCTGGGTTTATGCGATATTTAGCCAGTGCTTGCGCGCAGTCGGGGAAACGAGACAGTAGTTTATGTCCGTTAAAATGAAAATCGCCTACGAGGGGAACATAGACATTTTGCGCTGCCAGCTGCTCGACAATAACGGGAACGGCCTGTGCGGCTGCTTCGTTATTGACCGTCAAACGCACTAGCTCGGAACCCGCCTGGGCCAACTGCACGACCTGACGCACAGTTGTAGCAACATCAGCCGTATCGGTATTGGTCATGGACTGCACCACCACGGGGGCATTGCCTCCAATGATAAGCTCACCAACTTTAACGGCAGCCCGCTGAATGCTAGCCGATTTCACAACCATTTTATTATCCTGCGCAAAAGCGCTCATCTGGCCACAACATGTCGGCAGTTAACCAACATGTTTATTCGGAAAAAGGATGCCTCAGGACAATCGTTTCTTCGCGGTCCGGGCCGGTAGAAATGATATCAACCGGCACGCCCAAACGCTCCTCGATATAAGCGATATAGTCCTGAGCATTTTGCGGCAACTGTTCAAGCGCCTTGGCACCAACGGTAGATTCCACCCAGCCCGGCATCTCTTCATAAATAGGTTTTAGTGTGGCGAGTTTTTCTGCACTAAATAGGCAATGATCTTTTGCCCCAACACCTTCATAACCGACACAAACCTTAATCGTTTTCAAGCCATCCAATACGTCCAGTTTGGTCAGACAGATACCACTCACGCTATTGATCTGCATCGAGAGCTTGAGCGCAACCAAATCCAGCCAGCCACAACGGCGCGCACGCCCGGTGGTAGCACCAAATTCGTGGCCACGCTCAGCCATATGCTTACCCATGTCATCAAATAGTTCCGTAGGAAACGGGCCAGCACCAACGCGCGTGGTATAGGCTTTAGTAATACCTAATACGTAATCCAAATAAAGGGGGCCAAATCCACTGCCAGTACTGGCGCCACCAGCCGTTGTGTTGGAGGAGGTCACAAAGGGGTAGGTGCCATGATCAATATCCAGCAACGACCCTTGAGCACCTTCAAATAACAGGTTACGACCCTGCTCACGATATTGGTGTAACAGCCCGGTGACATCGGCAATCATCGGTTCAATTTGCTCGCCTTGTGCCAGGGCTTGATCCAACACCTGTTGATAGTCCAAGGCTGCAGCTTGGTAGTAACGGGTTAGCGTAAAGTTATGATATTCCATGACTTCCTCAAGCTGCCCGGTAAATCTGTTCGCATCTAATAAATCGCCCAAACGCAATCCGCGACGTGCAACTTTATCTTCATAGGCGGGCCCTATACCACGTCCAGTGGTGCCGATTTTTGCCTCACCTCGCGCAATTTCCCGCGCCTGATCCAAGGCCGTGTGATACGGTAAAATCAGTGGGCAGGCCGCACTGATTCGTAGCCGCTCTTGCACCGGCACGCCACTTTGCTCAAGACCTGCCATTTCTTCCAACAACGCTTGAGGAGACAACACGACACCGTTGCCAATCAGGCAGAGCACATCGTCACGCAAGATACCCGAAGGAATTAAGTGTAAAACCGTTTTCTTACCTTCAATAACAAGGGTATGACCTGCATTATGACCACCCTGAAATCTCGCCACAGCACTGGCTTGATCCGTCAACAAATCAACGATTTTACCCTTTCCTTCGTCACCCCATTGGGTGCCTAAAATGACGACATTTTTACCCATTTATAAACTCAATCTAATTGATATGCTTGTTAATAATGATCCTATTTACTCGCAGGATTTCCTCACGTTCAAACAGACTCGATCACCCATTTCCCATCTCGTATCACTAAAAGCCGATCACAGCAAAACTGGCTACCACTCTTGCAGTCTTCTGGTAGCTGATAAACCACAATCTCTCCCTTCGCGCGCAATCGTTGCACCTCTGCCGCTAAGGCGGGGGCATTATTACTTGGCGCAATAATCGCTCTTGGCGCGTCAGTTCGGCTTGATGCCAACCTGATCAGTGCTTTTAAATCGGCACTAAATCCCGTGGCTGCACGCGACCTTCCGAAAACCTCCCCGATATGGTCGTAACGACCGCCCTTTGCAATCGCCTGCCCATGCCCAGCGACATAGGCGGAATAAACCATACTGGTGTGATATTGATAACCACGCAGTTCAGCTAAATCAAAGTACAGATCAACTTCTGGATATAACGCAGCCAATGATTGACCTAACTCTGCAAGCATATCTAGTGCTTGCAACACAGCCTTAGGTGCATTTTTAAAGCACTCTTTCGCCTCAGACAAAACTTCATAGCCACCATTCAAACGAACCAATTTGGCCAGCATTTGCGCCACATCTTTGGCGGCAACATTGTCTGCGACAAACCGCTCCACATCAGCTTTCGCTTTGCTTTGCAGCAAATCAAACAGCTCCGCTTCCTGCGTCGCACTTAACTCAGCCATGCTGACCAGGCCCCGGTAAATACCAACATGCCCAAGGTCGAGATGGACTCGTTCTGCACCCGCTAGTTTAATAGTTTCCAGCATCAAACTAATGATCTCGTTATCAGCAGCGATGTCCGCACATCCAAACAGTTCCGCACCCATTTGAATCGGGCTACGGGTTGAAGAAATGTTCGGCGCACGTGTATGTAAAACGCTACCACCATAGCAAAAACGGGCAGGGCCTTGGTGTTTGAGGCTGTGCGCATCAATGCGCGCCACCTGAGGAGTCATGTCGGCACGGATTCCCATCAAGCGCCCAGTTAATTGGTCGGTCACCTTAAACGTCTGAATATCCAAATCTGAACCAATACCGGTTAACAAGGACTCCAGATATTCAATATAGGGTGGCAGTACTAACTCGTATCCCCAGCTGCGGTATAAATCCAACAGTTTGCGACGCAAAGATTCTGCCCTCCACGCCTGTGGCGGGAGCACTTCATCAATACCATCAGGTAATAACCAACGATTTGAATCTGTCATCTTATATTTAATTCTACCCTAACGGCCGCTAACAGGCCCTAGTTAATCAGGTACAGGATCCCTGTGCCGATTAACATGCTAATAAGTCCCATGGTGCGCATATTGCGGTCGTCGACTTCAGCGATCATCTGCACCATTTTGCGCCACCGTTGCGGCGCAATAAACGGTAGGATGCCCTCGATCACCATCATTAAACAAAAAGCCACGGCTAACTCATGCCATATGCTCAATTGCAAACCACCTTTCACAAAAAAGCCGGGGCTCCCCCGGCTGGACTAATAAGTTAGTGATTATACCTCAAACGCATCAATTAAATAACAGCACTACTTCTTCTTGTTAAGGTATTTAAAGAATTCACTATCGGGTTTAAGTATCAGAATATCACCTTTGTTGCTAAAGGTTTCCTTGTAGGCCTTCAGGCTTCGGTAAAACGCATAAAATTCAGGATCCTGGTTATAGGCTTGCGCATAGGTGGCTGCGGCCAGCGCGTCACCCTCACCGCGTATTTTTTCAGCATCGCGAAAGGCTTTGGCTTCAATAACTGTTTTTTGTCGATCCGCGTCAGCGGAGATACCTTCCGCCAACTCTTTACCTTTGGCGCGATGGTCTCGCGCTTCCCGGTCACGCTCGGTCGCCATCCGGTTAAACACCGAACTACTGACTTCCGGTGGCAAATCAATGCCCTTAACCCGCACGTCCAATACCTCCATGCCTAATTCTTTCTGTGCAATGTCATTCAAATTATGGGTAAGTTCAGTCATTAGCTCGTCCCGCTCGCCTGACACGACTTCGTGCATAGAGCGCTCACCAAACTGGTTGCGCAATCCGGTATCAACCCGTGATGAGAGCAGTCTTGCCGCAACAAACTCATCACCGGATGTAGCGGTATAGTATTTTTCCACGGAAGATATGCGCCATTTGACATAGGAGTCTACAATCACCGCTTTCTTTTCCAGGGTGAGGAAACGTTGTGACTGCGAGTCTAGTGTCAACAGGCGACCGTCAAATTTTCTCACCTTATTGACGATGGGGATTTTAAAGTGCAACCCAGGCGGTACATCGGTTTTCACCACTTCGCCAAATTTTAAAAGCACGGCGCGCTCACGTTCGCTGACGATATACATACACTGGAAGCCTACCAGCAATACCAAAAAAATAGCGATCAGACTTATCAAGGATCTAGGTGTCATCTTAACGCCCCTCCCTTATGCGGGTAGTGGTGGATCGACGCTCATTGATTTTCTCAACAACCTGATTCGTCAATTCTTCCAGCTGGCGCTCGCCGATATTGCCACCCTTTGCAGCGCTCAAGCTGCTTGTGTTAACAATTTTATCGAGCGGCAGATACATCATGTTATTACCCCCCTCTACATCAACAAGGATTTTAGAGCTGTTGGAAATAACGGATTGCATAGCGTCTAAATAAAGTCTTTCCCGAGTTACTTCTGGCGCTTTTTTATACTCAGCCAACAAATTCAAGAATCGACTGGCCTCACCTTCGGCCCTGGTAGTCACCTCTTCTCGATAAGCATTGGCTTCTTCACGTAAACGCTGAGCATAACCACGTGCGACAGGAATAATGCCGTTGGCATAGGCCTCTGCTTCGTTCTTCACTCGCTGCTCGTCCTCACGCGCCCTAATGACGTCATCGAACGCCGCCTGCACTTCTTTCGGTGCCTGCGCATTCTCGATGTTAACTTTGCTTACCTGTAACCCGGTGTTATAGCGATTCAGATAGCTCTGCAACCTAACTTGTACATCCTGAGCAATTAGTTCGCGACCTTCAGTCAGCACCTTATGCATTTCCGCACTACCGACCACATGGCGCAGCGCACTGTCGTTAGCATGCACCAAGCTTAACTCAGGGTCACGCACGCTCAGATGAAATTTTTTCGGGTCAGAAATGACATACTGTACCGATAGATTGACTTCAACAATGTTCTCATCCTCCGTCAGCATCGTTCCCCGCGAACTGTGTGATCGCACTTTGGTCACATTAATTTTAGCAACCTCGTCAATTCCCCAAGGGTTCCAGTGCAACCCCGGCGGCACCGTTTCCAGGTATTTGCCCAAGCGTAACACTACGCCTCGCTCCTGTTGATCGACGGTATAAAAACCCATGAGCGCCCAGCCCACCACCAAAACAATAAGTATCACGGAAAACAGACCACCGCTTAACTTGCCTGCGCCTGCACCCGAACCAGATCCAGAACCACCTTTGCCGCCGAAAATTTTACCGAGCTGACCTTGGAGTTTACGAATAGCCTCATCCAAATCCGGCGGTCCTTGATTGCCGCCGTTATTTTTCCCACCCCAAGGGTCTCGATCTTTTTGATTACCCGGTTCATTCCAGGCCATGGCCTTCTCCATTATTCGTTAGCTGCTATTACCTCTAGCAAGCCGATATCTTTAAAGAAATTGCTTCGCATTCTAGAGTTCGAGGCTCTGTGCTGCAAGCATAAATGGGTAGTTCTTGATGCTAATTGCGCGCCAAAATCCTATCTAAATCCTGTTTTGGCAGACGTACTTGAATCAGATAGTCGCCTTGCTCCGTGATAGATTCCTTTAACACGGCTCCCTGTCGATAAAATTCCGCACGCAAGCGACCATTGTTGGATAAAATTTTCAGCTCTTGAGACACGAGGTTATCCGCCAGCTTTTCTGTGAGCGCCTGCATTAAAAGATCAATGCCTGCCCCCGTTTGTGCCGACAGCCAAACTCGCCATGGGCGACCGGTCTCATCGCGGTCGATGCGTGGTTCAAACCCAGCCAGCTGGTCAATTTTGTTATAGACCATTAACCGAGGTACAGCTTCCGCTTGAATCTCGTTCAATACAAAATTTACTTGTTCAATATTTTTTTCTCGATTCTCGTCTGCCGCATCAACCACATGCAGGAGCAAAGTTGCCTCGCTCGTTTCCTGTAAAGTGGCTTGAAAAGCTTCTACCAATTTGTGCGGCAGGTGTCGAATAAAACCAACCGTATCTGCCAAAATGACGGAACCAATACCCTCAACATCAACACGTCGAAAGGTTGGATCCAATGTCGCAAATAACTGATCCTTAGCAAAGACGTTGGCAGTCGTCATGCGGTTAAAGAGTGTCGATTTCCCAGCATTGGTATAGCCAACCAACGAAGCTGTAGCAACTTCTGCACGCTTACGCGCCTGTCTACCTTGGTTGCGCTGCCTTCGAACCTTGTCTAATTTCAAACCGATGGATTTAATGCGCGCCCTAAGTAAACGACGGTCGGTTTCGAGCTGCGTTTCACCCGGCCCCCGCAAGCCGATACCACCCTTTTGACGCTCAAGGTGCGTCCAGCCTCGAATCAAACGCGTTGACATATACTGCAACTGCGCCAGCTCAACCTGTAATTTCCCTTCGTGAGTACGTGCTCGTTGCGCGAAAATATCGAGAATTAGGCCGGTTCTGTCTAACACTCTACACTGGAGTTCCCGTTCTAGATTTCTCTCCTGGCTGGGGGTCAGACCATGATTGAATAGAACCAATTCAGCGTCGTGGGCACGTGCGGATTGACGAATTTCATCAACCTTACCAGTGCCCACAAAGTATTTCGCATTAGGATGTGACAGCTTCGTGGACAGTAAGCTAACCGCGAAGGCCCCGGCTGATTTTGCAAGTTCCTGAAATTCAAAAATATCTTCCTGTTCCTCTTCATCAGATAACTCTAAATGAACCAGAACAGCTTTTTCACCACTTTGCGGACGTTCAAAAAACAAAAACTTAGCTCAACCTTTCTTGGAGTGTCAGTTAGCTACCCGGTTCCGCCATTGGAATCTGCACATTACGTGCTGGCACAACGGTCGAAATAGCATGTTTGTAGACCATTTGGCTAACGGAATTTTTTAACAAAATAACAAATTGATCAAAAGATTCAATCTGTCCTTGCAACTTGATTCCATTCACCAAAAATATAGAAACCTGTACCCGTTCTTTCCGCAAAGCGTTCAAAAAAGGGTCTTGTAATGTATGCCCCTTTGACATGTAAGTTGCTCCTGTAAGACTTCAGCATTGCTGCCAAATTATTGCTTATTGTTTTGCTGGCAATTATAACTGTAAAAGCCAACCCGGTGCCCGTGGATTTAGCGTCACTGAATCAACTATCGCCCGATAATCGAGATAATTCAACTAAATTATCGCCCCAAGCCGCCTCTTTGGTTCACATTGCTCTGCTAGAGTTCAATAACTTTATCGAATTACTCTGTTTTACCAGATTCGGTTTTAACGGGCTATCTGTTATACCACCGGTAATAGCTGTCTCAAGCTGATCTGCAATTTACTCAGGATACCCCAAAAAATGCCAACGTTAGCCAGTGATATATTGTGATAAAACAGCATTTTTCAAGACTACGTCCATTAAATTTTCCGAGCCAGAGTCTAACCGGATCAAATCCGGCCAGCTACGCAACCAGGTTAATTGGCGCTTGGCGAGCTGCCTGGTCGCCACAATCGCTTTTTGTTCCATCTCCTCATAGGTCAGCTCGCCGTCCAAATACGCCCATACTTGGCGATAACCTACCGCTCTTAACGCTGGCATGGACGGATTTAAATCACCTCTTTTATAAAGTGCTTTCACTTCGTCCACCAACCCTTGTTCGAGCATTAGTTTAAATCGCGCTTCTATCCGGCGATGCAATTCAGCTCTATGCGGTGGCACGATCGCAAAAAAACAAAATTCATAGGCTGAGGCTGATTTGCGCTGACCTTGATTCGCCTGTTGCTGCCAATGTTCACTCATTGGTTTACCGGTCAGCTCATAGACTTCCAGCGCGCGCATTAAGCGTTGCGGGTTATTCGGATGAATCTTTTCGGCAGCAACAGGGTCGCATTTAGTCAACTGTTGGTGCAACACCTCCCAGCCTACTTCGTCAGCCTGGGCTTGGATGCTCTCGCGTACAGACTGATCGGCACTTGGCATCGGGGCAATGCCATCACGCAGCACTTTAAAATAGAGCATGGTGCCGCCAACCAGCAAGGGAATACGGCCCATTTGCCAGATACTCTCCATTTCCGCTAGCGCATCCCGACGAAACTCCGCCGCCGAATAGGGTTCACTCGGATCTCTGATATCAAGCAGCCGGTGCGGTGCTCGCTTTAAGGTATCCGCATCGGGTTTAGCGGTGCCTATATCCATACCCCGATAAACCAAGCTTGAGTCGACGCTGATAATATCGCAAGGCAGCTGCCGGGTTAACTCAACAGCAAGATCGGTTTTACCAGACGCGGTCGGGCCCATCAAACATAGTGCTAGTCTTTTTTGCCGCACTAGCGCCCTCGCAAAAATAACTTGTCGAGATCAACCATACTCAACTGCGTCCAGGTCGGGCGACCATGGTTGCATTGCCCGCTACGCTCGGTCTGCTCCATTTCCCGTAGCAAAGCGTTCATTTCTGGTACAGTTAATTTACGGTTGGCCCGCACTGATCCGTGGCAGGCCATAGTACTCAAAATCTCATTAATATACTCTTGAATACGCGCGCTCTGTCCATGCGTGAGTAGATCGGATAATACATCGCGCACCAATTGCTCAACATTGGACTCGCATAGCAACATCGGAATTTGCCGCACCAGCAATGTTTCCGGCCCAGCGCGCTCAACCACAAACCCCAGTTGCGCAAACACGGCGGCATTATCATCCGCGCAGTTCGCCTCGCCCTCACTCACCGCAATTGACACCGGCACCAGCAAAGGTTGTGCTTTGACGCCATGCTCGGAAAAACTTTGTTTCATCTTTTCATAGGTAATACGTTCATGCGCCGCGTGCATGTCCACGACGACCATACCCAGCTGATTTTGCGCCAGAATATAAACACCCTGTAGCTGCGCCAGTGCAAATCCGAGCGGAGGCGTTTCACTAGCCTCAATATCATCAGCAAAGGCACGCGGCCATTGACCCGTAGCCTGCAGCGCCATGTCATCAACCGCTTGCGACAGACTTTGGTAACTTGCCATCTGCTCGCGCACCTGCTGGCTACTCGGTCTAAAGTTAAACGACTGCGAAGAGAGCGGCATGGTAGATTCCGCTTCGATAGGCTCGCGGCCATACTCAGTCCTGGCCACTACTTGCTTTGGCGTATCGCCGTCGGTACCCGGGCGGGTATCCGCCAAGGCCCGATGCAAAGTACTAAAGAGGAAGTCATGCACTAAGCGGCCATCACGAAACCGGACTTCGCTTTTAGTCGGATGGACATTAACATCAACCAAGGCAGCATCCACTTCGAGATAAAGGATGTAGGTCGGATGACGGCCATGGTAAAGCACATCCTGATAGGCTTGGCGCACTGCGTGCGTCACCAACTTGTCGCGTACCACACGACCGTTAACAAAAAAATATTGCAAATCCGCCTGACTGCGTGAAAAGGTCGGTAAGCCGACCCAGCCGTGTAGCCTAACACCGCCACCTTCAACATCGATATGTAACGCATTTTCCATAAATGCCGTGCCGCAGAGCATCATCACCCGACGCTCCCGATCCTGCTCATGAGTGGCGGGCTTTAAGGCATGCACCACACGCTGATTATGACGCAGCTGGAACCCCACATCGAAGCGACTCAGTGCAATACGCTTAATCACTTCTTCCAGATGTCGGAACTCAGTGTTTTCGGTGCGCAGAAATTTGCGTCGGGCGGGCGTGTTAAAAAATAAATCCCGCACCTCCACCGTACAACCCACCGGATGTGCTGCTGGGCTGACATGTGCCTCCATCTCCTGACCTGCACACTCCACTTTCCACGCTTGAGCCTGATCTTGGGTATTGGCGGTCAGGGTGACCCGCGCCACCGAGGCAATACTCGCCAACGCCTCGCCACGAAATCCCAGACTGCAAACCCGCTCCAAATCTTCCAGCTTCTCAATTTTGCTGGTGGCATGGCGGCTCAGCGCGAGCGGCAAATCATCCTTCTCAATACCTTGCCCGTTATCACGCACCCGAATTAACCGCGCACCGCCCTGATCGACATCAACCTCCACCTGCGTCGCATTGGCATCCAAAGCATTTTCCAAAAGCTCTTTAATAACCGAAGAGGGCCGTTCCACCACTTCACCTGCGGCAATTTGGTTGGCTAAACGTGGAGAAAGTAGTTTGATACGTGACATAGCTGGATTTAAGTTGTAGGGGCTTAGAAACAAAACAACATGGTAAAGGATGGTAGGTGGTGTTAACAACTGAGAATAGTGGAAAAGACTCCCGTTCCTATTTTTCCAACGCTCAGTGCTCGCCTGTAGAGCTGCTATTGCTTTATAATTTAGATAGTTACGTTCTGAATGGCACCGGTTAACCCGTAAAATTCCGTTGTCCGTGAAGTATTCCAGAAGCCATCACAACAGGAAATTGGTTTGATTTTTTGTTTACACACAGAAAACTTTTTAAGATGCCGGAATCTGAAGCACCTGCCCCACTTGGATCTGATCAGACTTGAGTCCGTTAACCGTTTTCAACTGTCGCGTAGACACCCGATGGCGGCTGGCGATATCTGACAGGGTGTCGCCTCTGGCAATGCGGTATTCTCTAGCACCTTTCTGCTGCTCCAGCTGCCAAGCCAAGTAGGTTCCCGGCGGCGGGTTTTCGGAAAAATAGCCTTGCACGCCATTATAAATAGCACGCGCCAGCGCCCTTTGGTGTGAAGGGCTATTTAATTTTTCAGCTTCCTTCGGGTTGGAAATAAAACCTGTCTCTACCAGTATTGAGGGAATATCTGGTGATTTAAGTACCACAAAACCGGCCTGCTCCAATTGTTTTTTGTGCAGCCGGGTAACTTTTCCCAGCTCTCTTACTACTTCCGAACCGGCAGCGACACTAGAACGCAAACTGGCGGTCATGGATAAATCTAATAGCACGCCCGCCAACACATCATCCTTATCGTTGAGGCTAACGCCACCCACACCACCGATAAGGTCGGCGCTATTTTCCGCTTCAGCTAACCAGCGTGCCGCTTCGCTGGTCGCTCCCCGCTTAGACAAGGCATAAACTGAAGCGCCATTCGCCTGCGGACTTTTAAAGGCGTCGGCGTGAATGGATATCATCATATCTGCTTTGTGTTCTCGTGCTAACTGGGTGCGCTGACGCAAGCCAACGTAATAATCTCCACCACGAACCAGCACGGGCTTGTAGCCCGCTTGATTTTTGAAAATAACGGCCAGCTCTTTAGCAATCGCCATCACCACCACTTTTTCACGAATCCCTCTTGGCCCAATGGCGCCAGGATCTTCCCCGCCATGGCCCGGATCGATGGCAATCACTACTTGACGCCTCTCCGACAACTGCTTGGTTACTACGGGTTTCCCTTTTACTGCTGACGGCATAGCGGGATAAAGATCGATTACCAGCCGGTTACCATATTGACGGTTCGGCGGCAGCACAAAACTACTCGGTTTAATTTTAGTGTTTAGATCAAATACGACACGTAGATCAGTTTGATTGCGCGCTGCCTGGCGCACACCTTTGATTAACTCGGGCGGTAACGCTAGGGAGCGCAAATTAGTTTTGCTGACGGTGTTTTTGATATCAATGACTAAACGATCTGGATTACCCATAGTAAAGATTTTATGCTCGACGTCACCAGAGACATCAAACACTATGCGGGTATGATCAGGCGCAGGCCAAACACGTACGTTATCAATTCTGGTCGCCGCACCTGCAG
>Ga0070727_10002130_pt1 | contig 19530 bp, 19 predicted proteins | sample tdAd472_FD_66722 | JGI IMG/M metagenome (GOLD analysis project Ga0070727, IMG submission 66722) | Marine sediment microbial communities from the Atlantic coast under amendment with organic carbon and nitrate - tdAd47.2 | ecosystem: Environmental > Aquatic > Marine > Coastal > Sediment | place...
CAGATGAGGAGGAAGGTCAGTCCACCGTAGAGACCGACACGCGCCAGCTCACCGGTGCGCTCGGATACACCGTGACGCCATTTGGCAACGGCCCACCACCCGACGAACGCAAGGGCAACCACGGCAAACAGTGCCGCCCCCGAGACCTCCGAGTACCAGGGCACCCCGATGCCACGGTTCGAAACGATGATGAATCCGAGGTTCCATGCCTCTTCGATGGTTGGCATCACCTGGAGGACAACACCAAGGAACGTGAAGGTCATGATGACAAGGAGCGGAGTGTTCCTGATCGCTTCGACATAAACGGTGGACAGCTTGCGGACGATCCAGTTCTTGGAGAGTCGACCAATACCGATCAGGGTGCCGAGGATCGTGGCGAGGATGATGCCCACAATCGAGATCCGGATTGTGTTCATCAAGCCTATGACATAGGCGTTCCGGACCGACTCGTTCGAATCGAACTCTGCACCCGGGATGGCGAAACTGGCCGGGTTGGATAGGAAGTCGAAGTTGGTCGGAATACCGCTGTTGGCGGTGTTGGTGAGGTAGTTGCTCCACAGCCAGAGCAAGAAGGCCAACACCACAAAGAACACCGTTACCTGGAAAGCCCAGGCCAAGACCTTCACGTTCCGATAGAACGGAGTCCGTGCTTCTGGGACTGGTGCCTTTGTCGTCGGTGGGGCCGTCATTCAAAGAGTGTGTGGGTGTGGGCGACCGAGGCCACCCACACCCGTTTCAGTCTCTAGCGATAAGGCGGTGCGTACAGGAGGCCGCCATCGAACCAAAGGGCGTTGACCCCTCTTTCGAGACCCAGCGGCGTCAGGTGACGGTCAAAGATCTCGCCGTAGTTGCCGACCTGCTTGATTACCTGATAGGCAAAGTCGGCCGGTAGGCCAAGACCCGCATCGAGCGTTGTCTCGTTGCCATCACCGTCGGTGAAGGTGGCTCCGAGGAACTTCCTGATGTTGGAGTCCTCTGAGTCGAGGAAGTCGTCGACGTTTGCCGTCGTGATGCCCCACTCCTCGGCCTGGATCGTGGCGAAGACCACCCAATTCACGGCCTGAGCCAGTTCGTCGTTGCCGTCGAGAACGGCTGGACCGAGCGGTTCTTTGGAGAAGACCTCTGGCAGAAGCAAGACGCTCTCCGGACCGTCGGGCTGGTCGCCGCGAATGCCGACGAGAGCACCGAAGTCAGCACTCCACCCGTCGCACTGACCGGCGCCGAAGGCTTCCTGGATCAGGTCATTGTCGTCAAAGGGACGCACTTCCCATTCGAGTCCGAGGCGATCTGCCGTTGCAGCAGCGTTGCCCTCGGTGGTCGTTCCCTTGGCCACACAGACAATCACACCATCCATGTCTTCGATGCCGGCGAACCCCGAATCGGCGGAAACCATCATTCCTTGACCGTCGTAGAACGTGGTGGCCAGGAAGGTGGCGCCTTCGCTGCCATCACGGCTTGCGGTCCAGGTGGTGTTACGTACCAGAACGTCGATCTGGCCGGACTGCAGGGCAGTGAACCGATCAGAAGTCTCCAAGTCGACATGGTCAACGGCCTCGGCATCACCCAGAAGCGCCGCGGCAATTGCCCGGCAGAAATCCGAGTCGAAACCAACGTGGTCGCCATCTGCGGTGAGAACGGCGAAACCGGTGAGTGCGTCTCGTGTGCCGCACTTCAATTCCCCGCGATCCATCACCTCAGCGAGTAATGAGCCTCCGTCACCGCCGCCCGAGGGAGCCTCTGTGGCGTCGGTGCCACCTTCGGTGGTGTCGGAGCCGTCATCGGACGAACAGGCTGCGAGGACCAGCATCAAGGCGGTTAGAACCACCAAGAGCTTCTTAGTTTTCATCTTTCCTCCGTGTATCGAATTGACGCGCGAATCCACGACCCGCACGCCATGACCAGCGACCCTAGCCAGATTGGGGCATCCGTGGCCAGAAAAAAGAGATTCGGTTCGCCACGCGGTGGCCCCATTGATAGCCTTCAGTACTGGTTCGATAGGAGGACGGCTTACCAATGAAAAGAACAACACGACTAATCGCATTACTGGCGGCCTTGGCCCTGATCGTTGCTGCTTGCGGCGACGACAGCGCTGATGGCGACGGCGCTGCCGGCGAAACCGACCTTGGCGGAAGAACCGTCACCGTGGGCGTCGAGAACGCCTATTTGCCGTTCAACTACATCCCGCTCGGCTCGACCGAGGGTGAGGGTTGGGACTACGACTACTGGACCGAACTCTGCAAGGTCATCAACTGTGTACCTGAATTCGTCGAATCCGCGTGGCCGGCTGTGATCGACCAGGTCGCCAGCGGTGAACTGGACACGGCCGCGGATGGCATTTCGATCACCGATGATCGCAAGGAGATCGTCGACTACTCGGATTCCTACATGACAGTGATCCAGAAGTTCGTCGTGCAGTTCGATGACGACCGTTACAGCAGTTCGGACGACATCATCGACTCCGAGGCCATCGTTGCCACTCAGGTGGGCACCACCAACTATGAACTGGCAGCCGGGTTGGTTGGCGAGGATCGAATCCAAGCATTCGACCAGTTCGCCCTGGCCATTCAGGCCCTCATCGCCGGCGATGTGGATGTGGTCATCATCGACGACGCCGCGGGTCTTGGCTACATCGGCGAGAACGCAGAATTGATCAAGACGATCGACGACCCACTGCAGTCCGATCCGTTGGGATTCATCTTCCCTCAGGGTTCGGACCTGATCGAGGCCGTTAACTATGGGATTGCCGAACTCAAAGACAACGGGGTCTTCGAGGCACTTGGGATCAAGTTCTTCGGCAAGGACTTCATTCTTGGTTACGAGGACATCGAAGAGGTCGGCTGACCGGCCTTCACAAGTATCGATCTGCAAAGATGCGTCGGGTCTATGACCCGACGCATCTTTCGCTTGTCTGATGGTTGACAAGAAACCGGACCTAGCTCCGATCCCAGGTGGTGCCTACAAGTTCGATGCCAAGGAGTTCCCTTGGTGGCTAGTAGCGATGCTCACCATCATCGCGTTGCTGATAGTCGCGATCCTCTTCAGCGACGCCTACCAGGAAGCCTTCACCCGAATCTTCCCGGTGCCATTCAGTTGGACCCAAGGCATCATGATGACCTTCTATCTGACGATCGGGTCATTCATCGTCGCCACCCTGCTCGGTTTGCTCATCGGTCTCGCCCGGGTCAGCAAGAACGGTTTCATTTCCAATTCGGCCGCCCTCTACATCGAGTTCATTCGTGGCATCCCGATGTTGGTCTTCATCTTCACGGTGGCCCTTGTGCTCGCCCCAGACTTCGCCGATCTAATCGGGATCCCGAGCCGCTCCATTCCTCAGGCAATTCGCGCCGCTGCCGCCTTGTCCCTCTTCTATGCCGCCTTCATCGCTGAGGTCTTTAGGGCCGGAATCCAGTCTGTTCCCGAGACGCAGTCTGAAGCCGGCCGGGCATTGGGCCTGACGGAGAGGCAGATCACATACCGGGTGGTTCTGCCGCAGGCGGTGCGGAATATGCTCCCCGCACTCGGCAATGATTTGATCTCACTGATGAAAGACACGTCGCTGGTCTCGATCCTCGCAGTGCGGGAGATCACCCAGATGGCCCGGCTCTACTCGGGCTCCAGCTTCCGATTCCGGGAGTCATTCTTCATCCTGCTGGTGATCTACGTAATCCTGACCCTCGTCCTAAGTCTGCTGCTCCAGTGGTACGAGCGTCGCATCGCCATCCCCGGCTACTAGAGGAGCGCCTGCGGCGGCCAGCACACGCTTCACGACGGAGTCGGCATCCATACGCACGGACTCCATTACGTCATTCGCTGAGCCAAACGGAAGGAAGTGATCCGGCACCCCAATACACGTGGTGTTCTTGGGAAGACCCGAATCCGAAAGGGCTTCCAGCACCGCGGCACCGAACCCGCCGGCCACGACACCGTCCTCGAGGGTCACCACATGGGAAGCGTCGGCCACCCACTCGAGTATTCGAGGATCGAGTGGCTTGACCCATCGGGCATTGATCACTCCGACACTCAACCCTTTGTCTTCGAGATCGAGCGCAGCCTTCTCAGCAATCTCGACCATGCGGCCGACGGCGACGAGAACAACATCACTTCCCTCGCTCATCTGGACCGCTTGGCCGACCTCGATGGGTTCGGCCGGAATCGATGGGACCGACACTGCACCACCTTTGGGATACCTGAGAGCAATTGGGCCCTCGTGATCGGCTGCCGTCTCGATCATCGAGCAAAGTTCGGTGGCATCGGCGGGAGCTCCAACGACCATGTTTGGAATCATTCGCAAATACGAGAGGTCGAAGACACCGTGGTGCGACGGGCCATCTGGGCCGGTGATCCCGGCACGATCGAGCAGAAAGGCAACGCGTAGATCGTGTAGGGCAACGTCGGTGACGATCTGGTCGATGGCCCTCTGGAGGAAAGACGAGTAGATAGCCACGAACGGGTGCTTCCCCGCCATGGCCATTCCTGCAGCGAGGGTCACTGCGTGCTGCTCGGCAATCCCAGTGTCCACAACGCGATCTGGATGCTGCTGGGCAAACTGCTTGAGCCCGGCGGTCGAAACCATCGCCGCAGACACCCCAAGGATGTCATCTCGCGACTCGGCTGCCCTGGCGAGAGCTCTGCCTGCGACCTCGGTGAGTTTCAGCTCTGATTTGAGGGCCCGGCCGGTCTCGATGTCAAAGGAACCGACACCGTGAAGCTTCTCGTCTTCATCCTCGATTGCGGGCTGATATCCATTCCCCTTCTCGGTGACCAGATGGACAACAACAGGTTCGTTGTACGACTTGGCCAGTTCGAGAGTCGCCTCGATCTCTGCGATGTCGTGGCCGTCGATCTGGCCGGTGTACTTCAGATTCAAGGCATCGAACACTGTTGCCGGCTCGAGAATCTGTTTGATCGCATCCTTCATGCGACCTGCCATCTCGTCAGCGGTCTCGCCGACAAGTGGCAAGCCCCGAAGCATCTTCCCGATGGCCCTCTTCGCCTTCTCGTAGCGGGGATCCATGCGGTAGTGGGCAAGGTCCGTCAACGATGCCAGCCCACCCACCGTCGGCGCATAGGAACGCCCGTTGTCGTTGAGAATTATGAGGAGTCGTTCCGGCTTGGCAACTGCGATGTGATTCAATGCTTCATACGCCATGCCACCCGTGAACGCGCCATCGCCTATCACAGCGACGGTCCAGCCTTCATAACCGGCAAGGGCGTGGCCCAGGGCATAGCTCAGGGAGGTCGAGGCGTGGCTGTTCTCGACGAAGTCGTGCGCCGACTCTTCTCTGCTTGGGTACCCGGAGAGTCCACCGGTGTGACGCAACGTCTCAAAAGCGCCCGCGCGTCCGGTCAGCAGCTTGTGGACATAAGCCTGATGTCCAACGTCCCAGATGATGCGGTCCGAGGGAGAATCGAACACCCGATGAAGCGCGATGGTCAATTCGACCACCCCGAGGTTCGGGGATAGGTGTCCGCCGGTTTTGGACACTTTGTCGAGGATGAACTCGCGGATCTCGAGACACAGCTGGTCGAGCTGATCTTGATTGAGACCGTCGAGGTCTGATGGTTGTGAAATGGACTCGAGCATCGTCATGGGTGGTAAGCCCAATCAGGGTAGTTGCCCTGGAGATTCAGCCCTAGACCGATTCAGGGAGTCGAACGGTAAAGGTGGTTCCGACACCCAACTCACTCTCGACCGTAATTGCTCCGGCAATGCGACGGTTAACGGGAGGTGAACTCTTGAGCGAGGCCTAGGAGGCCCCAAGACCGCCCAGGAGGAATGAACGAAGACCCTCAGTGACGGTCTTGGTGTTCGCCGGGCCAGACCCAGTGTCAATGAGAACCCTGGCAGCCGACATAATCGTGTCCTGAATGAGGCGCCCAGCCAGGGCAGGAGGAAGAGGCTTGAACGAACCCTCTCGAACACCCTGCATGTATAGACCGGCCATCTCGCTCGAGAGATCCTGGTGGGAATCCATGATTCGCTTCTGTGCATCGGCACCCATCCGACCGACCTCACGATGAAGAATCACGCCATAGACGCGGTCCGTAGCCACGAATTCGACGGTCTTGATCGCCAGTTCGATAAGCCGATCGGCAGTAGGCAGGTCGTGCGGCACCGATCCGATGACCTCGCTGAGCACGACTGGAAGCTCGTCTTCAACCAAGGACGCGATCACATCGTCCCGATCTGAAAAGTAGTCGTAAAAAGTCGTACGCCCCACGCCTGCGACGAAGGCAACCTCGCCGAGTGAAATATCCGCGGTTCCCGCCTCGTCTATCAGATCCCTGGCGGCGGTTAGCAGAGCGCTTCTCGTGAGCGCCTTGTGCTCATCAATTGTCCCGGCCTTGATACGAGGCATCCCCGAAGAGTATCCCAGCCGAAGAGACAAGGATGTCCACAGCCCTAATCGCCGGATCGGTAGGGTTCCTCCGAGTCACTCGAGTTGGAGGTCACAATGCGTAAGCCGTTAACAGGGACAATTCTGGGAATCGTCTTTGGTTGGGCGGTGGCCATCATCCTCCAGCAGCTAGGCATATGGCCGTTGGACAAGCTGACGGTCTGGTTCCTTCCCGCCCTCTTAGGTCTGCTCTTCCTCCTGATTCTGAGCATTGGCAAGGAAGGCGCGATGGGCACATTCGTGCTCTCGATGGTCATTCTCATCCCAATGGCTGTATGGGGAGCGATCGGAATCGGCAGCGCCAACGAACAAGGCCAACTGTCCGGTGGGTGCATGGTTGCTGCCGAATCCTCGGTGCCCGATACCACAAATGTGATCGATACCAGCAAGCAGGATCCCTTCGCAATCGATCCACAGGGCAGCTTGATCTGGGCGGCCACCTCACCTGTGGCTTTTGACGATTATCCCTGGGAGATCTGGGTTGAGATCGGCGGTGTTCGAGTTCCAGTCGACTCCGAAGACTCCGAAGACAACGATGGGGGCAGCCTGGAACACGGCGGGAACATTCCCAATGTCGAACAGTACGCCGCCGAGCGAGGCATCGATATCGCCGCCATGACCGGTGTTCACAAGGTTGGTGGCCATGCTGACAACACCTGCGTGGGCTTCGGGTTCGTCAAGCTGACCGCAGACCCGTTCTCAACTCTGGCTGCGCAGGTAGCCCTGGCAGTGGCCATAGTGATGCTTCTGTTCCTCATTCTGATCCTGATCCTCAGCAGAGGTTCTGGTGCCGCCGCCGCAGCGGCCACGGCAACAGCCGCAGGAACTGCGGGAGCCGCAGAAGCCGGGGATGAAGACGACGGGGCAGCCGACGGAGGTTCCGCCAGCGGCGATGACCCCGGTACCGCTGAGAACATCGGCGACGACATTGCTACTGGAGCAGTTGCAGCCGGATACGGGCGTCACTCCGCTGAGGCGACACCCGACGAGGAAGGGCCAGCGGTCGACTCCGACGCAACCGACCAAGAAGACGCCTAACTCGTTTTGTAAGGACTGAGTCACACCGCGACAATCGCGGTGTGACTCGAGGTTCACTCAGCCTTCAAACAGAGCTCTATACAGACTGGAAAGAGCAAGCCGCCTGCGCCGGGTACTCCGACACTCTGTTCTTCCCTGAGTCTGATGCGACCCCACAATCCATCGAGAAGGCGCAAGCAATATGTGCTAGCTGCCGGGTCGCCGATGCCTGTCTCGAATACGCATTCCAGGCCAACCAGCGTTCCGGCATTTGGGGCGGAACGACCGAGGGTGAGCGCAAGTCGCTCAGACGCAAGTGGCTAGCCGCCCGCCGACGTCGCGCTTGACGGACTTCTTGTGGAGCGCCCAGTTGCAAACACGGCGAGCCGAAGGTCAACTATGAGGGACAAATCCGCTCACGAATCGGGCATTAGATGAGCAAGCAAGCCGACTACGTCCTTCGGACAGTGGAAGAACGAGGTATTCGTTTCGTCCGACTTTGGTTCACCGACGTGCAGGGGTTCCTCAAATCGGTCTCGATCAGCCCGGCCGAACTCGAGGTTGCCTTCGAGGAGGGCATGACTTTCGACGGCTCATCCATCGACGGTTACGCCCGTGTTCAAGAAGCAGACATGCTGGCCAAGCCAGACCCGTCGACGTTTGCCGTTCTCCCGTGGCGCTCCGAGGAGCAGGTGGCGCGGATGTTCTGCGACATCTACTCCCCTGATGGGGAGCCATTCTCCGGTGACCCGCGGGTGGTCCTCAAGAGAAACCTGGAACGCGCATCGGAGTTGGGATATACGTTCTACGCGGCACCTGAATTGGAGTTCTTCTACTTCGAGGATGACGGACCCAAGCCAAAAGTCCTGGATCGCGGGGGCTATTTCGATCTGACCCCCCTGGATGTGGCTCAGGAGTACCGACGGAAGACCATCAATGCACTTGAGCAGTTGGGGATCCCCATCGAGCATTCGCATCACGAGGTCGCGCCGAGCCAACACGAAATCATCGCCCGCTACACCGACGCCCTGACGATGGCCGACAACATCATGACGTCGCGCCTCACAGTCAAGGAGGTCGCTCTACAAAGCGGCATCTACGCAACCTTCATGCCGAAACCGCTCGAGGACTACGACGGATCTGGGATGCATCTCCATCTGTCCTTGTTCGAGGGTGAGGTGAACGCATTCCATGAACCAGGTACTCCAGGTGGACTCTCCAAGGTCGGCGAGGCCTTCATCGCAGGTCTCCTGCGTCACGCTGCCGAGCTGACAGCAGTCACTAACCAGTGGGTCAACTCCTACAAGCGACTGGTTACAGGGTTCGACGCACCGGTCCATATTTCCTGGGCTCGCAACAACCAATCAGCCTTGGTTCGGGTTCCTTCGGTCAAGAAAGGCAAGCCGAGTTCTGTTCGGGTCGAGTACCGAGCCGCCGACGCGGCGTGCAATCCCTACTTGGCTCTATCCGTGATCCTCGCTGCCGGCCTGGAAGGGATTCGTCAGGGCTATGACCTCCCGCCGGAGGTCACGGGCGACGTCACACGCTTGACCGAAGCCGAGCGCAAGGCCGCCGGGGCAAAGCGGCTGCCAGAGACACTGTCAGAGGCACTCGACCTGATGGAGGCTTCGGATCTCGTCGCCGACGCACTCGGTGAACACGTCTTCGACTGGTTCCTGCGGAACAAGCGAAACGAATGGCGGGAGTATCAGCACCACGTGTCCCGGTTCGAGCTGGACACATACCTCCCGATTCTGTGATCGCAGCCGTCTTCCCCGAGGCCTGCTCTGATAGCGTCGCCGAAGGTCTTGCTTTCTCGACGACCGGAACGGTGTACGTAGAAGACCTAGTCCCCGAAGATCTATCCCTGAAAGAGGCCGACTTCCTCGTAGTGGAGCTTGGACCCCAGCCCATGAGGCGTCTGCGGGAAACCACACGCATCGTGGAGACCTTGGGTATTCCAGTTCTTCTCGCCTTGGAGGGCGATCACCTCCCCCTTGTTGAGGCGTCTGCGGAGTTCTCCGACTTCATCGTTACGCCGGTGAACCCGGTCGAGATGCGACTGCGCGTCAATCGCCTCGTCCGCCATGAGGCCTCGGAGGACATAATCAGTTTCAAGGACCTCGAACTCAACCCACTGACATATCAGGCAACTCTTGGCAACGAACCAATGGATATGACCTACATGGAATACGAGTTGTTGCGGTTCCTTGTCGAGAATCCGGTGCGGGTCTGGTCTAGAGAACAGCTCCTCTCCAAGGTCTGGGGCTACGAGTACTACGGCGGGGCGAGGACCGTCGACGTCCACGTGCGGCGTCTTCGAGCCAAGCTGGGCGAAGAGCGTTCCTCGTGGATCACCACCGTCCGATCGGTCGGGTACCGCTTCGGCTAGTGCGTGTGCACCAGTACACCTCCAGCCTGTACCACTGCACACACTCAAGGGGGTAGGCGACCAGCGTGTGCACCAGTACACCTCCAGCCTGTACCACTGCACACGCTCAAGGGGGTTGAAGCAAGCTCGCTGTGCCCGTAGTGATTTGGTGGTGATCAAATCAGACGAGCTGACGAAGACAATCGCCAAACAACACGGTGTGATTTCACGAAAACAGGCTCTTGAACACGGAATGTCCCGGTCCCAGATCGAGGGTCGCCTAGCCAACGGTTTCTGGGTACAGCTTGCGAACGGCGTGTACGCGGTAAGCACATCCGGTCCCACATGGGAACGCCAACTCTGGGCCGCCGTCCGAGTGCACCCTGCGGCATACGCTGCTGGCAGATCGGCCGGATTTCTGCACGGCATGCCCGGGTTTCTCAGATCAAGACCTGAGGTGCTGGCCCCGTTCCCCGGCAATGGAAGAGCGCCCCTTGGCCGAGTGATTCGCAGTCGCCACTTCGCATCAGTAGCGACGACGACTGTCCAGGACTACACCGTTACGAGCGTGGCGGAGACGATCCTGACGCTGGCAATGCGCGAGACGCGAAACTCGCTAGAACGCATCATCGACAACGAGCTGGCCCGACGATCGTGTTCAATTGCAGACTTCAACCCCATTCTGCAGAGACTGAAAAAGGCAAACTTCGCTGGCCTGAGTTCCCTACGGTCCATTGTGCGTTCCCGCTCCGAAGACGCATATCAACCACCGATGTCTGAGTTGGAGCGCCTCCTGTATCGACTTCTCGACCGACCCGAGTTCCCCCCATTCCGCCGACAGGCTCCAATGGACTACCCGCGTCTCGCGGCTACCACAGATGCCTTCATTCCTCAGTGGAGGCTGATCGTCGAGGCCGACGGGAGGCGGTGGCACTCACGCGAGGCGGACTTCGAGAAGGACCGGGCGAGAGACAATGCGGCAGCGGCCGCTGGCCTAGTAGTCGTGAGATTCACCTACCGAATGCTCAAGGATGACGCAGCAGGCTGTTCCCAGACGCTTCTCGAGACGGGACGATGGCGATCCACGGGATGAGCGTGTGCAGGAGTACACCTCCTGCCTGTACCACTGCACACGCACGGGAACCTTGCCCTGGTGCGTGTGCACCAGTACAGGTCTGTCATGTACTGGTGCACACGCTTACCATTCACACCTATGGGATTTCGTACGAAGCAGGTTCACGCCGGGGTCACGCCTGACCCACTCACTGGGGCAATCCTCACGCCGATTCACCAATCGACAACGTTTGTTCAGGAGTCAGTCGACGAGTACATGTCACGCGGGTTCTCCTACTCACGCGCCGGCAATCCAACTGTCAGGGCATTCGAGGAGAAACTGACCGCCCTAGAAGGTGGTGTGGACACCACCGCATACGCCTCCGGAATGGCCGCAACCGTCGCCGTCTTCCTCGGCCTACTCCAGGCTGGAGACCACGTCGTGTTGGCCGACGTCGTCTACGGGGGCACACACCGTTTCGCCGACCAGTTCTTGACCAAGTTCGGCGTTGAAATCACATTTGTAGACGCTTCCGGCACGGGAAAGGTCGCTCGGGCGACTCGGGACAATACGAAGCTCGTCTTCACCGAGACACCGGCGAACCCGACGTTGAAAGTCACCGACCTCGCCGCCGTTTCGGAGCTGTGCAAGGAAGCCGGGATTCTGCATGTGACCGACAACACATTCCTGACTCCGTACTACCAGCGGCCGTTCGAGCTAGGCGCTGACATCATCGTCCACTCGACCACGAAGTTTCTCGACGGACACAACGCAACCCTCGGTGGTGCGGTCGTCGTCAACGATCAAGGCCTGCAAGACCAGATTGCCTTCGCCCGCCTTTCCGCTGGGCTCGTCATGTCACCGATGGTCGCCTGGCTCACCCTGCAAGGAACCAAGACACTCAGCGAGCGAATGGATAGGCAATCGGCGAATGCTCTCGCTGTCAGCGAGTTCCTTTCGACCCACGCCAAGGTCGACTACGTCAACTATCCGGGACTCCCAGGCCATCCTGCCTATGAGCTCTCGAGTTCTCAGGCAACTGGTTACGGCGCCATGGTCTGTTTTGAGGTCCTCGGCGGAGTAGAGGCAGGCAAGTCGGTCATGGATTCGGTCGAACTCTGGAGCCTTGCTGAGAATCTGGGTTCAGTCGAGTCGCTAATAACGCATCCTGTGACGATGACACACGCAGCCGTGCCCCGAGATGAACGCATCGCAGTTGGTATCACGGACGGCCTCGTTCGACTCTCCGTTGGACTCGAGGACGTGGAGGACCTGATCGATGATCTCGAAAGAGCCCTCAACCGCCTCTGAAGACACCAAGACGTCGACCACCCGCAAGGTGTTGGCCGGCGTGGCATTGGCCGTCGCCTTGGTGGTGGTCCTTGCCGCCACTGGGCCGAGACCATCGACTGAGATTTCCGGATCCATTCTCAGGCTTGGAGGCGTATGTCTCGAGCTCGAACGATGGTCCCTATTCAGTTGGGAGGTAGTCGGGCAGACATTCACCGTCGAGGACGTGTCGAACGGGGTCTGGCATCAGCCCGCTGAAACCCCGCCCTGTGCATCCGTAAACGAACAGCTATATCGGGTCCGGATGCCCTTCGATGCACCCCATGATGTCTACCGGCTGTGCGGACTCGCCGATAGTCAGCCCTGCCTCGAATTCAAGCGCGTTCCGTTCGAGGGGTCGCCCGGACCCTGACGAGGGTGTCCCTGGCATTGACGGTGCCATCCTCGGTCTCCACGGGCCGACGGACCACGATCGCCTCGATGACCTCTACCGGTCCGAGCCACGACAGAAGATCTGACACATTCCAGAGAATCTCGGGGACCTGGGGTCCGCCATATCCATGCTCGAGGTTCGAGATGTCGTGGCCAATCAAGAAAACCTCGCCTCCGGGGCTGAGCCAGGTCGGCAGTTTGCGAAGCAGACTTTCAACCGCTTCGAACGGCAGATGCAGGTATGCGACCAGGATGAGATCCACAGTTCCATCGGGCTCCCACTCCAATGCGTCCGCAACCTCGAACTTGACGGCATCACTTTCATGCTGACCCCGTTCAACGGCGATAGAGGAGAAGTCCACCGCAGTCATGTCCCATCCGATCGAACTCAGCCATAGGGCGTTGCGTCCCTCCCCCGCGCCGAGATCGACTCCCACGCCCGGAGGAACGGTCTTCAGGCGATCGCGAACGAAGAGGTTGGGCTCATTGGGCCAAAGACGATCCGTCGTCTCGTAACGGGCGTTCCAGTGCGAAGGATCCAACTACCCGAACTCGATTCCTTGAGCGAGGGGCAAGTCATCGCCCCAGTTGATGGTGGTCGTCTGACGCCTCATGTAGGCCTTCCAAGCGTCTGATCCTGCCTCACGATCGCCGCCAGTTTCTTTCTCTCCACCGAAGGCTCCGCCGATCTCAGCACCGGAGGTCCCGATGTTCACGTTGGCAATCCCACAGTCCGATCCCCCGTAGCTGAGGAACCGTTCCGCGTTTTTGAGCGACTCGGTGAAAATGGCTGACGACAAGCCCTGGACGACGCCATTCTGGATCTCGATCGCCTCCTCCAGAGTGTCGAACTCGATTACCCAGAGAACAGGTGCAAACGTCTCGGCCTGTGTGATCGAAGCCTCCTTGGGCACAAGGGCGATGGTTGGTTCCACGAAGAATCCGGGACGATCGATTCGATTGCCGCCGGTAAGCACACGACCGCCTTGCTCCTTGGCGATCTCGAGCGCATTCATCAACTCCTCGATCGCTGACTCGTTCACAACCGGTCCCATGACCGTGCCGTCTTCGAGTGGGTCTCCGATCTTCACCTGCTTGTACGCCTCGACGAGACGATCGATCATCTTGTCCGCCACAGCACGATGCACGATCAGTCGCCGCAAGGTCGTGCAGCGTTGACCTGCCGTACCCACTGCAGAGAAGAGCGCTGCTCGAACCGCCAGGTCGAGATCGGCGTCGTCCATGACAATCACGGCGTTGTTGCCCCCGAGTTCGAGGATGGTTCGTCCCATTCGCTGAGCAACGGCTGGTCCAACAATTCGTCCCATGTCGCACGATCCTGTTGCGGACACGAGCGGAACCCGCGTGTCGTGGTTCATGGCGTTGCCAACGCTGCTCCCCTTGCCAACCATCAGGTTGAAGACACCCTCGAACCCTGAGCCGGCCATGACCTCCTGGGCGATCTTGGTCACGGCGATGGCGGTGAGCGGAGTTTGCTGAGATGGCTTCCAGATAACGGTGTCACCGCAGACGGCAGCAATCGCCGCATTCCACGACCAGACAGCAACCGGGAAGTTGAAGGCAGTGATCACGCCCACCGGACCCAACGGATGCCAGTGCTCATACATGCGGTGATTGGGCCGCTCCGAAGCCATTGTGTTCCCGTAGAGCTGACGCGATAGACCGACTGCGAAGTCGCAAATATCGATCATCTCCTGAACCTCACCAACCCCCTCGGGAAAGATCTTGCCCATCTCGAGGCTGACCAGGGCTCCGAGCGCGTCCGTCTTCTCTCGCAATGCGTTCCCAAGCCGTCTGACGTAGTCGCCGCGCTTCGGAGCAGGAAGTGCCTTCCAGCGAGCAAACGCCTCTGTGGAACTCTGCACAAGCGTCTCGTAGTCGTCGAGAGAAGCCAACGAAACGGTCGCCAACACATCACCCGTCGTGGGATTCGTTACTTCAATAGCCTCGTCGCCTGGGGGGAGCCATTCTCCGGCGAACACACCGGGGTTATGGGACTCCAAACCGAGAGCCTTGAAGATCTCTTGAGTTGTCATCGTGCAGCCACCACCTCTATCTCGACCAAGAACCCTCCGGGCAAGCCACCAGCCTCAATTGCGGAGCGGGCCGGGGGCTCGCTTTCGAAGTACGAACCGTATGCGTCATTGACCACCGGGTAGTCGGCCATATCAGCAAGGAAGATGGTCGTCTTGGCGATGTCCGAGTAGCCCAGTCCGAGGTCTCCCAGGATGCCTCCGATGTTCTTCATCGCCCGATGGGTCTGAAGTTCTACGTCGTCGGGGGCCCGATCACCGGTCTCAGGATCCAAAGCGACCTGGCCCGAGAGGAATACGAGGCCAGCGGCTTCGGTAACGAACGAATAGGGACCCAAAGCCCTTGGGGCAGACGGGGTCGCGGGAACTGTCTTCGGCAACTTGTCTCCTTGAAACGCTTGACTCGAAGGGTAACGCCAAACAAAAAGTGGCCCGCCGAGGCGGACCACTTCAAGAGTTTTGAGGACTTGCCTAGGAGAAGGAGTTACCGCAACCGCATGAACGAGTCACGTTGGGGTTATCGATAGCGAAACCGGCACCCATCAGGCTGTCCTTGTAGTCGAGGGTCGCTCCACGAATCATGTCTGCGCTTTGGGGATCGACCAATACCCTCACGTCGTCGAATTCCTCGACGATGTCGGTGTCATCGACTTTGGAATCGAAGTACATCTCATACGAGAACCCACTGCATCCGCCGGGGCGTACGGCCATTCGCAGCGCGAGGCCAGGGTCGCCTTCAGCCGTGACCAGTTCGCGGACCTTCTCGATGGCAAGGTCGGTCAGGTTCACCGTCTTTTCGGGCTTCGTGGATTTGATGCTGAGAATCTGAGTCATTGGGCTCCTGCGGGGTGGACGATGATTCTAACCCTGACAGGCCGGTACGTCTTCCCTCGTTTTGGACGCTACTGCTGCGGTGGCATCCAGAGGCTGATCGAAAAGGGCTTCTTGTCCACACCGGTGACGACATAAGTAGACATAATCTTGTCGGCGATGGTCTGCCTCTTGGCATCCACGATCGGAAGTAGATAGCCCAGACCACAGACGAGTGCGTCGACGATGTGAAGAAACTTCCTCCCAATGCCGGAGCCGCTGCCAATTAGATTGCCCTGTTGGTCGACGAGCCTCGTGCCCATAATCGCTTTGCCGGGAGTCTGCCCTGTGAAACCGTCTAGGTATCCCATGTAAACCACGTATCCGATGCTGACCAGCGAGGAGACGTACGAAGCTCTGAACAACACAGCTGAGAGGATGATCACGGGGAGCAAGTCAATCAGGTAGCCAGCCGCACGCGTGCCCCATAATGCAAGGTTCGAGGGTGCCGCCAACGGGGCTTCGGTCGGGAATTCCGGCGTGCTCAACAGATCCTCCAAGATCAGCGTTCGTTCGATGCGACGATAGACAAACCAGACTCGCCTGGCTCGTCGAGGAGCGGACTAGTCCCTCTGGAGTTCTCCGGAACCCTCCTTTCATCTCGCTCCCCGGCGACGGACAATGCCATCGAACGTGCACTAGAGGCAGCTGGGTTTAGGGGCTTTGGGAGGCCCAAGAGAAAGGGATCCGCAAGGGTCCCTTTCTCCATGGCTTAGCCGCAGACCGACCTTGCCAATGGGTAAGGGTTCACAGCGCGACCACCACCTGGGTGATATTCGAAGTGAAGGTGAGGAAGCCAGCTGGGAGCGTTGCCTGAGCTTCCGTTGTATCCAACGATGTACCCCTCAGGAACTCGTTGGCCAACCGAGATGCTCCCGTATGAGTCGAGGTGGGCGTAGTAGAACTCGTCACCGTTGTCGGCCTTCAGCCAGAGTGATAGACCCCCAAGGCTCCCTGTGCTCTTTCTCTTGATCGTTCCCGAATAGATGGCAGCAAGAGGGGTACCCCTGGCGGCGATCATGTCGACGCCCTCATGCGAGCGGCCTCCTGAGCGGGGAGCTCCCCAAGTGTCTGAGAACGAGACGGCACCTGCCACCGGACATGCACCATTGCCAGACGGAGGGGGCGGAGACGTGGTCGTAGTGGTGGTTGGAGCTGTGGTAGTCGCTGTCGAATCCCCTGCTGAAGCGGTTGTGGTCGTTGAACCGCCAGACGTATCGCCGGTCTGGGACCCAGATGATGTCGCCGTAGCCGCAGGTGCGGTGGTCGAAGTCGCCGCCCTCGCCGCTGCCTCCTGCCGTCTCCGTTCCTCTTCTTGTCTTCGACGTTCCTCTTCTTGGCGACGCTGCTCTTCCTCGATTCGCTGTTGCTCCACGAGATCCTCATAGACCTTCTGTGCCGCAGTGAGATCCTCCTGCAGCTGTACGGCCATGATTTCGAGATCGGCTGTCACAATTTCTTGTTCGGCAGAAGCCTCAGCCAATCGGTCGGTCTGGCGGTCGAGCTCGCGACGAAAGATTCTCAGCTGGTCTATGACGTTGTCGTCAACACCGGTGACTTCACGGAGGTATTCCGACCCAGCCTCGTACTCCTCCTCAGAGGCGTTGAAGATCATCGAAATCGAGGCAGCCGATGTGGAACCCATATAGAGCTCGACCGCAACCTCAGCGAGTCGTGCTTCGGTTTCCGCGAGCTGGAGCAACGCAAACTCGATAGACGACTCGAGTGAGGTGATCTCATGCTCTAGTTCGGATTGACGTGCCCACGCTTCTTGAACTGCGTCACCGAGTTCCTGCGACTCGGCCACGATCTTGTTCACCTCGGCGCGAGCGCGGTCTATGTCCTCGTTGGTGACCTGTGCAATGGCCGGAGCGGCCAGGGCCAGAACGAGTACCGCTGACAGGATCCTGGTGAGTTGGTTCATGGAGATTTGGGAGGCACGACGATTTCGTCTCCTATCAAGGCTATACGTCCCTCATCCCTGAGCAACGTGAGGTGGGCATCAACAGAACGGGCTGCCAAAGGATGAAGCCCTTTGTCGACATCCGCATATACGACGTCGACGATGTCCCCGATAGTTCCTGCTCCTAACTTGACGGCGTTCAATATCTCCTCATGCCGTTGGAGACGATGGGCGATATACCAGTCGATCACGGCGTCCGGATCGCCAATCTCCTCCCCATGACCTGGATGAATGCGGACCAAACCCTTTCCACGAAGCTTCCTCAGCGATTCGAGATACGGGCCGAGGGCTTCAACCATCACCGACGAGCCGCCCATGATGTGATCGCCCGAGAAAAGGGCATTCCCAGTGCGAAAACAGAGGTGGTCATCAGCATGACCCGGCGTATAGACAACCTCGAGATCGATACTGCCAACAGGAAATACGTCTCCATCTTCGAGTGTCTCGTCCGGGACGAATGCAGGTCCGGGGCCGTAGCCCACGGCCGGAGCCCGGTATTCATGAGCGAGCGGATTGGCCATGGGTGCGTGGTCGATATGAGTGTGGGTCACAAAAACTCCAACCACAGTCCGGTTGGCCACCTTTGACTGAATGGCGGTCCTGTGAACATCGTCGATGGGACCCGGGTCGATGACGATCACCCGTTCCTCGTCGTCACCGAGAATCCAAGTGTTGGTACCCGGACCAGTAAAGGGACCTGGATTGTTTGCCAGGATTCGCTCGATTCTCATTGATGATCCGGAATCAGGGTAGGAATCAGGGAGCCGTCCTCGGCTCGGACTGGCTCGATCACCGTCCTCCCATCGGCTCCGCGGGCTGACTCGATAGCGTCCTCCATGGAGGACCGAAGGGCAAGCCACCGAAGATGAGCCAAGGTCGGCAAAACCATGGGCCAGTCGCCGTTCTCATGTTTCTTCAAAGCCTTTCTCGGTGTCACCCACGTGAAGTCGAGCAGCTCATCCGCGTCGAGACGAACATCGGGAGTCCCATCGGTTGGTAGCAGGTAGAACCAGGTGTCGAACCTCCTCGGCGCCAGCTCAGGTGTCACCCACCTGGAGACCAGGACCAAAGACTCGGCAGCCAGAGTCAAGTCACGACTGCGTAGTTCGCGATAAAGACTCGCTCCCCGTAAGTCGGGGGACACGATCACTCCACCTGGTGTGGCGGCCAGGCCGACCTCCTCCGCCAGCTCACGCAGAGCGGCCGCCCGATGGTCGTGGTCCTGGGATGCACCTGCGACTACCGCGCCTGCGAGTTCGCCCCGATCATCGTCATCTACTCCACCACCGGGAAAGACAACGAGACTCCCAAAAAAACCTCTCGGATGCCGGTGCACCATCAAGACCTCGAAAGCTTGTACCGCCGGGCGAAGGACTATGACCGTGGCAGCTGGATCGGGGTGAATGGTGGAGGCCACCACGTCCATCCTATGAGCACCAATCGGGGGACCTGGCAAACTGTGAACGTGACAGAAAGCGCCTATCGAGATCTGCCCCGAGTCGATGAAGCCGTCGAGGCATATAGCGGTGCCCTGCCGCGCTCCCTCGTCGTGGACACGGTCAGGGCCGTTATCGCCGCGGGACGCGACGAGATCGCAGGTGGGAAAAAACCAGATGTCGCCTCAAACGTCGCTCTGGCATTGCGGGCACTGGAACGTACCTCAGGGACGCGAATAGTTAACGCCAGTGGAGTCCTCCTTCACACGAATCTCGGGCGAGCGCTCTGGTCAGATGATTCGATCGAGGCGGCCGCAGTGGCCGCTCGGGGATACACCAACCTCGAAATGGACATCGACACCGGTGTCAGATCACGACGCGGGTCCTATGTGGGTCGACTCGTAACAGAACTGACCGGAGCTGAGGACTGTCTGGTGGTCAACAACAACGCCTCGGCGGTAATGCTCGCTCTGGCAGCAACCTCAGCCGGCGCAGCAGTGCCAGTTGCTAGAGGTGAACTGATCGAAATCGGAGGGGCATACCGTTTGCCTGATGTGATGGAGGCCAGCGGAGCCAGACTCATCGAGGTGGGCACGACCAATCGGACGCGAGTTGGCGACTACGAAACGGCCCTACAGGTGAATC
>Ga0070727_10002133_pt1 | contig 19521 bp, 15 predicted proteins | sample tdAd472_FD_66722 | JGI IMG/M metagenome (GOLD analysis project Ga0070727, IMG submission 66722) | Marine sediment microbial communities from the Atlantic coast under amendment with organic carbon and nitrate - tdAd47.2 | ecosystem: Environmental > Aquatic > Marine > Coastal > Sediment | place...
CTCCTGCTGCAGGCGCTCTATCAAAAGCAAATCGCCGGACACGAGTGTCCCGAGCTCCTCAGTCAATTCAGGGAGCAGGTGGCCTACCAACGTGTCGATCAGGAGTTTTTCGAAGAGCTTCTGCAGGCAATTTGCGGAACGCAGGTTGAGCTCGAGAAGAAAGTCGACAAGCTCATTGACCGGCCCCTCGAGCAGCTCGACCCCGTTGAACTCGGTATCCTGCTGATCGGTGTGTACGAGCTCGAATCGCGCATCGACATCCCCTATCGGGTGGTCATCAACGAAGGCATAAATCTCGCCAAGCGCTTCGGTTCAACCGATGGTCACAAGTACATCAACGCATGCCTCGATGCAGGAGCCCAGTCTCTAAGGGCCACCGAGATCAGTGGATGAGTTTGAACTGATCCGCCGCTACTTCCAGCGGCAGTCGAAGTCGCCGGACGTCATAACCGGCATCGGCGATGACGGTGCGGTGCTGCGACCGCCACCCGGCAAAGAACTCGTTACTGTAATCGATACGCTTGTCGCCGGTACCCATTTTCCGGCCGACATGGACGCTGCGGACGTTGGCTATCGTGTCGTCGCAGTCAATCTTTCTGACATTGCGGCAATGGGCGCGCGGCCACGCTGGATGACCCTGGCACTGACGCTGGTCGATGCAGAACCATCCTGGCTCGAGGGATTTGCGAACGGTCTGCACCAGGCTGCCTCCGAGTGGGACGTGCAACTCGTCGGGGGTGACACAACGCGCGGGGACACCTTCGTCGTAAGCGTACAAATGACCGGTGATGTTGATCCCGGTAACGCAATTCACCGCAATGGCGCCAGAGCAGGCGACACGATTTACGTCACAGGCACGCTCGGCGATGCAGCGGCCGGGCTCGAGCGAAGTTCCACGATGAGCACTGATGATTACCTCGTGGCACGTTTCGCGCGCCCGAGTGCGCGCGTCGCGACCGGACTCGCACTTGCCGGCGTTGCGAATGCGGCGATCGATCTGTCAGACGGGCTCATAGCGGATCTGAGCAAAGTCGTGGACGCAAGTAATGTCGGCGCCGAGTTGGACATCGATCTCCTGCCGCTATCCGATGCGCTGATCGCGGCAGCCGGACCGGAACAGGCATCGCAGTTTGCGCTGGGGGGAGGCGACGATTACGAGCTGTGTTTCACAATACCGGAGTCGAAGTTACCGGCCGATTTACCGTGTGAAATAACTGCGATCGGGCGTGTGACGGATTCCGGGCACCTGGTGTGCATGGATCGTGGCGCTGTTGTGCCATTCGACCACAGCGGGTACCGTCACTTTCAATGAGTGATTCGCAAAAAGAACTGGCGCGTACGGTACTGACCGACCCGGTCCACATCCTCGCTTTCGGTTTCGGTACCGGGCTGTCCCCCTACGCGCCCGGGACGGTCGGATCACTCGTCGGGGTCCTGTTCGCCTGGTTGAGCCGCGATCTCGGTCTCCCGATCCAGGCGGGCATCGCTGTCGCGATCATCGTGGCAGGCATCTGGATATGTGGCGAAAGTGCGCGTCGCATCGGCGTGCACGATCACGGCGGGATCGTCTGGGACGAGATTGCCGGCATGTACGTCACGCTCCTGGCGGCTCCAGCGACGATCCCCGCGTGGATCCTGGGTTTCGCCCTGTTTCGGGTCTTCGATATCGTCAAACCGTGGCCGATTCGGGACCTGGATCACAGACTCGGCGGGGGTCTCGGAATTATGCTGGATGACCTCGCCGCTGCGCTGTATGCCTTGATTTTATTAGGTTTATACGGGTGGCTTATGACCTGACGTGAGACAAAATGGCCAGTCCTGTTAGCGAAATTCGACGCCCGGGTGACGTGCCCGAGAAAATCGGCAAATACGTCATCATTAACAAGATCGGCAAAGGCAGCACCGGCATGGTGTACCTGTCTCATGACCCCTATTATCGCCGCGACGTCGCGATCAAGGTCTATAACATCGAGGAAGATACGGACGCGGATCGCGCCCAGGTTTCTCGCAAGATGTTCTTTAACGAAGCGCATATGGTCGGCATGTTGCAGCATCCGAACATCATGCCGATCTTTGATGCGGGCGAGGAAGACGGCCAGTATTACGTCGTCACCGAGCACATCCAGGGTGCGCGCACACTGGCTGCATATTGCCGCCCCGACAACCTGCTGCGCGTCGACGATGTCGTGGAGATTATCTACAAATGCGCCAAGGCGCTGCACTACGCGCACGGCCGCGGCGTCATTCACCGCGACATTAAACCGAGCAACGTGATGCTGACGATTGATAACGACGTCCGCATCATCGATTTCGGTATCGCCATCGTCAGCGACTCCGAAGTCTCGCGCATCGAGGGCATCGCCGGCTCGCCGAGTTATATGTCCCCGGAGCAGGTCCAGTCAGAGGAACTGACGCCGGCTTCCGACCTGTATTCACTCGGCGCCGTCATGTACGAGTTACTGACGGGCTTCCGCCCGTTCCGCGCCGACAATTTGTCGAAGTTGCTGCACCAGATCGTCTACGCAACGCCGCCACCGATACATACCTATCGGGACGACCTGCCCGAAGAGCTCGAAAACGTCGTCGCGATGACGATGATGAAGGACCCGGACAAGCGCACCAATAGCGGCGCGACGATGGCGGCGGAACTGACGCGTGTCTACAAGGACCTGCGACAAAAGTACGACAGCCTCGACAACCAGGAACACTTCGACCTGCTGCGCGCGCTGACGTTCTTCCACGAGTTCTCGCACGCCGAGATCTGGGAAGTTCTGCGTGCCTCCGACTGGCACGAGTATCGGGAAGGTGAAGATATCGTCCGGGAAGGCGAGATCGACGATCGCTTCTACATCATCGTGTCCGGCGCTGTTTCCGTGCAGGCCAACGGCAATAGCCTGGGTAACCTGGGTGGCGGCGACTGTTTCGGCGAGACGAGTTACGTTCGCGGCGCGAAGCGGCAGGCGTCGATTCAGGCTGTTGGGGCGGTTACGATTTTGCGTGTCAGCTCCACGCTGATGGAGCAGGTGAGTTCGTCGTGCCAGCTGCGCTTCAACAAAGTTTTCCTACGCTCGCTCATCACGCGCCTGCAGGGCAACGGCGGGGCGAATACGTAATCGGGCTCGTTTGGGCGGCCGCTCGGGTACTTGCTCTCGCTTAATCTCGCTCGACATCCCTGTCTCACTCGAATCGTCCTCCGCTTGCTCGGGCGTCCTGCTTTGCTGCGCTCCGCACGACGCTCGATCAAACACCCGACCTGCCGCCAGATTGCGCTACACTTCCGCCGACAACGCTAACAACATCCTTTAGGGGACCCCCATGTTTAGATTTTCCGCCGCTGTCGCGGCGTTGGTATTTTTTTCGTGTTCTGCCGGCGCCACTGAGCTCAGTGATGCCGTCAAGAAAGACTACGACGACTATCTCTGGCCGTTGTTCGACCACTTCCACCGCAATCCGGAGCTTTCCACGATCGAGAACGATACGGCCGCGCGCATGGCCGAGGAGCTTCGTGGTGCCGGCTTTGAGGTAACCGAGGGTGTTGGTGGTACCGGCGTTGTTGCGATTATGAATAACGGCGATGGGCCGCTGGTCATGATGCGTGCGGACATGGACGGGCTGCCCGTCGAGGAGAAGTCCGGGCTCGAGAACGCATCGCGGAAGCAGCAAACAGATCCGATTACCGGTAACGAGGTCTTCACGATGCACGCCTGCGGTCACGATGTGCATATCACGAGCCTGGTCGGTACAGCGAGGCACATGGGGGAGCGTAGAGACGACTGGCAGGGCACGCTGATGCTTGTCGTACAACCAGCCGAAGAACGCGTGCTCGGCGCGGCGGCAATGAGGGCTGACGGGATCTGGGATCGATTTGGCCAACCCGACTACGCGTTGGCCTTTCATGTTTCTTCGAACGACGTTGCCGGCGTCGTCAATGTCTCGGAAGGGACGCCTTACGCGGGTGCCGACACGGTCGACATCATCATCCACGGGGTCGGTGCGCACGGTGCGCATCCTCATAGAGGGAAGGACCCTATTTTGCTAGGCAGTCAGATTGTGCTCGCATTGCAGACCCTGGTCGCACGTGAATTGTCTCCGCGTGAAGCCGGCGTGGTTACGGTCGGCTCGTTCCACGCAGGCACAAAGCACAACATCATCTCCGATAGAGCACATTTGCAATTGACGGTTCGCAATGCAAATGAAGAGACGCGGATGCTGCTATTGGAAGGTATCAGGCGTATCGCCGAGAACATGGGACGCGTTGCGGGTTTGCCGGAAGACAAATTGCCGGAGGTCATCATTTCGAACGAGAGCGTACCGCCAACGACCAACGATGCAGATCTCGCGCGGCGACTGAAAGGTGCCTGGAATGCAGCGATTGGTGGCGAAAGGGTAGTCGACATTCCGACCAAGGGCATGGGTGCAGAGGACTTTCCCTTCTTTACGATCGATCCGGAAATCACGAGCGTCTATTGGGCCATCGGAGGGACGCCGCAAGCCGACTTCGACCGGGAAGAAGCCGGGCGTGAACCGGTGCCGAGTCATCACTCGCCGTTGTTCAAGATCTCACCCGAACCCGCGGTACGCGCCGGCGTTGAGTCAACGGTCGTCGCGTTACTCGAATTGATGGGAAAATGAGTCAGAGCCGGAAAAAAGGGGTCAGATTCCTTTTATCCTGATTCAGTCATCGTCGGCGTCGAAATCCTCGAGTTCTTCGCCGCCGGCGCTCTTGAGTAGGATCTCGACCTTCTGCTCGGCCTCTTTGAGTGCGGCCTGGCAGTTGCGGGTGAGCTTGATACCTTGCTCGAATTTCTGCATGGCCTTTTCGAGCGGCAGGTCGCCGGACTCGAGTTCCTCGACGAGGTCTTCGAGGTCGGCGAGCGTCTTTTCGAGGTTTATCGTTTTCTTTGTAGTCATCGCAAAATGATCCGTGATTCCGGCGTTGACATCAATGTATTGCGGGCATAGAGTTAGCGATTGTTAGAATCAGTCTAACTGATAATTAATCTCATCTGAGAGGACCAGAAATGTCACTGAAAGGCAGTAAGACCGAAAACAATCTCAAAGATGCATTTGCTGGCGAATCGCAGGCGAACCGTCGCTACCTCTATTTTGCGGCGAAGGCCGACGTAGAGGGATACAACGACGTTGCCGCCGTTTTCCGTTCCACGGCAGAAGGCGAGACGGGACATGCGCACGGTCACCTCGAGTATCTCGAGGAAGTGGGCGATCCGGCTACTGGCCTGCCGATCGGCCCGACGTCCGCCAACCTTGCAGCCGCCATTGCTGGCGAGACCCACGAGTACACGGACATGTACCCGGGCATGGCGAAACAGGCGCGCGACGAGGATTTTGACGAAATCGCCGACTGGTTCGAGACGCTCGCGAAGGCCGAGCGTTCGCACGCGAATCGCTTCCAGAAAGCTCTCGACACGCTCGACGACTGAGCCAAGTAAAGAGCCGGGCTTTGCCCGGCTTTTTTCTCATGACCGCAGGCGGAGACAAGCGCGAGGGCAGCCTCGAGGCACCGACACGCCATCCCATCGATTGGCGCTCCGGGGAATTCTACGACGAGGGCCCGTTGTTCGAGGAACTCGAACGGGTTTTCGACATCTGTCACGGCTGCCGCCGCTGTTTCAATCTTTGCCAGTCGTTTCCAACGCTGTTCGATGCAATCGATGAGTCGGAGAGCATGGAACTTGACACCGTCCCGAAGGAGATTTACTGGGACGTGGTCGATCATTGCTATCTCTGCGACATGTGCTACATGTCGAAGTGCCCGTACGTGCCCCCGCACGAGTGGAATATCGACTTTCCGCACCTGATGCTGCGCGCGAAAGCAACACGCTTCAGGAAACAGGGTGCATCCCTGAGAGACAGGTTGCTGGCCTCGACCGACGCGGTCGGCAAGTTCGCCGGCATCCCGGTCATTGCCCAGGTCGTCAATGCGAGCAACCGCAGCAAGTTCGGACGCAAGCTGCTCGAGTCGACGCTCGGCGTGCATCACAAGGCTCCCGTGCCTGGCTATCACTCGAACAACTCGCGCAAGCGCCTCAAGCGTTTGCGCAATGCCGACGGGCAAGGCGCGCAGGCATCCGTGGCGACGCGGGGCAGGGTTGTCCTGTATACGACGTGCTATGGCAATCGCAACCGGCCGGAGATGGGCGAGGACCTCGTCGCCGTGTTCGAACACAACGGCATTCCCGTTGCACTCGCAGAGAAGGAAGCCTGTTGCGGCATGGCGAAACTCGAGTTGGGTGACCTGGATGCCGTCGCAAGAGCAAAAGACGTCAACATACCGGTGCTTGCGGCGTGGGTGGACAAAGGTTGGGATATCGTCGCGCCGATTCCGTCCTGCACGCTGATGTACAAGCAAGAGCTGCCGCTGATGTTCCCTGACGATCCGGACGTCGCCAGGGTTCGCGACGCCATGTACGATCCCTTCGAGTACCTGATGCAACGGCACAGGGACGGTCAGTTGAAAACGGACTTCCAGGAAAAAATCGGCAACGTGGCGTACCAGGTACCGTGTCACCTGCGCGTGCAGAACATTGGCCTGAAGACTCGTGATGTTTTGCAGCTGGTACCGGATACAAACATCGACGTCATCGAGCGTTGCTCGGGCCACGACGGTACGTACGCTGTGAAAAAGGAATTCCACGATGCCTCGAAGAAAATCGCCCGTCCGGTGGTCAGCAAGGTCACGCGTGGTGAGGCCGATCATTTCGTCAGTGATTGCCCGATGGCATCCGAACAAATTGCGCAGGAACTCGAGAGTCTCGGGGCGGGCCATCCGATGAGCCTGTTGCGCAAGGCCTATGGAATTTGAAGCCATGGAAAAACTAACGCGCGACGATCTGATGAGCCTCGAGGAATACTCCGAGGGCCGCGACGAATTTCGAAGCAAGGTGCTCGCCCACAAACGCAACCGGCGTCTCGAACTTGGCACCAACGCGGCCTTGTATTTCGAGGACAGGCTGACGATGCAATACCAGGTGCAGGAGATGCTGCGTATCGAGCGCATCTTCGAGGTGGCAGGCATCAACGATGAGCTGGAAGCGTATAACCCGCTGATTCCTGACGGCTCTAACTGGAAAGCAACATTCATGATCGAGTTCCCCGAGCTCGAGGAACGTCGCGCAATGCTGCAGCAACTGCGTGGTGTCGAGGATCGCGTCTACGTGCAAGTCGGCGACTACGAGCGCGTGTTCGCGATTGCCGACGAAGATCTCGAACGGGCGGATGACCAAAAGACCTCGGCCGTACACTTTCTGCGCTTCGAACTGCCGCAGGAGCAGGTTGAGGCACTCCGGTCTGACGCCGAGCTCGGAGCTGGAATCGACCACGACAACTACACGGTCGACATATCGCCGATACCCGGGAACATCCGCATTTCGTTGCTCGGCGATCTCGATTAGGGCTTCCTGAGGTCAATCCCGATCTGCACGGACGATTCGGCTGGTGCATGCGTGCAGTAATCAGGCTAGAATCCAGCCAGCATCGCTTGTGCAACCTCTGGCAAAGGGTAGATGGCAAAAACTTACGACGCCAAGGACATCGAGGTCCTGAGCGGGCTCGAGCCCGTACGCCGCCGGCCCGGCATGTACACCGATACGTCGCGTCCCAATCACCTGGCGCACGAGGTAGTAGACAACAGCATCGACGAGGCGCTTGCTGGTCACTGCAAGAAGATCGAAGTCACGATCTTCAAGGATGGCTCCCTCGAAGTTACCGATGACGGTCGCGGCATGCCCGTTGATAAACACCCGAAAGAAAAATTGCCGGGCGTCGAGGTCATCCTGACAAAGCTGCACGCTGGCGGAAAATTTTCGAATAAGAATTACCAGTTTTCCGGTGGTCTTCACGGCGTCGGCGTTTCTGTGGTCAACGCGCTGTCGAAGAACCTCGAAGTCTGGATTCGCCGCGGCGGCAAGGAATACAACATGAGCTTCGCCAGCGGCAAGAAGCGCGGCAAGCTCGAACAGGTCGGTACGGTCGGGAAAGCCAACACGGGCACGACGCTCCGCTTCTGGCCCGATCCGCAGTATTTCGACTCACCAAAGTTCTCTATTTCGAGATTGAAACACGCGTTGCGCGCCAAGGCGGTCCTGTGTCCGGGCTTGACAGTGCGCCTGACCATCGAGAAGCCGAAAGAGAAGTTCGAGTGGTGCTATTCGGGCGGTCTGGAAGAGTACCTGGTCGAGGCGATCGGTGGCGGTGAACTGTTGCCTGCAGAACCGTTCGCGGGAGCGCTGACTGGGAATAACGAGGCCGCCGACTGGGCGCTCGTCTGGGCCGTGGAGGGCGGTCAGGCGGTGACCGAAAGCTACGTCAACCTCATTCCGACACCGCAGGGCGGTACGCACGTTAATGGGCTGCGCACCGGCCTTACGAATGCGCTGCGGGAATTCTGTGATTTTAGAAACCTGTTGCCGCGCGGTGTAACGCTCGCGCCTGAAGATGTCTGGGACGGGCTCAACTTCGTATTGAGTGCCAAGCTCGAGGACCCACAGTTCTCGGGCCAGACCAAGGAACGCTTGTCGTCACGCGAGTCGGCGGCGTTCATCGCCGGCGTTATCAAGGACAACTTTGCGATCTGGTTGAACCAGCATCCCGAGACCGGCGACCAGATCGCGCAGCTTGCAATCGTCAAGGCGCAGGGGCGCTTGAAGGCCGCGAAGAAGGTTGTTCGCAAGAAGATCGTTTCCGGCCCCGCCCTGCCGGGCAAGCTCGCGGATTGCACGTCGCAGGAACCGGAGCTGTGCGAATTATTTCTCGTCGAGGGCGATTCTGCCGGCGGCTCCGCGAAGCAGGCTCGCGATCGCAACACGCAGGCGATCATGCCTCTCAGGGGCAAGATTCTGAACACCTGGGAGGTCGATGCCGGCGAAATCCTGGCATCGCAGGAAGTACACGACATCAGTGTCGCGCTCGGTGTCGACCCCGGCACCAGTGATATCAGTGGATTGCGCTACCACAAGGTTTGCATTCTCGCGGACGCAGATTCCGACGGGCTGCACATTGCAACGCTACTGTGCGCGCTGTTCCTGCGCCATTTCCGGGAACTGGTCCTGGCCGGCCATATCTACGTCGCCATGCCGCCGTTGTACCGTATCGATGTTGGCAAGGAAGTGTTCTACGCGCTCGATGACAGCGAGCGCAAAGGCATTCGTGATCGTATCGAGGCGGAGAAACTGCGCGGCAAGGTCACGGAAACGCGCTTCAAGGGCCTCGGCGAAATGAATCCATCGCAGCTACGCGAAACAACCATGAATCGCGATACACGACGTCTCGTGCAACTGACCGTGAGCGCCCGCGACAAAACCGACCAGGTCATGGACATGTTGCTGGCCAAGAAGCGCTCGAAGGATCGCCGCAACTGGCTCGAGACCAAGGGAAATCTGGCAGAGCTATAGACTAGTGCGATCAACGGAACGTCACGGATAGCCTGGCCGAGGTATAAGCAATCAGAGGGTGCCGATGCAAAACAGTCTGAATCTCGAAGGTGTCGAGCAACAGCCGCTGCGTGAATACACGGAGAAGGCGTATCTCGATTACTCGATGTACGTCATCCTCGATCGTGCATTACCGCAGATCGGCGACGGCCTGAAACCTGTGCAACGCCGCATTATCTACGCGATGAGCGAGCTCGGCCTTTCCGCCGGCTCGAAACCGAAGAAGTCGGCCCGAACAGTGGGCGACGTTATCGGCAAGTTCCATCCGCATGGTGATTCCGCCTGTTACGAGGCGATGGTGCTGATGGCGCAGAGTTTCTCCTACCGCTATCCAATTATCGACGGGCAGGGCAATTGGGGCTCGACGGATGACCCCAAGTCATTCGCGGCAATGCGCTACACCGAGTCGCGACTGACACCGTACGCGAAATGCCTGTTGCAGGAACTCGGTCATGGCACCGTCGATTGGGTATCGAACTTCGACGGCATGCTGAACGAACCTGTCATGCTACCGGCGCGATTGCCCAACCTGATCCTGAACGGCACCACGGGCATTGCCGTCGGTTTGTCGACCGACGTGCCGCCGCACAACCTCAATGAAGTCGCGAGCGCTCTCGTGCACCTGATTGACAATCCGAAAGCGACGATTGCGGCGGTAATGAAACACATCAAGGGTCCGGATTTCCCGACCGGCGGAGAGCTTGTCTCGCCACGCGCCGATATCAAGCAAATCTATTCGACCGGCAGCGGTACGCTGCGCCTGCGAGCGGCTTACAAGGTCGAAAATGGCGATATTGTGATTACCGCGCTGCCGTACCAGATATCGGGCAGCAAGATACTCGAGCAAATCGCGACGCAGATGCGTAGCAAGAAGCTGCCACAGGTCGACGACCTGCGAGACGAATCTGACCACGAAGAACCGATACGCCTCGTTATCAGCAAGAAGCGTGGCGTCAACGTCGATGAGCTGATGTCGCACCTGTTTTCGACGACGTCGCTGGAGCGTACGGTGCGCGTCAATATGAACATTATCGGGCTTGATGGCCGGCCGAAGATGTTCGATCTCGTCACCATGCTCAGCGAGTGGATCAAGTTCCGTCGTGAAACGGTCAGGCGACGGTTGCAGCATCGTTTGCAGATTGTGCTGGATCGCCTGCACATTCTCGATGGCCTGCTCGTCGCTTACCTCAATATCGACGAGGTCATCAAGATAATACGCACCAAGGACGAGCCGAAACCTGTCCTCATGAAGCGTTTCAAACTGTCAGATCTGCAGGCCGAGGCGATTCTCAACTTGCGTTTACGCAACCTGGCCAAGCTCGAAGAGATGAAGATCAAGGGTGAGCAGGATGAGTTGAACGAAGAACGCGACGACCTGCAAAAGACGCTCAAGAGTTCGGTGCGGCTGAAGACGCTCATCAAGAAAGAGATCCTCGAGGACGCCGAGGCCTACGGCGACAAGCGGCGCACCGAAATCGTCGAACGCGAGGCGGCGCAGGCGCTGGACGAAACCCAGCTCATTGCCAGCGAGCCCGTCACGGTGGTGTTGTCGCAACGTGGGTATGCGCGAGCTGCCAAGGGTCACGATGTCGATCCGACGACACTGAGCTACAAGTCAGGCGACAGCTTTCTTGCCGTGGCGCAGGGCCGCAGCAATCAACTCGCAATGTTCATCGATAGTACCGGTCGGGTGTATTCGGTCATGGCGCATACGCTGCCGTCGGCGCGGGGCCAGGGCGAGCCGCTGTCATCTCGCTTCAAGCCACCCGATGGTGCTGAATTCTGCGGCACTATGATCGGCGACCACGCACAAAAGTATTTGCTGGCGAGTGACGCCGGCTACGGATTCATCGCGACGCTGGAAGATCTCGTGTCCCGCAACAAGGCGGGCAAGGCTGTATTGCGCGTGCCGCCGGGCGGCAAAGCCGTCGTTCCGGCACCGATACCGTTGGACACCGAATGCCTGATCGCCGCCGTCAGTTCGATTGGTCGCCTGCTGATGTTCGAGATGGACGAATTGCCGGAGCTCGCCAGGGGCAAGGGCAACAAGCTACTGAATATTCCGGGCAAGAAATACCAGGGCGGCGAGGAAAGGCTCGTTGCGGCGGCAGTGGTTCCCGAGGATGGTGACCTGCAGGTTCACTGCGGGCAGCGCGTGATGACGATTCGTTGGGACGATTCTGATCCCTACTACGGCGAACGCGCGCTTCGAGGCGGACTGCTGCCACGCGGCTGGCGCAACGTGGATCGGATCGTCGGCATCGCTGCCGAGTAGCACGGGCTGCTAACTGGCTTTGGTTCGATCCTTGGCCGGCATTTCGACAGTCTTGTCATCTGCTTCGATTTGCGCGGTGATATCGTCGTCCCCAAGATCGTCATTCTGCGCTTCCAGGGTTGACGTCACGTCGAGATCGGCCATGTCCGTGAGCTGCATTTCAACGGATGTTGCATCGCTGGATTTGCCAGCGGAATCCATGGTTTCAGACAGCTCGGCCGCGGCCTGTTCGATTTCCTTGCTGAGCGCCAGGGTGGCCGTATACTCGTCTTCGTAATCCTTCTCCAGGACTTCGAGATCGACTTCCTTGTTGATCGTATAGGCGTCGCTGATCAGCGTCTGGCCATTGTCATCGACAGCCACGGCTTTCAGGTCGCGCTCGGTGACGTCTTCCGGGTTCGGCATTTTGGTGACATCCATCAGAACGGACATCTCGTACTGGCTGTCATCCGGTAGCACCTCGCTGTCGATGACCATCTCCTGCCGGGTGCGCTCGGGTGGCGGGATAATGTCGGTTTCCGGCGATTCGTTCTCGCGGGCGGACGACTCTGGCAGTTCCATGTCCAGCTCTGTCGTCACTGCGAACCCGAAATCCTGGTTCACATCCATGTCGGTTGACTGTTCCAGGCCCGTACCCGCGATGAGATCGGCATCGAGTGCGAGATTTTCTTCGGTAGGGGAATCGTCGGACAAATCGAAGTCAACGTCGTCGTAGGCCGGCGTAATCTCCTCGACGGAAATCTGCGTGTCGTCGACTGAAATGGGTGCGACTCTCGGTGTTCCCTGTGCCGACTGCTGGCGGGTGGATGGCTTGCTCGCACCGACTGGTGTCGAGCCGAAACGCTCGCGCAGCCCTTGGCCGAATATCAGGAAGGCTCCAAATGCCGAGATAACACCGGCAGCCACCCAGATCAGCCAATTCCAGGACGACTCTACGCGCTCCGGTGCGGCAATGATCTGCATTCCGCGAACCGGGCGATCGGATGTGGCCGCCGGGCTGGCAGTTGCCGATTCGAGGCCGTCCGCGGTAGCCGTGGCGCTGTCTGCTACGAGGCTGTCGTCAATGATGACATCGCCGGGCAGCAGGTTGGCGTAGGCAGATTTGGACTCACTGTCCTGGTTGCTTTCAGTGGGTGCGATTGCGGGTTCGACAGGCGCTTCGACAATGTCGTCGGCGCCAGCCTCGATTACGGGTTCGGAAATCGCCATTTCGGAGATCGTCGGCTCGTCAACAGGTTCTTGTGAAACCGTGTCCGCACCATCATAGATGGACGTGCCGGTTGTCGTGTCGATGACCGTGAAATCGCTGTCGGCCGGTTCTTGTGGAGGAGCGTCAATGGCCGCGACAGTTTGCAGTGTCACGACGCCTCCCGCGAAAGAAGGAATGGAAAGCCAGCTGCCCGCTTGCAGCAGGTTTGGGTCAGCGGAGAGAAACGCGTCCGGATTCGCCTCGAATATGGCATTCATCGCAGCTTGCAGTCCGATTTCACGGTCCTGCAGCCGGCCGGCGATTGCGGACAGCGAGTCGCCAGGCACCACACGGTAACGCGACGCCTGGTCGATTGGAGACGTAGCTACGGGTTCGCTTTGCACTACCGGCTCGGTTCGGGATTGCGCCACAGGGGCAGGGCGTGCGAGCACGGCAATGGGTGCTGTCTGGCTGGCGGACATCACTACTTCTGTCGGATCGAGGAACAGCATCAGGTCGCGGCTGACATGCGGCGTATACGGGCAGTTGACCACGAGGTTTGCCGTCATCATAGGTTCCCTGATGGCAGTATGGCCGGTCAGAGAAATGACGCCATTGGCGACGCTGATGGTAGCTCTCGACGCGCTCGGGAGACCACCGCCGGTGGGCCGAATCGATACGCAAGAGGCGTTGATGGCCTCGTTTGGTCCCAGCGCATAAGCAATGCTGGCGCGCAGAGGCTGGCCGAGTTTCGACTGGACCTGGAGTTCGCCGAGTTCCAGCGCGCCTGCCTGTCCGGCCGCGAGACTGCCACTAACGGCAACGAGTGCCGGGAGTATTGCCGTCTTGCGCTCCTTCACGCGCTTCGACCTGTGGGCGGTCGTGGTGTTTCGCTTGCTTCGTCTTGTCATCACTGCTCTGTACCTTGGTCCATCGGGCGACATTCAGGTTATGAGTGCCGCAGCTTCCGGTCTACGTGCCGATTCTATGTTTTGTGCTCAAAAATCCAGTAATGCGTGGTTCCTGCCCGATTGTGTGAAACACGTCACATTCATCCGCTATGCCCTAGCCAGTATTGGCCGCAGCCAGTTCCTCGAGAGTCCTTTTCCTGACGCTGTCCGTCTTGTCCTGCAAGACGACCTCCGGCTCGTGAACATAATGTCCTTGCATGTAGTCGAGTCCGAGTTGAAAGAGGACGGCCATTGCGTTGGCATTTTCGACGCGCTCGGCAATCGATTTGATGTCGCGCTCAGCGGCGGCGGAAACGATCCTCTGAACCGCTGACTGCATGCTGGAGTCCGTCATCAACGAATGCATGAGTTCGCCGTCGATCTTGATGTAATCGGGTTTCAATATGTCGAGGATTTGAAAACGTTCCTGGTCGATGCCGTAATGTTCTATCGCGAAGCCGACGCCGAGCTTTCTGAGTTTGCGGACCATGTCGCGGGTCTGCTTGATGTGTTTGGCCGCGTCGCGCTCAGGAATCTGTGTTACCAGGCGCGAACAATCGAATTTACGGCTGTCGAATTCGCGTTGCATCCAACCGAGTGTGGATCTATCGACGATCGACTGCCGGGACAGGCGTACGAAGACGCGATCCGCGTTGCTTTGCTCACAGAAGTCTATTGCCGACTTGATCATCCAGCGGTCGATGTTCTTCATCATGTTGTTGCGTTCGGCGGCGGGCAGGAACTCCGAAGGCAGCACAGAGTTGCCCTGCTCATTGATCATTCGGACGAGCAAGTCGTACATTTCGATAGAGTCGCGGCGTAATCCGGCAATTGGCAGCTGGGCGAGCAGGAAACGGTCGTCCATAAGCGCCGATTTCAGATGCTTGACCCAAATGGCATCGTATTCCTGCTGCTTGGTATCTTCATGTGCGGACTCGTTCAGGAAGCAGGTGTTGCCGCCAGCCTCTTTTCCGAGATTGTGGGCATCGACGGTCGCAGCGACGAGTTCTTCGAGATTACTGAATATGTCGCTGACTGCGCAGACGCCGACCGTACAAGTGACCTGTGTGGACTTGTCACCAATGTCGAAGGTTGTCTGTGCGATTCTCTTGGTCAGCTGAGTACCCCATACCTGTCCGTCCCGGGCGTTGCCGCGCTCGAGCAAGACCATCAGAGAAGTACCTTCGAAACGGCCACCAACGTCACGTGGGTGCATGCGCTTGCGTACCGCCTCGGCGAACTGCCCCAGGATCTCTTCCGACTCGATGATGCCGACCTTTTCCTGCACCTTGTCGAACTTGTCGATTCTGACGTATGCCAGGATATGCAAGCCGGACTTCGGCTTGCGGCTCAGACGTTTTTTCAGACGCTCCAGGAATTGCGCCCGATGGTAAAAGAGAGTCGTTGGATCACGCTTCAGCGCATCGTGCACGAGCGCCGTTGGTTCCTGTTTCGACTTGTCGGGGGGTGCGATGCGAATGTGCACGCTGGGTGCGCTGTCGAAGTCGATGCGCTGGAACTCGAGTTCGAGTTCGTCACCGTGTCCTACCTCGATATTCGGTTTGACGGACAGCTTTTCGTCTTTCGCCCACTTGCCCTTGATGGCGGCGTTCAAAGCGCCTTTCAGCGCCGCATGACTCTCGGATTCGAAGTTATCCATCAACGGGAGTCCCTTCACCTCCTCGACGTTGGCCGCCTTGAAGAGTTCGAGCCAGGCATCGTTCGCCTCAATAATGATGCCTTCCTGCGCGAGGGCGATTGCCGCCGTTGATGACTGCATGTAGTCGCGAATCTGGCGTTTGTATTCGCTGGCGGAGGCGATCGTCGAATTCAGTGCACGTTCCGCACGCAACGCCCGTAACTCGCGCGTCACAACAGACTCGAGACGATTCTTCAACCCGATCGAAACGAGGTCGCAAGCGCCATGGCGCATCGCTTCCTGGATCGCCGATTCGTCGGCCTCCTTGCGTAGTGCGATGACGGGCACCTCGGGATTGAAGCGGTCTTTTTGCTTGATGACCTGGCGTATTCCGTCGGAATAACTATCGCAGTTTATGATCAACAGTTCGACGCGCTCGGCGGCCAGTGTTTCGTCGAGGCGATCGGGATGGTCGATCCAGTGGCAATGCGCGGCATGGCCACCGTCCCTCAGGGTCCCGTTGATTAGCGCCACGTCGTCTTCGTTCTTGGACAACACGGCGATAGAAATGCTATGGCGATCAGTCAATTCGCGTTCCTTGCCAGCCTCCGGAGTCCACTCCGGCGTTCCGTATTTTGTTAAAAACACTGGATATAGCGATATCCCAGACTATCCGCCGGCGATTTACCATACTGTGATGAGGGTCTAGGTTCGGTGAGAGCCCTGCGGGAGCTCGCCCCAGCGCGAGATCAGGATCACCGCACGGGCGTTTATGCCGGGTATTTATTCGCGCTCAATGCCGCTCGACGTCCGTGTCTCGCGTCAATCGTTCTCCGCTTGCTCTGGCGTCCTGCGTCGCGGCGCTGCGCACGACGCGCGAACAAACACCCGACACTCCGCCCTGGAGGCATCGTAGCTCCCGCAACTAGGCAACCGTCCCTGTCGTCGGACCTGACTATTCGGTTCCGTGTACGCCGCAGCGGACCGGGGTGTTCCACGAGCGTCGTAGAATCCGAGCGAGCAGGGACAGCGGAGCGAGGATTCTCCGAGGCGAGCGAGGCAGGACGCCGAGCGAGATTGAGCGAGGGGAATTCCCCAGCCGCAGGCGGCGACCAGTGACGAGCCCGAACAAATACGCGGCATAAACGCCCGTGCGAGAAATACCGCCGACCCGGCCTTTTTCCGCCGATTCTTATGTAGAATACGCCGTCGCCAAGCACCGCCGGACCCAAGAAATGGCCAGTTACAATACTAATGAGTTTCGTTCAGGGCTCAAGATCCTGATCGATAACGACCCTTGCATCATCATCGAAAACGAATTCGTGAAGCCCGGCAAGGGACAGGCGTTCAACCGCGTCAGGATCAAGAATCTCAAGACCGGCAAAACCGTCGACAAGACCTTCAAGTCGGGCGAGAGCGTCGAAGCCGCCGACGTATTGGATACGGAAATGCAGTACCTCTATTCGGACGGCGAGTTCTGGCATTTCATGGTGCCGGATACGTTTGAACAGTTTGCTGCCGATGCGAAAGCCGTTGGCGATGCGAAAGACTGGCTGAGCGACGGAGACAGCTGCGGCATTACGTTGTGGAACAACGCGCCGTTAATCGTCGAGCCGCCGAATTTCGTCGAACTCGAGATCACGGAAACCGACCCCGGGGTGAAGGGTGACACCGCGAGCGGTGGCGTCAAACCGGCGACCTTGTCGACCGGCGCCGTGGTGCGCGTCCCATTATTCGTCGATCAGGGTGAAGTCATCAAGATCGATACGCGCTCGAAAGAGTACGTCAGTCGAGTGAAATAGAACCTTCGCTGCCTGATTGCAGGCGGCAATAAGTCCCACAGAGCATTTCGATGCCTGCCTGGTCGTCTTCGCTGAAGCGATCGAGCAACGGGCTGTCGATATCGAGTACGCCGACGAGCGAACCATCGACGATCAGAGGCACCACGAGTTCCGATCTCGAGGCAGCATCACAGACGAGGTGTCCGGGAAAGGCACGCACGTCCGGTATACGCTGCGTCTCCCGCGTCGCCGCGGCCGTGCCACACACGCCGCTGCCGATTGCGATACGCACGCAGGCAGGTTGTCCCTGGAACGGACCCAGCACCAGGTCGTTACCGCGCAGCACATAAATTCCCAGCCAGTTCACATCGTCGAGCGCGTTGTAAAGCAAGGCGACGAAGTTCGCTGCGTTAGCAAGTGCGTCCGGCTCATCGCGGAGCAGCGCATCGGCCTGGGAATCGAGTAGGGTGTGGTCCGTCATATCAGTCAGTCGTCGTTGTCGTCGAATGCGAATGTTACGACATCGCGAATATCGTTCTTGTTCGCGGCGATCATGAGGAGGCGCTCGAGGCCCACTGCGACCCCCGCGCTGGACGGCAAGCCGGATTCGAGCGCAGCCAGCAGTGCTTTGTCCATTGCTATTTGTTGTCGGCCCGTTGCGCGGCGCTTCTCCAGGTCCGCTTCCATGCGACGGCGCTGCTCTGCCGCGTCGGTCAGTTCGACGAAGCCGTTAGCAAGTTCAATCGGCCCGAAGAAGACCTCGAAACGGTCGGCGACCGAATCGTCATCCGGGCAAACACGGGCGAGGGCGGCCTGGCTTGCCGGGAAATGCCGCAGCACGGTCAGCCTGTCGCTGGAGAAATGCGGAGCGACGCACGTACTCAGAAGCAAGTCCAGCCAGGCGTCCCGGTCATCGCCCAGGCTCTGGCGCAGGCCTGCATCTGCGTCCACGGCATCGGCCATCACCTCGGCGGTCGCCGTCAGCGGGTTCATCGCCGCAAACTCTTCGAAAGCGGCCACGTAGTCGAAGGTGTCTACATCCCGGAGAGCGGGTTCGCCGAGCGAGTTGGCGATGAACGCGACGGTCTCGGCAGCCATCGCATATAGGCCGAAGTCGTGCCGGTACCACTCAACCATCGAAAACTCGGGCTGGTGCAGCCTGCCGATCTCGCCGTCACGAAATACACGGCAGATCGAGTAAATGTCCGGATAACCGTCCGCGAGCAGTCGCTTCATGTGGGACTCGGGCGAGGTTTGCAGGTACAGGGTCTGGCCGCCGCTGCTGATAATCCGATGCCCATCGATCTGCGGATCGCTACCCGCGTAGCGGCTGAGCGCGGGCGTATCGACCTCGAGAACTTCCCGCCTGTCGAAAAATGCCCGTGCCCGCTCGAGCATGGCTGCGCGTTGCCTGGCCACGGCAACGCTCGATGAGGCGCGCCAGTTCATTGCCTTGCAGAGGAGAGTGCGCCTATCGCCTCTCCCATCCTCGTCGTTGCTCCCGGGATGAGTGCCGAGTGCCAGGTACAGGTGTCCTTCGGCAGCAATACGATGACTGTCGAGCCCATGTTGAACCAGCCGAGCAGATCTCCCTTCCTGACGTCTCGCGGGCTCGCTGACAGGTCCAGCACGTCGACGACGCCGGTCTTGCGCGGTCTGATCTCGCCGCTCCATGGCGTCGAGATACTGCCAACATTCAATGCACCCACGAAGATCAGCGCCATCGGCCCATGGCGGGTCGAAAAGTGCAGGTTGAGGCGCTCGTTGCGGCGGAACAAACCGGGCACATGTGCGGCTGTCGCACTATTGACGCTGAAAAGGTCCCCGGGAACGTAATGGGCCGTGATCAGTTCGCCGTCGAGCGGCGCGTGCACGCGATGGTAGTTATAAGGTGCCAGGTAGATCGTTGCGAATACACCATCCGCAAAATCGCGGGCCTTGTCGAGATCAGCGGCAAGCAGATCGTCGAGCGTGTACTCGATTCCTTTTGCCTGAATCAGTTGGTTGCCTCCCATAACACCAGCCTGGCTCAGGGTTCCGTCGACGGGCGAGACGACAGACAGCGGATCCGTGCCCACAGTTCGCGCGCCCTCCGCGAGTTCGCGTGTGAAAAAGTCGTTAAAGGTCTCGAAGTCGCCGGGGACGTCCAGCCTGACCTCGTCGACATTCACGTCGTAGAGCTTGAGGAACCCGTTGATCAGACCGTTCTTGATTGCCGGCTGGCGAATACGAGCGAGG
>Ga0070727_10002135_pt1 | contig 19497 bp, 21 predicted proteins | sample tdAd472_FD_66722 | JGI IMG/M metagenome (GOLD analysis project Ga0070727, IMG submission 66722) | Marine sediment microbial communities from the Atlantic coast under amendment with organic carbon and nitrate - tdAd47.2 | ecosystem: Environmental > Aquatic > Marine > Coastal > Sediment | place...
CAAGCCTCAGAAATACCCGGCAACCGCGCTTGCAAACCGCAAGCGGACGCCATTCGGCAAGGGCAACTCTGCGCTTCTGCTTGAAAACATCACGGCTTAAAATTCAAGCACGCAAAGCCCAGCGGAACGGGGCCATTCGCGGCGGCCTAGGCATCATCTGAAAATCTACGAGCCCAGCTTGCTAGCAAGTGCCAGGGAAACCCAAGGCGAGACGGCTGCCAAAAAAGAAAATGGCCTAGCCGTTTCCGGCTAGGCCATTCGAGTCTCTATGGGGATGTCGGGAGGGGAGGGAAGGGAATGTTTTTGAAGCGCAGCCTGCGTTACTGGCAGGCGCGCACTTGGTCGCGGAGCAGCGTGTAATCGGCAAGCCATTCCGGGGTTATCCAGTCGAGCGGCATTTGCGCTACCTCTTGCGCGACCTGTTTCTGCTCGGCAGGTGAATATTCGATAGCGGGCGGACAACTAGAACTTGCCGCGGCGCAAGCGTTCAATAAGACCGCTGCGAGTGCGAGGACGCCGATTCGCGGCTTCCAGCTGGCGATCTTTGATGGCGTTTTGCCGCTCCGCCCTTTTTCGCCCGACCCGCGCCTCCCCCCAGGCACGGGCCGCAAGAAGAAGACCCAGGAAAGCAACGGGAATTCCGATGGCAATGGCAAGGGAAAACACACCTATTTGTCCCGCGTGATGACCGCGACCAGGCTGCCGATCGCAACCCCGGCGGCAATGATCGCTGCCACTTGATCCGGGCTTAACGTAATCCCCACCGCCGTGAGCAAGCTCACGAGACCAAGCCAGGTCGAGCGCTCGCGCGAACGTTCCAGAATCCAATCTATCATTTTTCTATCCTTTCGTAGTTTGAAACGAATTGTTCCACCTCGCCGGCACCAAGCGCCGTGTTGTAGTAATGCTTCCAGTAAAGGGCGAGACCGCGAAGATCCGTTGCATCTGGCAACGGTTCCGACACACGCAGATAATGAATCCGTGCCATCGCCGTGGCGTAAGCGAGATTGGTTGCCAATTGGTCGAGTTCGGGCGGTTCCGACCCCATAAGACGCCGGACCTTCGAAAGCAGCTTGGGATGAAAACGCAGATAGTTGGTATAAATGTCATCATGGGTTGCCGGCTCCATCTGATAAAGCCCAAGGGCCGGCCCGCTCCCATATTGCCGCAAACTTGTGAGACCGCTTTCCTGAACCGCCGTTCCGACGAGAAGATTCTCCGCCGCCTCGGACCAAAGCCCCATTGCTTTCAGGGTTGGTCGGACGACGTACTTTCGAAAGTGCCTAACGTCCATCATCCGAATCGAGTCGGTCGCGAAATCGATCCAACGCACGCTCCAGGCGCCCGATGTCTTCGCGTTGGCCTTCTACCTCGCGTACCAATGCGCCGTAGCGCTTGAAGGCTTCTGGTGTAACGGTGACGGAAAGTTTATCGACTTCGGCATCCAGCCTTCCCAACCACATGAAGGCCGCAGCGAAGGCGAGCAGAACCGGCATGATGCCGCTTAGCAACATGAAAATTTTATTGTTCATGGGCTCCTCGTTCGGGAGTAAAATTCTGGTCAGAAAGCCCGGACGTTTATTTTTCCAGGACGTTTCGTGGGCGTGCTTGGCAGCCGCGTGTCCGCACGTTTATGGTGCTTGTGACTTTTTTAGCGCTAGCCCTTGCAGAAATTAGCCCTCATATTGAATGTTGACTGTGCCGGTGTCGAAGGTGTCCGTGCCTCCAATCGTTGTAAGTCGAACTCGATCGAGCTCAGCAGATAGGCTTTTCACACCAACCGACTCGGTGATGTATATCACGCCGTTTGTCGTCCCTACTTGCCCCGATTCAGCCCACCTAAATGTCGTGGAAATCTCCTGAATTAAATTCAGCTCAACGACTCCCTGGTGAGCACTAGCCGCAGCCACAGATCGCATTACAAGAAAACCATTTGTGTTGGCCGTATATCCACCGCCACCAGTGCCAAGACCCACATAGCCCGTGGTTTCAATGCCTCCGCTATCTCCTAGTTGGACTAGGAAGGGGCTCGTGCCGGTTGTAGAGACCGAATAAAGTAAAACCTTGATACGCTTTGTGCCTGCTGGAATGCCGGTAAAGTCTATATACGTACCCGACGTTGCGGCTACAGGCGTTCCGAGAGTGATTGTTGCGAGACCCGTCAGTTGCGATCCGTCGACGGCGGGAAGACCAATCGTGCCGCCGCCCACGTCTTCGAGCGCAACCACGTCGCCATTGCCGGTCCCCGTATCTTTCGCAGCCGCCGTGCCAAGGGCCGGCAACAGGACGTGCCATTCTGTCCCGCCCCAGACATAGATCTCGAGATCGTCCTTCGCAGCGAGCGTCCGGTTTGTGGCGCCGTCGATGTTCTCGGACCCGTTGCCATCGACGGTAACCGCGTTGGCACTGCTGTCCGTCTTTTCAATGACCAGGCTGAAGCCATCGACGATCTGACTGCCCGCGGGAAGTGTGATGGTGAAGGCGGCGGAAGTGGCGTCGGCCCGGAAATAGGTGCCATTTGCCTGATTTGAGACCGTCGTTGCCGAAGAGACGGAGACGATGTCCTGAACCAAGTTTCCCACCGCTTCAGCCGGCAGCGTACAAACGATGTCTTTGTTTCCGCTTTTCAGATTTACCTTGGCGCCTGCGTTCGTTGAGGCAAGCACCAGGTCACGGGAAAGCGTATCCGGCGTACCGCTTGTTACCGTACCAACGCCCACTTCCCAATCCGGATCGTCGGTGATGAAATAATAGCAATTGTTGCCCGTACCGATGCCCGCGATAAAAGTCTGGAAACCGGCTTCCGTCCCACCAAGACTGAGGGTGCCAGTGCCCGTTGTGCTCGTTATTTCCTTCACGCGATTTGCATCTCGAAATGCCATGAGTTTCTCCTTGAAATGTAAAGGTGAGCGCCTAAAGTTCGGCGGTTGCCGTCCAGGCATAGTTGAGGGTGACTTTTCCGATTGTTGTCGCCTGCACCTTCACGTTGAAGGCATCGGCCGTGACATGATCCGTTGTGGCGCCGCCCAGGCCTTGAAAAGAGAAGTTGCCCCCCATGGCGGGGGGAACGCGCATGGGGGGCGTCAGGAGACTGCTTGTCTCCCGTTCTCTTCCCTGCGCCACGGCGTTCACCGTGTAGCGCAGAAGGCCAAGTTGGTAATAGCGACGGCAACGCAAAAGCTCGTCGCCAATAAACGATCGTTCCATGGCCGTTGCGCTTGTCCCCTCTTCCAATTGCAGGTCCGCGACGTAGAGAAAATCGCCGATGGTTGCATCCGTATCGTCCACCCATATAAAGACGGCGACGTTCTTCGCGCTCGCCGTATCAATGCTGACATTCGCAATCGTGAAAGTCTGATAGCTGTCGGTCAGGCTTAAGTTGGAAGGCGTGTTTTCGTAAGTCCAGTTTGCGGCCAGGGTTGGGTTTGTTCCGGCAACGCTCCACGCGCTCACCACGTCGAGGGTGACGCTATCCTCCGTGCCATCCCAGGCCAGGACGCTGGCACGAAGGTTCGAAATTGTGGCACCTGTCGAGATGCGCGCCTTAAAGGAAAGCGAAGCGATGCCGCCGATGACGGGCGCTGCCGTGGCGCCTTCGAGAACCTGAAGGATTCCAAATTTCTTGTTCGCCGTTTCGACGTCGAACTTCATGGCGGCGTGCGCCCCTGCCGGCAGAGCAGATGTTTCCTTCGTCACATCGACAACGTCATCGCCATCGGAAAGCAACGCCCAGCGATCCATTAGATAGGTCGCATCCTTGTTCGCCGGCCGCGTCGTTGAGTCGAAACTTGTCCCGCGCTGCCAAATCATTGGCACGCCGTTGATAAGAAGGTTCTTCGATGCCATTGGTTTTCCTTAAAGAAACGCATAAAAAAGGCCGCACATAGCGGCCTGGCAACAAAAAATATGCAAAAAATTAGAGCCGCTCTTCGACGCGGTAACGCTTGCGGAAAAGGTTGAAAGACGGGTTCACGATGGGTGTCGTCTGGGAAACCAGTCCAAAGACAGCCTGCTCGGAAACGTGACTTCCCCCAACGATCGGGATCACCAGGATGTCTTTGTTCACGCCATTTGCGCGGTCGATCTCAAACGCATTCGCGTAGATTTCCGCCTCGCTCAGGAAAGCAACTTCCAGATCGAGCACACGAAATTTCGGTCGTACGTCCACGAAAACCTGCCCGCCTCGGGAACGGCTGCGGCTGCTGGGATCGACGCAAGCGGCGCTCCACCCATAGGTGATACCTCTAGAGGGCTGCCAGATGGGGCCTAAAAAGATACGGCCGATTTCAAGGTAGTCCGGGTCCGTCGCAAGCGCATTGTCCGTTATGTCCACCCGCCAAAAACGGGCAGTCACGGCGGAGGAAAGGACGTAATAAACGGCGCCGTAATTATCGTTGACGGCGGCACTGATGCTTGTGCTGTCGAAAAGGTCCCCACTCACGGCGGTCGAATCCGTATCGCTCGCGCGAAGGCGGATCGTTGCGCTTGCAGTCAGGTTTGTCCCGCCCAGGAAAAGCACACCGACGGCTTTTGAAGACCCAAAATCGGCGCTAGCATGAGAACTCACCGTTCCGGCGGCTGTTCGCCATTTCGACGACAGGTGAACGCTTTGGACGTTCGCAATTGGCAGGGTCGTTTCTTCGGAGCCAGCCGTGATTCCGGCCAGATCCACATGATTTGTATGGGCGATCAACGCGGTCATCCGAATACCTCCACTTCAATGCGATTGCGCTGCAAATCTTCATTCATCCCAACGACGCGAAAGAGCTTACCGCTGGTCAAATCCCAACGGGGAAAGGTAATTTTTACGACGTCGCCGAGATCAAGATCGAGGAATTGGTTCTCGACCGTGATCCGGTAAATCGCGCGTTCTTCCTTGTATAGATTGAGAAGACGGGTTGCCTCTGCCGAGGCATCCGCCTCATTAGCAAACAGGCCGGGCACGACCGGCGGGTCCGTCGCCTGGAGATGCGTTATCCGTATGGCACCATCCGACGCGCCGGCAATGCGAAACGCTTCCGCAAGATAGGCACGGCGCGCATCCGTGACGCTGCCAGCCAAATCCTGAATCTGGACCGTGTAATTCCGCTGGTACCCGACGCGGCGGCGCCAGTTCGGCGGGCTGATACCGGCAGGGAGCGGCAATTTCGTAATTGCCATAACGTCTTCACGGGTGAAATTTTCTTTCGGTGCCCCGGAGGGCGCCCTGAAGACACCCACCATCAGCTCGCCATTGCGATTAAAACCATGATAGCCGCCAACGCCGAGAACCAGTTCGCCTAGCACATCCAAAAAGTTGCGCGGTACCGGCGCAAGATAGATCCCAACCGGGGCGGCGTTGTCCGATTTCATATTCAAGAAAGAACCGTTATCGATATTCGCATCGTCAAAATCGGCGTGGTCTTCAACGATACGCCTGACAATGTCGGAGGTTGCCGTGACATAAGAAGGCGAGGCCGAGCCTTCAACATCTGCTGTGACGAGACCGGCTGGCGAGCCTCCCAGCGTAAAGGTACCAAGGGCCGTATTGACGGAATATTGCCCGGATGAAGGTGTACCACCCACTTTCGTCAGGGCGACGCCTCTGTCATAGACCGCTGGCACGTCGTTAATCGCCCCGTCATGCACCTGGTAGAGGAGGCTCGCCGGATCGACAAGCGTGGCGGCAATGTTGAAGACTTTCCCATAGCAAAGCGGCTTTGGCTTTTCGGTTAAATCTTCTCCTCCCTCCAGGCCGCCGGTCCCGGCATAAAGGTTCCCCTGGATCGGGCCGTCGAGCCTGAAGCTGTTGTCGCGAAGAGGAAGCTGGATGCTAGTTTCGCCAAACACCCACTGGGCCGCTGTCCCGTCGAAAACAATGCCGAAGTCGTCGTAACTGTCCGTCGGCCGCCCCATGCGAACGACGACACGCCGGCCATCGATTGCAAAATCCGTAAGCAGAGAATCAAAATGACCGTCTGAATTATCGATCTGAAGATCGCCGAGCGCCGTCACCATATTTCCAGCAACCTCGCCGCCGGCTAACAGGCTGCGCCGGAAGGTCAGCGGTACGATGGCACGGGGCAGAAATTCCTGGCTTGGGATCGAATCGTTTGCCTGGCTGATATAGCCGCCTCGCGAAAGGTAAAACGGAACGATCGTTTCCGAGAAGCTTTGGCCGACCGAAAGCGTGCCGAAGGGCTGCTCACCATAGGCCCAAAATCCGTACATATAGCGCTCCTAATAAGAAGACGGGCAGATCAGGTTGGAGAGATGGCGTATTTCGATTTCAAATAATTCTGTACCGAGACAATCTCGGTATCCGTCAATGCGCGGGCGTAGATAAGAATTTCTGCAATCGTCAGCGCACCATAAGCACCTGCTCCCGGCGGGTTTGGAGCCGCGATCTGAAGCGGCTTGTTGGCGCGGAACCCATCCGTCCCCTCGTCATAGCTATCCGTTGCCTCGTTAACCGTGACCCCACTGCGAATCCGATGTGACTTGAAGCTCCCATTGTCGAGCCGCATGTCGTAGATGGTTGGTGCACTGTAAAAGACGCTCGTGACCCGCTGAAGCTCTTGAGAGCCGGCCGACGTGCGTATTGCAGGATAGACTTCATCATTCGTCGTCGAAAACGCCTGCACGCGCCACCCTTCGTTCGGCGAGCCACCATCCTGGTTGAGGACATGCCCCCAGGTTCCGGGCGTGTCGGAATGCTGCACCAGGAAAACCGTGAGCTCGCGCGGGTTCTCAAACGAAGCATCCGAGGCGACGGTCATATATTCCGAGACCCCGTCGAAGACGAGCGCCGGCAGGCCGGCAACGGCGCCAAGGCTTGGCTGCGCGCTCCCCGTGACTTGGGTCGCATGGTTGCCATTACCGGAAAGGTCGTCCCACTGGCTAACGTCGCTGCCGTTCATCGTCCTCGGCGACAGATCGCCAGCCAGCCAGACGCCGAGATCCGCGATCTCACCCGGCGTAAAGCGGGCAATGCCATATTTCGTCATCAGGTAGTCGCGGATCTTCCTCTGTTCGATGGCGGAAGGAACCGAGGAATAAAGCGCCACCTCGGCGATGCTTCCCTCCAATTCGCGGGCGTTCGTTCCATCGTTCCCAAGGTTGAGCGCATTGCCACTGTCGTCCGACCGGGTGCCCGTCGGGGTGGTGCTTTGGGAAAATGCAACCGTCTGCCCATCGATCCAGATCGTTGGATCGTTCGCCAAATCGCCATTGTCGTACTGGATTTCCAGAAGATGGGACCGCCCCGCAAGGATCGGCCATTGGTCCGGAGTCGTCGTCACCCATGTAGCGTCATCGCCGGAGAACTGCTGCCAGAAGGTAAGCCTCCCCGCACCGCCGCTATTGCCAGAGACATAAACGCCTACCGACCCCTTTTCGAAGATACGCTCCCAGTCGCTCGGGCTTTTTATTTGGTCCACGCTGAAGACGGTGGCGCCATAACCACCGCCGTCGAAAATATTGTCGATCGTGGCGTCCGCCGCAACGCTGAGCAGATCATTGTCACCATCAAAATGCAGAACGGCATGGCCGCCAATACCTGGATGGGCGGGCACCGTACCGGTCAACACATAATCCAAAAGCGCACCACCGTTTACCTGTGCGCCCCACAGCGAAACGCCGCTGGTTCCATCGCCGACAAAGGCACTAATGGAGTTGCTGGAGCTAATATAAGCCGTGTTGGTTGTCGTTGAGGCCGAAGCGCCGGTAGTGGCGAACACCGAACATCTATAGATCCCCCCACCAACGTCCTCAATGGCTGCCGTCCCAGCCGTCGTAGAAGCGATCGTTCCGGTTGAAAGATCAAAACCTGCCCAGGCAATGTTGCTGGTCCCGTCCCAAACAATCAAAATTACGAAGTTATATCCAGATGCTTTGGCATAGCTCGAGAAGGTATATGGCTTGCTTGGAAGCACCGGCACATCCTGCTTAACCGTGTGCGAGGAACTGTTTGTCGACGGAATGACCGTATCTGCCGTTGTGCCCCCATTGGGATCGTTATCTGCATTGGCGGAAACCGAAACCTCCGTTTTGATCCACGTCGTACTAAAATCCTCGGACTGCAACACAAGATTTTGCAAATTGTCCGCGCGCGTGAGAAGCGGCTGGTTCGCCGCCGTGCCCTGACTTGCGTGGTTGCCATTGCCAGAAAAATCGTTCCACTGGCTGATCGTACTGCCGTTCAGTGTGCGTTCGGAAAGGTCCGCCGCCAACCAAAGGCCAAGGTCCGCGACGCTCGAAGGCAGGAAGGCCGCCGTGCCTGCGCCGAACTGGAAGGGATAGAGTTCGACCAGGAATTCCCGCGCGGCACTTGGATCGCGCAGCAAAAGTTTGAATGGGCTCGCCGTCGCTTCTTGCGCGCCAAGCGGCAACTCGGCGAAAGCGAGCTCGCCAAGGGATGCGAATCCATGCATGGATGAGCTTCCTTCCCTCTCAAAGAGATGAAGATTCAGATCTAATTTTTTAAAGAATTAGAGGGCGTTTACGGGCGGTAGGCTCTTTCCCCCGAAGGGAAGCCCACATAGCCTATGGCCCCGCGTGGGGCCAAAGCCGAGCATGGCCTACGATGCCAGCGGCAAGATGGAGGGCCACAGGGCCTTCAAATCCTCCGGCGTTGTTGCCGCGTTCAGATCGAAGGTCTGCGGGAGGTCTCGAAGCGCTTGTTTCTCCGCCACAATGGCCTTTTTCGAAGCGGCATCGCCCAACTCGTCGGCCTGCATATAGGCAAGGTCTAAATCCTTCAGTTTTGCATCGCGCGCGGTGCGGATGCGATCCATGTGGATGCTGCGAGCCTTCGGCATGTTCACCTTAACGCTCTCCGGTGCCGGCGAAGTGTCCCGCTCCCAGGCATCCCGAAAACTCCGATCCGATGGGATATTGTTGGCGTCCGTTGTTTCGACGTTCGTGGCGTCCGGAGGAACCACTTTGGTTTTGACATCCTCCATTGCCTTGTCTTCCCTTTTTAGGCGGGTAATCAACTCCCTAAAATGATTGGGTGCAGGGACAATCACCGAAACACCGCCATCTGGTCGCGTGTAAACAATTCTTTTTATGGTCATCACTGATCTCCAAATGCCATGACGCAGACAATCGTACAATCGCCTACTGCATTATCAATATTCTTGCGTGTGTTTATCCCGGCAGCTCCAGCTGTTGGGTCGGTAATTTGAATATGCACGATTGCCGTCACCCCCCCAATATCATCCGCTAACGCTGTAAAAGAATGGTTAGCCGATGAAAAATTGGTGGCCCAATTTATTGTGTAACTCCCGGTACCATTGTCAGTGATGGAAGTAACATTGTAACTCGCGTCAATGGCAACCGTTCCCGTCCCGTTGAATCTTACCCACCCCTTACAGGCGCTCTGGTGAAATTCTTGTACGCCCGGCGTAACAATCACGGTATTGGATGTCCCAGCTTCCATTTCGGCCTGACTTGCAACGGCTAGGCCGATACCGGTAGTAAAATAATTCGTGCCATCGGAGAAGATGATGGCCGATTCATTCGTCGCCAAAACCAGGGTGGCGCCGCCATCAATGGTCGAGGTGGTCGGCGTGATGGTAACCGTCCCGGCACCAATGTTTTTGACGTGCAGACGGTAGGAATTCTTAAAGCCCGCCGTGCCGGCCTGTGGCAGCGTGACGGCAACCGCCGACGCATTGTTGAGCGTGAGAAGTTTCCCGCGATCATCCGTGACAATTGTGTAACTCGTCCCAGTCTGCGCGTTAATCGCCGGGCCTGGGACGCTCGAGGCCAGCACCTTCCACTCCGTCCCGTTGCTGTAAACCCCCTCCACCTGGCCTGCGGTTTTGATGACGTGGGTGGTATCGCCGTCGATCGTTTCCACCGCATTTCCGTCCCAGGTGAACGTGTTTGTGGCATCCGTCACCTTCGCCAAAATCGTATGCCCAATTTGGACATCTGCGATCGCCGGCAGCGTCAGGGTGACGGCACCGGAACTCGTATTCACTTCATAGAGCGTACCGTTGGCGCCGGCATCTGCCGTGGTGTTCGTGGTAATCGCCACCACATCTTGGACGCCGCTTCCAACCGCTTCGGCCGGCAACATGCAAAAAATGTCTTTGTTGCCGCTGCCCCAGTTCACCTTGGCGCCTGCGTTCGTCGATGCGAACACCGTGTCGCGGGAAAGCGTATCTGGCGTACCGCCGGTCACTGTGCCGATGCCGGTTTCCCAATCCGTGTTGTCGGTGACGAAGTAATAACATTCGTTCGTCGTGCCGATGCCGGCGACAAAGGTCTGGAAACCGGTTTCCGTGCCAGCCAGGTCGAGCGTGCCGGTGCCCGTCGTACTCGTCGTTTCCTTGACGCGGTTTGCGTTTCGAAGTGCCATGCGGTTTCTCCTAAAAAGCGCGCGTTGGAGCACGCCGTCCGATACGGAATACCCGGCGGGTTACGTGGGTTAAGCGTTGAATTGATTGCGTAGGCGTCGGGGTTAAGCGTCTATATCGCTAGCTCACGGTACCTTTTACATTTGGACTACCGGAACCGCTAAGCCAGGTCACGGCGCCCGTTCCGTTGAGTTCAATTGCCTTGCCGGCGGTGCCACCTGCACCACCGGTACGCCCGATACCGTTCGCGCCAGCCGTCCCGGTAACTGCCGTACCCCCGCCATTACCCCCGGCTTGCCCGGTTGCCCCGCCGAGGCCGCCCGTCGTGCGCGCTCCATTGTTTCCATCCGTACCGGACCCACCATTGACGCCCTTAAGACCAACGTTGCTTCCAGCACCGCCACCACCGCCAGATCCGTTGTTCACTGGGAAGGTGGTATTGCCTGCCCCGCCGCCGCCGCCACCACCACCGGCCCAGATTTCACCGGAACCGTTCGTGATTGTCCAAGCGGACGCAACGTCCATCGCATCACCCCCCGCTTCCCCCGGCGTGCCATTGGAATTTGCACCCCCATCGCCGCCATCGCCGCCCTTGCCGAGCACCGTTCCTTCGTTGAGAAACCGGAACTGCGATCCGGATGGGAAGGACCCTTCCCGTAGTGCCGCCGTAGAAATGCTGGTTGCATAGATATCGAATCCATTCTTCAACCAAAGAAAGAGTTCAACGGCGGACTGCCCATCCCAACCATTGTTCGTCGCTTCCGTGGTGAGCAGAACGTCGGCCTGATCGGCACCAATAACCACATTTATCGGCTGCAGAGCGCCGCCGTCGCTGGAGATATATTGTTGGCCTATCGTCATTACGCGTCATTCCCCGCATCGGTGGTGATGAAGAGCTGAACGCCAAGGAGACGGGCATCACCGACCAAAGTGTCGAGGCCATTCGCCCCGCTACGATAGGGTTCAAAAACAACGAAATCGGATTCGGCGGGCGTCCCGCCAATGATCATTGCTGAGGTCTCGCCGGAATGCATTAGATCGTCCGCAGCGGTTACGCTATCTACTATTTCGACAGCCGCTCCGAAGGCAGCATCCAGTGGATCATCGTCGCTAATTGCCACGGCCCTCATTCCCCAGACAACGTCCCCAGTGGCGGGCGTCGCCGTCCACACAAACCTTACCGTAATGGCCCCCTCGTTCCAGGACTTCGGCATTACAATCGTAAATTGTGCCCTTTCCACCGTCGTATCGTCGTAATCCCAAGTCCTTGCCATAATCTTATTCGTCGTGGTCTCCGTCGAGCCGGAGGATGGACCATTCGTGATCCGGGCGATCATCCCGCTCGCCGGAATGGAAAGCGCCTTCTTGCCCTGAAGATCCGCCGTCGCGGAAAGATCCGCATTTGTTGGCACTTCGCCCGCGGCGGTGCCGGTGTTCTTCGCCGCCACGGTGCCGAGGGTGGGTGTCAGGCGCGACCATTCCGTGCCGTTCCAGGTGACGGCCTCGATCTTGTCTTCTTCGGAAAGCACCAAAGTTGCGACACCGTCGATCGTTTCCGCGCCGGCGCCGTCGATGGTTACCGCGTTGGCACTTGCATCCGTCTTCTTCACATAAATCGTGAAGCCGGTGAGCACATCTGCGCCCGCCGGCAGCGTGATCGTAAAAGCGGCCGAGGTCGCGTCGCCCAAGAAAAGAGTCCCATTGGCGCCCGCCTCCACCGTCGTCGCGCCAGCAACGCTTTCCACGTCCTTCATGAGACTGCCGATCGCCTCGCCCGGGAACATGGAAAAAACGTCTTTCGTGCCGCTTCCCCAGTTCACCTTGGCGCCGCCATTTGAAGATGCAAGCACCGTATCGCGCGCCAGCGTGTCCGGCGAGCCGCTCGTCACCGTGCCGATGCCGGCTTCCCAATCCGTGTTGTCCGTAACAACGTAATAGGATTTGTTCGTCGTTCCGATGCCGGCGACGAAGGTCTGGAAGCCCGTGCTGGCTCCGCCTAGATTGAGCGTGCTGGTTCCCGTCGTCGTCGAGGTTTCCTTGACGCGATTTGCGTATCGCAATGCCATGCCTTTTCTCCTTAAGCTGCCCGAAACGGCGTTTCCCCAAGATCCCGAAGCTCCCGCTCGATACGATCCAGCCCTTCGAGCAGGGGTTCGATCTGTTGACGAAGGGCATCGATTTGATTGACGTTGTTCTTTTCCAGGGTTTCGATAAAGCCAAGACCGAACGATTCCTCGACCTCTTTCTGATTCTCGATAAGCTGGTTCAGGGTTTCGTTCACGCTTCTAAAAAGATCGGAAAAGCCGGGGCCGCTTGCGAAAAGTGCGCGCGCCTGACCCAGCAGGGTCTGGGCAAGGCCCGGGAAACGTTGAACCGCGGTGACGTCGCCGGCGAGCGCCTCGCTCGAGACTTCCTCAAAAAGGTCTTTGGTTTCGGAAAAGATTTCGGTGGGCGACTTTGGAAAGAAGGTTGCGGTGAGCGTACTGCTAAGTGCGGTGAGCGCGTCGAGCCCAAGGACGGACCGCAACACGTCCTGACCTCCTTCGAGATTTCCAAGAACCTCCGATTCGAGCCCGCGAAGCGCCGAGATTTCGGCCCCCGAGACCCGCGATGGATCGATTCCAAAGCTCCTCGCCTGCTCACGAACCTCGCCGAACCGGGCCGTTACCTGGTTGAGCGAGGCAACAACCGGATTAACCCCCACACTTTGCGTTTCGATCTCTTCGATCGCCCGAAGCGTTGCCAACCCTTCGGCAATCCGCTCCATGCTCGACTGGCCTTGAATGATTGCGCGTTCTTCCGCCGTCAACCCTGATGTCCGGCTAAGCAGGATGAATTTCATCATCGCCGCTGCCGCGCCTGCACCATGACCGAAAAAGCGCCGTGTCGGCTCGTCCAGAAAAAGCCCCTCGCGCTGAGTCTGGGTCGGCAGCGCGCCGGACGCGGCAACGCCAGCTTTCGTGAGATCGAGGATCGCGTTTAAATTTTGGGTGATGCTGCGCCCAAAGTCCTGGGCCTGGGCAACGGTTGCCCCGTTGTTGGTGCCAAAACCCCGGGCAGCAAAACGCCCGCCTGAGGGGCCGATATTGGCAGCAACGGTAGCACCGACACTTTTCCCACCACCGAAGAGGCCGCCGATGAGACTGCCGGCGATGCCTCCTAGAATCGCGCCCAATGGGCCGCCACCGATTCCCAAAAGCGTGCCGATGCTGGAGCTGCTGCCACCAACGATCGCACCCAAGCCCGCGCCGATGCCGCCTCCGATGGAGCCGCCAACCGGGTTAAGCCCGACGAGATTGGCGAGCAGACCACCCCCCGCAAATCCCGCACCGGCAAGGCCCAGCACACCGCTAAGGGAAATCGACGAGGTTGCCGCGAAATTCGCGGTCGCCGTGGCTGCCGGATTGAAGAATCCAAAGGCACTGGCGCCAAAAGCATCGATCGCACCTGTTACCCCACCCAAACCAAGGGCGCTAATGCCAAAAGTTTCCGGGAAAAGCGTGCCGAGAAGGCTCACCCCGTTAAGCGCATCGCCGAAACCAAGATTGCCTCCGGCCGCGTTCGCCCCAATGCCGGCCAGTGCCGCAAGGCCCCCCAAAAGCCCTAGACCGCCACCGCCGGAACCAAGATTGAGGCCACCGCCACTACCCGACGAGATCGTCCCGCTCCCACTTGCGACGTTCGCCGCGCGGCCGTTGGGTTGAATGCCAAGAATGGAAAGCACCGAATCCCCAAGGTCGCGGGAAAGATCGCGGAGGAACGTCTTGACCGGCCGCGTCACCTCATCCACGAGGTTGCCAAGAATGTCCTTCCCGGTCTGTCTCAGTAGCCCTTTGAATCCATCGCCGAGACGCTCAAGATCGATTTTTCCTTCATCGAACAGCTCATCGACAGCGCCTTCGAGCAAACCGCCGGCCCGCGAAAAGCCCTTCTGAATCGGCCCCCCAAGAACGCGCGAGAAAAGGTTGCTGTTCGGTTGTGCAATTTGCGCTGCCACCGTTATCGCCGTCGACGCCCTTGGTGTCACCGTGGCGGCGGCGGAGCCTCTTTCAAAGACACCTAAATTCAAGCTGTCTAAGGAAGACGTGAAACGGCTCGAAACGAATGGGGAAAAAAAAGATTCGGGCGAAACCAAAGAGACGGCAGATGAAGTTACATTGGCATTAAACCGCTGCCCCCCGGGACTCCTGGCAAGCCTGGATACAAGTATTCCGCCTTCAGGTGTCACAGCTGCAAGAGCAAGGTCTCTTTTGCGTATAGCTAATAGACGCTCTATTTCTTGCTCATTGGCTATTTGTTCTAGCCTTTGCGGACTCGCCTGACCCAAAGCCAATTCATTTCCCAGTTCCCTGAGCAATTTTGCAATTTTTTCATCATAAAAATCTATAGCATCCGCCAGCTTCAATAGGGGGTCAATTAACTCTCCCAAAAACGATATGCCGAATCTTCTTTTTTCCAGTTCAACTGCAAGTTTGTTACTTAAGTTTTTTGCAACTGTAGTCACCCTGTCTGCAGCCGCTCCTATTGCCTTCCATGCATCCTTAGTGCGCCCTACTGCAAACCTGGCTGCAAAGACTGCGAAACGTGAAATTCCGATCGCTATTCTTGTGATCGTGAATAAAAGTGCAGCTGCCGCAATGATAGGTGGAGGCATGCCTTAGCTCCTCATTGGCATAGATAGTTAAAGGGGCGAACATCAGCGCCCAGAAAATGGTGCCAAATGCCGCCTAATTTTTCGGGTGGGACTCTTTTTTCGAAACCAGATTGCGCTTCGATGCTTCCCAGCTCAGATATTCGCGGTCGAGCTGTTGGATAAGCGCCAGCAGCTCTTCTCTCTCGTCCAGATTATCGATGGCGAAGGCCTCGAAATAGGCGAGGACCTCGCTCAACGGAATAGGGCCGAAGCCAAACCCCTGGGCCCGGCTTGCATGCAGAATCTGAAACGCCTCCCAGATAAAAAAAACGTCCGAAGAAAGCTCCGGACGGCGGTCTAGAGCCGGGACGCTCTCGCCCCGCTCCGCACGTTTCAGCAACGCTTCAAGATGCGGCCCCCACTCTAAGTCCCAGCGGAGCCGCGCCCGGAGTTTTTTGCTTTTTCCGCGACTACTTCGTTCCGAAAGGTCTCAGCCAATTGCGAAAAGGTAACGACCTCATCCAAAAAATCGGGAAAGGCATCGAAGACCTGAATCGCGCTCTCCCTGGAAAAGGCAAGCGGGTTGCCGTCTTCGTCGGTCACCCCTTCCCAGTCGAGAACGATCGCGCTTGCCGCCCATTCCCGAGCGATTTTCTGGGAAACTTCCTCCGGAAGCTCCCGCCCGCTACGTGTCATGTTCTCATAGGGCTTCTGCAACGCCCGCAGGACTTTCCGCGAACGCGCCGATTTTGCACGAATGATCCGAACCCGGATGTCATCGCCAAGCTCGACCCAGGCACCCTCTTCTTCCAACGTCTTATCGGTTCCGTAGCGCATCGTAAAATTGCTCATTTCACACCTCGTCGGGTGGGGGGAGCCGGAACCCGACAGCCCGGCCCCGCCCCATAGGAATAGAAATGGAGCCTTGGATGAAAAAGGCATCCAGTCGGGTAAGCTCTTTTGCTTGCTTAAGGATCTTAGAACCGGTCGATCTGGATCATGCTGTCGGTCGTCGTATCCCGATACGCCTGCCAGCTTAAGGCCGCGACGACGTCCTGATTGGCCGATCCGGCCACAACCTGGCCGTCCGTGTAACGCACGGCCGGGAAGGTGAAGACGTAGGTGTTGCTGCTTCCGTCCGTGAGCCGGAAAGAAAGGTTGCTCGCCGTCGCGTTCAGATACTTCTCATAAAGCGTGCGATCGTCGAAATACGCAGCAAACGTACCGGAGACACCCGTCGTTCCGACGCTGACACCGACCGGATTGACGCTCCCAACCGCGGACTGTGCACCAAGTGCGTTGCCGACACTCATCGAAACGCCGGTAACATCCAACGTCGTCGCAATGTCGCTTCCCTCCATGATGGCCGCAATGTGATCCGTCGCATTCATCACGCTGTTCGTTGGTGCGGCATTTGGACCGCCCGTACCGACCGTGACACCGGAAGCCGTCGCGTTCTTGCCAGCGAAAGAAAAATTACCGGTAATCAAGCTTCCCGTTTGCAAAGACAGATTCGCCGAGGCAACCCGCATGCCGGTGAAGGCGACGAACTCGGTTACGTCGTCGAATTTTTTCTCCAGCGTATAACTCTTTAAGGTCGCACCGTTCCGGATATAGCTGCCATCGATTGTAACCGAGGGACCGACCGTTTCCGTGACCAGGGTAGCGCCGGAGACGGTTACCTCGTTCGCAGCCGTCGCCGTCACCTTGAAGAAGCCGTTGTTCGCGCTATTCGCGAAGCCTGCCACCTCGATCCATTGGCCGACGACGATCGCGGAAATGTCTGTTCCCCCGGAGGTGAACTTGTTGGCCCCGCTATCCGCCGCGATGTCCGTGCCTGAAATCGAAAGGGCAGCCGACCAATCCGACATCAGGGTTCCCTCAAAAAGATCGTCGTAAGCCGCGTAGGAAAGTTCGACATTGACGTTGCCGCTTGCGCTGACACCAACCCGATCCACGTTCGGAATTTGACGGTCCGCACGCACTTCGTTCGAGCCGAGAATCGCCGATTGCTGCCCAAGACTTTCACCCGTATAGCGAAGCGCCGTCATAGCGCTTGACGGAGTCGTGCCCCAGGTGCTTTCCGCTAGATAGTAAAGTTCAGTGCTGGAACTATTCGCACCCATCGTTTTTCTCCTTCGTGCACATAAAAAGGCCCGATTGGACGGGCCTCGCCCGCTCTTTCGGATGATTTTTGGAATGTGACCCGCCGGTCGGGTTTTTAAGAAAAGAAAACGGCGGAAGCGCCGGGATTAAAAAAGGGCCGCCGCAATTACGCAGCCGCCCCGGTAAAAACTTTCAAATTTTTCCAACAAAAAACCCGCCGGAAGGCGGGTTCACAGAAATTCGTACTGTGATTTTCTTATACCGAAGTTCGTCCCGATTGTCAAGAACGAAATAAATTTTTCACGCGCATCGTATCCAATTTGCAATCTCTGCATAACGTTCAAGTGCGGCGCGAAGATAATCGGGCGCGGTTCCATGCCGCATACCGTAATGATGCTCAAGCGTACGCATGCCATAATTATCAAGGACGATATCAAGCGTCAGTTGAAGTTTCGTCGTGCGATGACAGGCAAGCAGTGCCGCCCCCATTTCTTTTGACCATGGCAAATAACGATTTTGCCAAATACGGACTTCGGCAAGGCCCATCCGGTCAAACGGGTCCAAATTTCGTTTACCTAAATTATATTCCCGTGGCAAATGTCCTCGCGACGACGGGAACATGACGCGGCCAAGGGCACGCCACATGCGTTCGATCTCTTTGGCGGCATCAAGATGATAGTATTCAAGCTTGCCTGAGGCATAAAGCCGCATCAAGACATCCTGGCGAAGCTTTTTTCTGGTTTCGAGGGTAGCGTGCGCCTGCTCTGGATTCCTATCCAGGGTTTTTTGCTGGATTGCTAACTTCCTTCGCTGCTTTCTCACCATTTTGCGGCCTGCTCCCTATTTGATCGGTACCTGCTTCCGAAAAGGCAAAATTCACTCTGTTCGCTCCAGCCCATCCGCAAATGCGCCCATTTCAACCGCTAGGGTGCGCATCTCCATGGCCAGCGGCGGCCGTTCCTGGTGATTGATCCGCCCATCCTTCATGGCCGTGGAGAGCCTGTGAATGCGGGCCGATAGCTGTGCCATTGCCTTGTAACCACAAGGCGCAACCTGCTCGGCGGGGCGCACCCCGCACAGACCGGCCTCGGCCAGCAGCATTTCCGCAAATTCGGGCGGGAGCACAGCAAAAATACGCAAGAGATTGCCAAGGCCTGGCACGGCCTCTCCTTGCTGGTAGCTCTTGATCGTGCGGGCGGGGATCCCCGTCGCCGCAGAGACGGCATTGACCGAAAAGCGCCGCCCACTGCCAACGAAAAGACGCATCGCATCTTCAAGGCGGATCTGGACAATTTCCTGGGTAATTGCGCGCGGATCGGACATGGCAGCCATCGGGTCCCGGAAGCTAATCAAAGCCTAAATAAAATCGCCCTTGATGACATCACTATTGGACATATTGTCCACTTTGTCAAGTCCATATTGTTCCATGACAACTTGTCCCGAAATGGGAAAATTCAGGGATGGGAAGCAGCCAAACCGTTTCCAAATTTAATCAAAATCTCTGCGAACGCCTGAAGCGTGCCCGCAGCGATGCTGGCTATACTCAGGAGCAATTTGCGCAGATGCTGGGAATTAGCGTCGAGCGTTATCGCAAATATGAGAACCGCTCTCCTATACCCGTCTATTTGATTCCAACTGTCTGCGAGAACCTTGGCCTTGATTGCTGGTTCGTTCTGACAGGCCAGGGCAAGCCCCCCGCTACGAAAACAAACGATATGGAGACGCGCCGCCCTTTCCCCAAGGGCGCGTAATCCCCTTCCCTAAATCAAATCGTCTAATTTAGCCTACTCTTAGCCTAATGTTTAATTATAAGGACAAATTGTCCTTGACCATAAGGACAATTTGTCCTTTACTCGACCCCATCCCGACAACCCCGCAACCCCCAGCGCGTGGGAGAACCGGCGATGGCCCAATCAAAACGACAAATACAAGACAAAGACGACACCATTTCCTGGCGGTTCGATGCCGTTCTAATAGAGGAGAATTTGGAAACGTCGCACCTATGTACGGAATGCTATGGCGTCGGCGAAATCTATCTCGAGACCGGCTTCAGCGTTCTCGCCATTCCCTGCACTGCTTGCAACAGCTAGTGCGGTGCTATCAGTCTAATGAAAGTAGTCTCAGAAGTGCCCGGCAACCATGCTTTCAGGCCGCAAGCTGATGCCATTCGCGGCGGCCGCTTGGGCATCATCTGGAAATCTGCGAGAGAACAAAACTTGGTGGCGTCTCAAGCGAACCCGTCTCCGCCGATTTTCCTGTTTAACAGGAAAAATATGGCCCGGAACAAGGATCCAAATTCACGGACTTGCCGCCGGGACTGGTGGCAACTCTATGGTCTTGCCGTCCGCATCGACGAGGGTGGCATTCATGTGCTCAAGGCTGGCTTCGACAAAGCGGCGTGACAGCTCGAGC
>Ga0070727_10002138_pt1 | contig 19492 bp, 17 predicted proteins | sample tdAd472_FD_66722 | JGI IMG/M metagenome (GOLD analysis project Ga0070727, IMG submission 66722) | Marine sediment microbial communities from the Atlantic coast under amendment with organic carbon and nitrate - tdAd47.2 | ecosystem: Environmental > Aquatic > Marine > Coastal > Sediment | place...
TCACGTCCTTGCCGTGATCACGCAGATAGGCGAGATGAACCTCGCGCGTCTGGTTACGTAACTCGATGCCGTCGTCCTTGTCGGTGTTGACGATGATGAAGTGCATGAGACCTCCCCCTGATTTTATCCGATTTGCCTATTTCACCCGCTCGAGCACGGTCGCAATGCCCTGGCCAACCCCGATGCACATGGTGCACAGCGCATAGCGTGCATCGCGTTCCTGGAGCTCATAGGCCGCCGTCGTCGCCAACCGCGCGCCGCTGGCGCCGAGCGGGTGGCCCAACGCGATCGCGCCGCCGTTGGGATTGACGTGCTCGGCATCGTCGGCAACGCCGAGATCGCGGGTAACCGCCAGCGCCTGGGCCGCGAAGGCCTCGTTCAGTTCGATGACATCGATATCCCCGATCTTGAGGCCGAGGCGTTCGAGCAACTTGTGGGTCGCCGGCGCCGGGCCGAAACCCATGATCCGCGGCGGAACGCCCGCCGTCGCCGTGCCCACAACCCGGGCCATCGGGGTCAGGCCGTATTTCTCGATCGCTTCTTCCGACGCGATGATCATGGCGCAGGCGCCGTCATTCACGCCCGAGGCATTGCCCGCCGTGACCGTGCCGCCCTCGCGGAACGGGGTCGGCAGCTTGGCCAGCGTGTCCAAATCCGTGTTCGGCCGCGGATGCTCATCCGTATCGACGACGATCGGGTCCCCACGGCGCTGCTTGACCGAAACCGGGACGATCTCCTTGGCCAGACGGCCGCGTTCCTGGGCCGCCTTGGTGCGCGCCTGCGACCGGAAGGCCAGCGCGTCCTGATCGGCGCGCGAGACCTGAAACTCCTCGGCCACATTCTCCGCCGTCTCGGGCATGGCATCGACGCCGTATTCCGCCTTCAACTTCGGATTGACGAAACGCCAGCCGATGGTGGTGTCCTCGACCTGGTTGGCACGCGAGAAAGCGCTGGTCGCCTTGGGCATCACGAAGGGCGCGCGCGACATGCTCTCGACGCCGCCGGCGACGATCAGATCGGCTTCGCCGGTGCGGATCGCCCGGGCCGCGGCGGTCAGCGCCTCAAGACCCGATCCGCAAAGCCGGTTCACGGTCGCACCGGGAACATCGGACGAATAACCGGCCAGCAGCAATGACATGCGCGCGACGTTGCGATTGTCCTCGCCCGCCTGATTGACGTTGCCGTAATAGACCTCGTCGACCCGGTCCCAGTCGACGCCGGGATTGCGTTCCATCAGCGCCGTCATCGGGATGGCGCCGAGATCATCGGTCCGCACACTCGACAGGGATCCGCCATAGCGTCCGAACGGTGTGCGCACCGCATCGCAGATATAGGCGTCAGGCATCGTTTCTCTCCAATGTTCCGGGCATTTCGTTCTGGCCGTCGGGTGGTGCCCGTACAAGGCATCATGGCCAAACTATTGCACACAGGAATGCGCGCACATAGACCGACGGGCCTCCGTGACGCGGTCCTGGTTCGCCATGCGAACCCCCGCCAAAAGGCCGCAGTTACGCCATTGCGCCGTCCTGCACCCAAGAGAATGTGATTACACCCGGTCCCGCACGCACCATATGTTGAGACCATGCAAGGCCTGTCACATACCCTCCGAACCGCATCCCTCGCAGGCGCGATATTCCTCGCCTCGGCGGCGCCCGCCCTGGCACAGAGCAACGCTCCGCCCGTCACGGGATCCGAACCCGGCAACGCCCAGGTGCAGAACCTGGCGCGTCAGATCCTTCAGCTCGGCACCCTTGAGCGCAACGGCGTGATGGCCCGCCTGGTCGACCGGGGCAATACCGACGTGGTGCCGGCACTGATCCAGTCGCTCCGATTTCTGGGACAGGACCCCTGGTCGATCGTCGACGCTCTGAAAATCCTGACCAGCGAGGATCATGGCAACCGGTGGCACGACTGGATGCTGTGGCAGGAAGGCCGACCGGACATCACGCCGTTCGATGGCTTCGACGAATACAAGTCCTGGGTCTATTCCCATATCGACCCGAACCTCGGCGCGTTCCTCTATGCGGACATACCCCACACGATTCGGCTGGAGGAAATCAGTTGGGGCGGCGTGATCAAGGACGGCATCCCGGCCCTGGTGAATCCCAAACTGATCCCGCCCGCCGAGGCCGACTACATCACCCCCGACGAGTTGGTGTTCGGCGTCGAGATCAACGGCGATGCCCGCGCCTACCCGCTGCGGATGATGGACTGGCACGAAATGCTCAACGATGTGGTCGGCGGCGTGCCGGTCGCCCTCGCCTACTGCACCCTGTGCGGCTCGGGCATCCTGTTCGAGACCGATGTGGCGGGCCGCGACGCACCTTTTGAGTTTGGTTCCTCCGGTTTCCTGTATCGCTCCAACAAGCTGATGTTCGATCGGGAAACCGACACGCTGTGGAACCAGTTCACGGGCAAACCGGTCGCCGGCAAGCTGGTTGGCTCGGACATCGAGCTCAAGGTCCGCCCGGTTGCCATTACCAGCTGGGCGAAATGGCATGCGCGCCATCCGGCCACGACGGTACTGTCCCTCGACACCGGGTTCGACCGCGACTACACGCCGGGCAAACCCTACGCCCCCTATTTCGACAGCCCCGATCTGATGTTCCCGGCGCGGGTCAACGACACCCGCCTCGCGGCGAAGGATTATGTCTTCGCGCTGCGCACGGGTGACGCGGAGAAGGCCTGGGCGCTCAAACTGTTCGACGACATGCCGGTCCTGAACGACACGATCGACGGCCGCCCGGTGGTCCTCGTCGGCGATCCCGATTCCCGCACGGTGCGCGCCTATGCGACGGGCGGGCGTGAGTTCTCGCCCGCCCCCGGCGATCCGGACAAACTGGTAACGATGGACGGGAGTTGGCGCATCACCGAGGCGGAACTGGTCGCCGCGGACGGCGAGACCCTGCCCCGCCTGCCCGGACATATCGCCTACTGGTTCGCCTGGCAGAATTTCCGACCCGGTGCCGAGACCCGCTTCGAATAGCGACCTGACAGGCCCCTTGCCGTCCGAGCGCGCATAGCAGCACAAACCAGATCGCGACTCCCGCCGGCCCGGACTTTGCACTAGGCTTGCCCCGAACCGCCGCGGATGGCGGGCCAGACCCATGAAGATGAGGGGAAATCGATGAAAACCACGAACTTCACACCCGAGGAGATGGAATCCCGGGTCGCGCGCTTCAAGTCTCTCAAGCCCCAGAGCAGCAGTTACGATTCCGAGGTCGGCATCCCGCAGGAAGTCTACGAGATGATGACCGCGCGGACGCTGTATCTGCTGATGTCACCGGAGAACCAGGGCGGGCCCATGGCCCAGCATCCTGCGGTCACCACCGAGGACAAAATGAGCGTAATCATCGCCGAATGCCCGCCGGGCGACGGGCCCCTGCTCCACGCCCACCAGTTCACCCGCGAGACCTTCTTCTGCCTGAACGGCCGGTTCAAGATTCAGTGGGGCGACGAGGGCGAGAACGAGCTGTTCCTCGACCCGCTCGACATGATCGCCGTACCGCCGGGCGTGGTGCGCCGGTTCGAGAATGTCAGCGACGAGACCGCCCGCCTGCTGGTCTGGATCAACGGCGATTCCGAGGAAGCCTTCAACGACATCGACCACCCGCAGATCGAGGCCGACCGCCTCGCCGAGAAGTTCGGCGACGAGACGCTGGAGAAGCTGCGCGGGATCGGCGTCAGCTTCGAGGCCGGTGTCGAGGACGGGCGCGACGCGGCGGAGTAACCGGACCATATAGACGTACAAAAAAGGGGCGCCGGTCGGCGCCCTTTTCATTTCCTGTGTCCGACGGACAACTCAGGTCGCGCCCTCGGCCGCGTCACGGCCCTCGATCTTCTGCTTCGACTTGCCGTCCGGGTTCTCGGCCCAGAAGGCCTCGTTACAGTCGAGTGTCGCATAGGGCATGATCATGCCGGGATCGAAGCCGTAGGGCCCCTCGCCCGCCGCGATCTTCCGGGGCCATTCCGGATCGGCCAGCGCGCCCTTGGCGATGGCGACGAAGTCGCCCTCCGCCTCGACGATAGCCCGTTCGGCCTCGCTCGGGTCCTGCAGCTTGCCATTTGCCATCACCGGCAGGCCGGTATATTCGCGGGCCAGGCCGGACAGGCTGTGCTTCGTGCCGAACACATGGTCGAGGCCCAGATGGGCGCTGCAGTCGAAGAAATCGATGCCGGTAGCGGCGATCGCCGGGAAAATCACCTTCGCGTCGTCGTCGCCGCCGGGCCAGACATAGGTGAAGTCGTTGACCTTGGTCTGGGAGATACGCACGCCCACGGGAATATCCGGTGCGGCGTCGCGGACCGACTGCATCACCTCGCAGTGGAATTTCACCCGGTTCTCGATCGGCCCGCCATATTCGTCGTCGCGCAGGTTGGTGTGCACCGTCAGAAACTGGTCGGGCAGGTAGCCGTTGGCGCCATGCACCTCGACCCCGTCGAAGCCGATCTCGGCGGCACGCCGGGCGGCGGCCCCGAAATCCTCGACAACCTGGGCCATCTCGTCGCGGGTGATCTCCCGCGGGGTCTGGAATCCGGTGCCGGCCCCGCGATAGCGCGGGATCTGCTCGCCGACCGGCGTGACGGCCGACGCGGAGATCGAGCCCTCGACCCAGTTGTTGCCCTGGTTGATGGCGCCGCAATGGAAAATCTGCATGAAGATGGGCACGCCCTCGGCGTGGACCGCATCGACAACCTTGCGCCAGCTCTCCGCCTGTTCGTCCGTCGCGATGCCCGGCTGATAGGTGTATCCCTGACTGTATTTGAGGTCGATATACACGCCCTCGGTCATCACCATGCCCCAGCCGCCGCGCGCGAAGCGGGCGTAATAGTCGGCCATCTGGTCGGTGACGATGCCGTCCACTGTGGCGCTGGTGCGCGTCATCGGCGAGACGATGCAGCGGTTCGCCATCTTGACGCCCGCAATCTCGCCCGCCGCGAAAATATGCGGGTGCTTGTCCACACCCGGTCCACTCAACGTCATCACTCGTTCTCCTTCAGAGAAAGCTTATGGTGCCCGATGGGGCCTATTTTTCAATCGGCACGCCGACCAGGCTGCCCCATTCCGTCCAAGAGCCGTCATAGCTGCGGACGCTGTCGTAGCCCAGCAGCTGGGTCATGGTGAAGTAGCACAACGTCGCACGATGGCTGAGCCGGCAGTATGAAATCACGTCCTTGTCGGGCGTGGCGCCGACGCCTTCCAGCAGGCCGCGCAGCTCGGCCTCGTCGCGGAACGTCATGTCGTCGTTCAGCAACTCGTCGAAATAGAGATGCTTGGCCCCCGGGATGCGCCCGGCGCGCTCCGCCCCCACATCAGGCGCGCCGATCATGTTGACCCGCTCGCCGCGATACTCCTCGGGTGAGCGATGATCGATCAACGCCGTCTTGCCGCCGGCCTTCACGTCGTCGAGACGCTCGAGAATTTCGCTGAAGCGCACCCGCATATGATCGTTGCGGCTCGTGCCCGGTGCGTAGGTAACCGGCGTCGGCGTGGGCACATCCGTCGTGGTCGGACGGCCTTCCTTCTCCCACAACACCCGGGCGCCGTTCAGCAGCCGCACGTCTTTGTGGCCCAGATAGGTGAACACCCACCAGCCATAGGTGCCGAACTGCACCGGGTCGCCATAGCAGACGACGGTGGTGTCGTTGGAAATACCGAGCTCGCCGCAACGCTTGGCGAATAGTTCCGGCGACGGGAAGTCGCGGATGTCGTCGTCCCACAGGAAATCCTTCCAGAAGAAACCGTGGGCACCGGGAATGTGCCACTTGTCATAGGATTCCGTGCCGTTCCAGTTGAACTCCAGGATCACCACATTCGGGTCATCGAGATGCTCCTCAAGCCACGCGGGCTCCACCAACCTGTCCGATGCCATCTCTCTGTCCCCTGTCATTTCGCGCAATGTTAGACTGGGCGCGATGTAACAGCGCCGGGCGGCGAAAATCAATCTTGGTGGCAGACTTCTGACGCCATTGCCTTGAAGGAACACGAACATGTCGATCCAGATCATCGGACTTGTCAGCACCGGCGACATGGGTCACGCGGTCGGCCGCACCCTGCGCGAGGGTGGCTTCCGGGTCGTGACCGCACTGGATGGCCGCAGCAAACGCTCGGCCAGGCTGGCCGCACGGGGCGGCATCGAAGATATCGGCGATCTCGCCACCCTCATCGGACAGGTGGATCTGCTGTTGTCCGTGATGCCCCCGGCCGCCGCCGTCGATTTCGCGACCCGGTCCGCGGAACTGATGACATCCACCGGCGCCAAGCCCCTTTTCGCCGACTGCAACGCCATCGCCCCGGCAACCAGCCGGACCATCGCCGCAATCATCGCGGCCGCGGGGGCCGACTATCTCGACGCCGGTATCATCGGCATGCCGCCGGGCCGCAAGAACCCGCCGCGCCTGTATGTCAGCGGGGACCGGCCCGAACGGCTCGAGATTCTCGACCGATCCGACATGTTCGTCCGCACCCTCGACGGCGGGGTCGGCGCCGCCTCGGCCATCAAGATGTGTTACGCGGCCCTGAACAAAGGCGGGATGACACTTGAGACATTGGTGCTGGTAGGGGCCGCTCAATTGGGGCTGTCGGCGGAACTTCACCGGGAACTGGCCGAAGCTCAGCCCCAGATGCTCGCCCGCATGGAAGGCCGGGTGCCCTGGCTCGCCGCGGACGCCGCGCGCTGGTCGGGCGAGATGCTGGAGATCGCCAAAACCTTCGCCGATTTGGGTCTCACGCCCCTGATCCATGAAGGCGCGGCAGAAATATTCAACCTGCTGGCGGAAACGTCCCTGGCATCGGAGACCCGCGAGACCGCCGATAAGTCGCGGAGCCTCGAAGACGCCGTCTCCGCGTTCTCGGCTAGCCTTTCCGCCCGCGCCCGCGACGCGGCGGACTAGCGTTTTTCGGCGGGCCGCCGGCCGCGCGTGTCGCGGCGGCCTTGGCGGCGGTCGACCGCGCGGCGGGGCCACCGCGACCGGTCTTGCGCATATGTTTGAGCAGGGCGTTGAGCTCGCGGCGCTCGAAGCGCAGCTCCTCTTCCGCCTTGGCTTCGCCGCGCACCGCGCGGATCTGCTGATCGAGCTGGTTGATGACGTTCTCGATCGCCCGCGTGACCTCGTTCACCTGGCTCTTGTCGCGGCAGCGGACCACGACCTCCTGGTTCATCATCAGGTCGGAAAACGCATCCGCATCGCTGTCCGCCAGCCGCGTCAGCGTCCGGTCGATCTCGGTCCAGGCGGAACGCCAGTCGGCGAAGACCGAAGGTGCCTTCGCGCGGCCGCGCGCACGGGCCACCGTCTCGAGCTGAACCATGATCCGGACGAACTGCCAGACGATAATTCGCAGTTCCGTGGATGAGCCGCCACCTTCGGCGCTGGGCTTGTTCATTGGGGTGTTTCCTCGCGCAGGCGGCCCCGAACGGGCCCGCAGTCGGCGCAGTAGCAATCTTTGAGACGGCGCCGGGGGCGGCGCACATAGTGATAGGCTTGGTCGCAACCGGTGCAACGCCAGACGATTTTCGCGTTCGCCTCGCGCGACAAATACGGAATGCGGTGACGCACATTCGGCACCTCGCCGAGCAGGCGCATCATATCGCGCCAGGAATCGCCATGCCGGCACGGGCGCTCGTGAAACAAATCCGCCAGCACATGCGCACACTCGTGCAAAAAGGTCGCATCGCGGTCTGCCTCGCAGCCGTTGTCCAGCAGCCGGGCGTTGAGCACGATCCGCCGTTCGGTCGCATAGGCAGCCCCCGCCAGGGTCCGGGCGCGGCGGCTGATCACGACCGCACAATCGAGCATCTCACGGAACGCAGGCCCCTTGCCGGCGGCGCGTGAAAGCCGCCCCGCCAGGCCCCAGCGCTCGGCGATCTCGCGTACCGTACCGATCTGGCGGTGCCCCTTCACGCGGGCGTTAACGGACGCCTCAAGGGACGCATTGGCGGATGCATCAGCGGACAATGGAAATGACCCTCCCGGCCTGTTCCGGATGCGGCAGTTTACCATGGGCGGCCGCGACCGCGTCGAGCCGTGCGCTAACCGCCTCGGGCATGGGCGCGGATTTTCGGGCGGTCATGTCTACATGCAGGCTGATCAACTCGTTGGTCGACGCCAGATAGCCCTCGTCGGCGTGATACATGAAATGGATGTAATGCAGGCGCTTGGCGTCATGGGCCAGCAGCTGGGTCTCAAACCGCATGGCCGCGCCGGCCATCAATTCGCGATCGTAGGTGATATGTCCCTCAAGGGTGAAGGTCGAGGCGTCGTTGGCCTTCAGATAGGCCTCGCCGAGCCCCAGATAATCGAAGAACGCATCCGTCGCATGATCGAAGGCCAGCATGTAGTAAGCCAGGTTCATGTGGCCGTTATAGTCGATCCACGCCGGCTGCACGCTCTCGCGGTGCAGGGTGAGCGGCGCCGGTATTTCGTCCGTAATCGGGGGCTTCTGGGCGTTCATGCCCGGAGCATAATGCGTCGCCGGTGCTTCGCAAATGCCCGTCACGCAGCCAATCGAAATCGCCGGTCAGGGCCGCAGGCCGAGCCGCCGTCCCATGTCGGATTGAAACCGCCCCTCGGGGTCGATCCGGGCCAAAACGTCGCGAAATTCGTCGAGACGCGGGAACATGGCGGCAAAGGTCTCGGCCGTCATCAGCGCATCCTTGGCGATATAAAGCCGCCCATCGTGATCGAGCGTGATCCGCTCGATCTCCCGGTGCAGCGCCTCGACGCCCCCTCGCCGGGGCAGATCGATCGCGTAGGCCATGCCTTCCATGGGGAACGACAGCAACCCCGCCCCCGGCCCCCGCATGGGCTTCATGACAGCCGCGAAGGAGCCCGCCCGGGCCGCGGTGATCGCCTCCATCACGGCGATGATTCCGGCCCGCTGGGTGGTGCGCGGGAAGCCCGTATGGATCGAGTAGAAACCGCGCTTTCCGTACACACGGTTGAACCCGACAATATTGTCGAGCGGGAACAGGAAGGGCCGCAGATGGACCCGCGCCGTTCGGCCGCCCGGCGGCATCTTCCGGTAACGCCGATCCGTATAGCGCCGCAGAATAGCCGGATGCAAAAGGAACGAAGGCGGCTCGAAACGAATGCGCGTCGTCGCGGGCTCGGGTGCCATGCCGTCGTCGGACGGCGCGAGATTGGCCAGTTCGAGGATACCCCGGCCGAGATGCTTGCCGGTCGCCATGGCATCGACCCAGCCGAACAGGAATTCGTGGGTCTCGCGCGACGCTTCGATCGTGTCGATCATCTCATCGACATCCGCCATCGGTCGGTACTGGGCATCGGCGGAATTCGACGGCACCGGCATCAGCCGGAAACAGACCCGCATGATGGTCCCCGTGAGCCCCGCACCGCCAAGGGACGCGTGGAAGATTTCGGCATTCTCCGTGCGCGACGCGCGGACCAGTTCGCCGTTCGCGAGCATCAGGTCGATCCACAGCGTGTGATCCCCGAAACTGCCGACCCTGTGGTGATTTTTGGAGTGGATGTCGTTGGCGAAGGCACCCCCCACCGTCACGCTCGCGGTGGCCGCCGACACCGGGAAACAAAATCCCTCGGCCAGCACGCGCGAGAGGAGCGACGCAAAATCGACCCCGGACTCGCACACGATCTCACCTGTTTCGGAATCGAATGAGACGATCCGGTTGAGCGCAGACGTCAGGATCGTCTGCCCACCATCGTCGAGCGCCGCATCGCCGTAGCAACGCCCGCCACCATAGGTGATCACGCCCCCCGCATGGTTTGCGCAAACGGCCTCGCGCAGCGCCGCCTCGTCGGCCGGCGCAGTCGCCGCGACCCGCGCAAAGCGAGATCGCCCCCACGTCGTCAATGTCGTGTCAGTCCATGCCATGCCGGGCACCCCCGAAGGATCGCGTCTAGTCGCGACGCGCAATCACCGGACAGTTTACCAGAATCCCGTCCGATCCGATCACCCCGCCGCCGGGCCCGTGAACCAACCCCGCCGCCTCCAGGGCATGCACGGCGGCCTCACCGGTGATCAATTGTCGTCGATCGAGACTATCCGCGGCCCAAACCACCGGATGGGACGCCCAGAGCGGGCTGTAACCGTCGCCGAGGGTCGGAACGTCGCCCGTCACGTTGAGCGGCGGCAGACCGTCGGCCAGCGCGCTCATCAGCCCCTGTCGGGCGGATTCGGACGCACCGGTCACGCCATTGATCACCACATAGATCGGCTCGACCGCGCTCCACAGAGCATCGCCCTGATTGGCCGGGACATCCGACAGGCGCGGCGTGAAGGTCGCCCCCTCGAGCGCCGCCACCAATGCCACGTTGGCCTCGCTGGATATGTATTCGATGCGCTTGCCACCGGAGAATCCGCCGGTGAGCTGCAACGTGACCGTCCCGTCGCGCGGGCAGATGTGGACGACCTTATCGTGCACCAGCGCGTGATCGGGTTCGCCGCGGCAGAATTCGTCGAGCGTCTCGACCTCAACGTCAAAACCCAGCACCGGCGCGTTGAAAACATGGCCCCCGCCGTTGGTGACCCGCACGAGCGGCGAATAGTCGTCGTCCCCGATCGATCCCGGTGTCGCCACCGCGGGGGGAAACGGCGCCGCGGCCGATCCCGGCTCGACCCGGCGGGCCGGCGCGAAATCGACGGTCCCGGAATCGAAGACGAGTTCCCCATCCGGTGAAATTTCGGCCTCGCGGACCGCGCGCCCGATCCCGGCATTGGCGAGCTTGCCCGACCAGTTGATGCCCAGGCGTTCGGCCGTATCGCGGTCGCTCACGTCGAGCAGCACGTACCAGACATTCTCGCCGCTCGCCATGCGTCCCTGGTGGAGCGGCAGGGTGACCGTACCCGCAGCAAGATCGACCTCCCCGGACACAACCAGATTGACCGCGGGATCCTGCGCCTGGGCGACCGAACCACCCGACAACAGGACCGCCGACAGCGCGGCAGATGCCAGCGCGGCGCAGGCCGGGCTCCCGGCCAGGCTGCGTGCGGGTCGAAAGGGGAAACGCGCGAATACACTCATCTGATGTTCGGTCCCTCGGTTGGATTGATGCGGGAAACAGCCTGCCGTGCGCGGCCCGGTCAATCTAGCACGGACACCAGGTCAACACCGGGCGCACCAATTTACTTCCCGGATAACGGCAACCTCGCGCAGACGTGCTAGGCCAGCTCGAAGATGGCCTCGACCTCGGTCGCCACATCGAACGGCATGACCGCAACCCCGAGCGCCGTCCGCGTGTGCTGGCCGGCGTCGCCGAACAGGTCGATCATCACCTCGGATGCGCCATTCACCACGGCCGAAATTGCCGTGAAATCCGGCATCGCATTGACATAGCCCTTGAGATTGACCACCCGGGAGATGCGATCAAGATCGCCATTGAGCGCGTCGCGGGCCTGGGCAAGGACGTTGAGGGTCGAAAGCCTTGCGGCCGCCTGCCCCTCTTCAAGCGTGAATTCGCGTCCCACCTTGCCGACAAAACGCAGCTCACCGTTCCATTGCGGAACCATGCCGGAGACATACAGCAGGCGATCGACGATCATCGTCGGAAGAATCTTCGCCACACGGGTCCTCTGCGGGACCGGCAGCTCGATTCCGAGTTCTGCAAGGCGGGTATCAATCAATCCGGGCACGCGCACCTCCTGTCGGGGACAAGTGCCACGTTAGTCAGCGCGCCGCAGACGGACAAGGCCGGACAAGACCGGACGCGGCCGATCAGGCGGCGTGGCTGTCGCGCTCATACCAGGTGGTGATATTTCCGTATTGGCGACTCTCGTCGAGGGCGCTGTCCTTGGCCAGGATCAGGGCCCATGTATCGGCGGGCATAAAGCGCGGTGCCAGGAACCTGTAGAGATCGCGCAGCAGGGGCACCACCGTGTACGGGTCGGAGATATTGCCCGACAGCAGGCCCCAGGCAGCGGTGATCTCATCCCAGGGCTTGAGCCGGCTGTACATGTCGTCGCGAATGTTGCGGATGGCCGTTCGGTGGAATGAAAAATCGCAGAACAGGGACATGATGTTCGAAAGCCGCGCATCCACTTCGGTCAGGCTCAACCCCAGCGAGCGGATCGGGATCGAGATCAGGCGCGAAACCGGCTCCGCATCATCCATGACGCCGGCGTGATGGGCGAATTCGCGGCGCAGCTTCTGCAGCCGCTCCCCCACCCGGCACACCAGCAGGTAACGTTCGCGCAAGGCCTCGATATACGAAAGTTCGGACACCGCCACCGACATCACGTCCGCGATCATGCCTCCCGCATCGCCCTCCTGCCCAAGCTCGACGGCCATGCGGGACAAGGCTTCCGCGACAGAAGCATCGTTCACGTGGTGGGCAATGAATTTCTCCAACCCAACCGGATCTGCCAACGGAACGGACTGTCCCTTGTGCCAACCCACAAGCTGCGCACCGATGCGGTTGCGCGCACTGGTCTTGTGAATCTCGCTCGGTTCCCAGGATGCGTCGCCGGTGAGGACTTCCTGCGGGATCGGATCCCCGATGCGCAGCAGGCTGACGAACCGCAGCCCGCGCTCGATCGTGTTGAGCATCACCGCGTCATGGGCGTATTCGCGAATGGAGAACTCGCGCTTGATACCGACGAACGGCAGGGCCACCTGCTGCGGGCCCAACCCGAAGGAATAAACCGGCAAGCCCTCACTCTCGTCGATCCGGAAGTCGGCATCCGGAAACGACGTAAAGAAGCGGTGCTCGAATTCGACGATCTTCGGCGCCTTGAAGGTCAGGACTTGAGCCATCGTCAATCACCCTATGCAAGAGTACAAATGTCACGCACACGTCTTGATTGCATTCTCATATTCTTCCTCAGGTTGTTTAACGATTCATGAAACTCGTTTTTGGTGTTTGTGTGCCGCGCCCTGTGGCGCATCGCAGACCATCTCCCACCGATCCCGCCGCCACGTCTGTTTCACAAGATGAACCATCGCTGCTATTCAGGTCGCCGGCTGCGGCCGCAACCGGCTAACTCGGCATCGCGTTCCGCAATGGGAACGCACCAAACGGCATCAGGGAGTAATGCTGCGTGAACCAGATCGACCTCGAGGGGCGGACCGCGATCGTCACCGGCGCGGCCCAGGGCATCGGCCTCGCGATTGCCGAACGCCTGACGGCATCGGGCGCGCACGTCTGGTTGTGGGACATCGACCCCGCGGTCGCCGGCACAGCGGCGGCGAATCTTGGCGAGGGTGCCGACGCAATCGGCGTCGACGTTGCGGATCCGGATGCCATCGAGGCGGCGACACAACAGGTGATGGCGGCCAGCGGCACCATCGACATTCTCGTCAACAACGCAGGCATATCCGGCGCCAACGCACCCGTCCACGAATACCCCGTCGATGAGTGGCGGCGGGTGGTGGATATCGATCTTAACGGTACGTTCTACTGCTGCCGGTCGGTCGTACCCCACATGATCGCCGCCGGGTCGGGGCGGATCGTCAATGTGGCGTCGGTCGCCGGGAAAGAGGGCAATCCCAACGCAGCGGCCTACAGCGCCGCCAAGGCCGGCGTCATCGCGCTGACCAAATCCCTGGGCAAGGAGCTGGCGGCACAGGACATCGCGGTCAACGCCATCACCCCGGCCGCCGCGCGCACGGCACTGTTCGACCAGATGACCCAGGAACATGTGGACTACATGCTGTCGAAAATTCCCCGCGGCCGTTTCGTTACAGTCGAGGAGATCGCGGGCATGGTCGCCTGGCTGGTCTCGCCCGAGAATTCGTTTTCAACCGGCGCGGTATTCGACCTGTCGGGCGGCCGCGCAACCTATTAGACCGCACAGCCGGGCTAAGAATTCGCCAGCATCTCCGCCGAGATTTTCTCCGCCATCATGATGGTCGGAATATTGGTGTTGCCGCGCGGCAGGCGCGGCATCAGGGACGCGTCGACCACGCGCAGGCCGGCCACCCCATATACGCGCCCTTGCGGGTCGGTCACCGCCGCGGGGTCATCTTCCGCCCCCATCCGGCAGGTCCCGGCGGGATGGAATACCCCGGCAATGCTCTTGCCGACGATCTCGTCGAGCGCCTTGGGATCGCGGGCCAGCGCGGCGATGTCGACGCCCGGCTCCGACAGCCCCGCCAGGACCGGGCGCCCCGCCGCCGGCACGGCATCGAACAATCCGGCCAGTATCTTCGCCCGCAGGCTGTTGAACGGGGTGATGTCATTGAGCGCACGCATCTTGTTCGGGCGCGAGACCGGATAGGCACAGTGCCAGAGCGGACGCACCTCCGGCGACAACAGAATATCGATGGCATGGCGCACGCCGCCGTTCAGGCACAGGCGGTCGCGGTCGTCGTCGAGATAATTGAACTCGATACGCCGATTCACATCCGCGCCGTCGCGGAAAAGCGTGACATCGCCGCGTGAGCCGGGCTTGAGCAGAGTCGGCACCAGCGCGCCGATCCGGCGGCCCAGGGCGTGCCAGCCGATCTTGCTGGAGATCGACATGCTCATATCGAGCGGGCCGCAACCGGCAACGCCCGAGGAGAAACGCTCGGTCGCGGTCGAGTGGGATTTCATCGCCGCAGGCTGGGCGGCGTCGCGGCGCAGCTGGGCCACCACATAGACCACGGCATGGTTCTGCAGATTGGCGCCCACGCCAGCCCGATCCGCCGTGACCGGCAGCTCGAGCGCCTGCAACTGGGCCGCCGGTCCGATGCCGGCGCGCAACAGCATCTCCGGGGATTGCAGGGCCCCGGCGCAGACGATCACTTCACGTGCCGAGAATTCCTGCAGGGCACCGTCGACCGCGGTGACCACTCCGGTCACCCGGGTGCCGTCCGTCACCAGGCGCTCGACATGGGCATCGGTCATGATGGTCAGGTTTGCGCGCGACCGGGTCGCGGCGTCGAGATAGCAGATCGCCGTCGAGGCGCGCTTGTCGGCAAACCGGTTCAGCGGCAGCGCGCCGACACCTTCGCGAAATTCACTGTTGAGGTCATGGATCGGCGCGACCTGACGGTTGCGGCTCCAGGTGTCGACACCGGTCACGAAAGGCGGCCATTCCGCGCGCGCCACCCGGCGGATCGGGATCGGCCCGTCCTTGCCATGCGCCGCGCCGCCGTCGCCCGCGGCGTCGATGTCGTTCTCGAGGTTGCGGAAATACGGCAACACCGAATCCCAACCCCAGCCCGCGGCGCCATATTCGGCCCATTCGTCATAATCCATGGGGGTGCCGCGGAGCGCCACCATGCCATTGATCGAGGACGTGCCGCCCATGATCCGGCCCTGACGGAACGGACCCGCCGGAGAATTGTCATGGCGTCGCGTATGGCCGCGCAGCGCCCGCCAGGCATACGCAGGATTGAAATAGGACATCGGATACGTGTCGAGTACGTCGGCGGGCTCTCGCCCGGGGACCGTGTCCTGCCCGGCCTCGAGCAGCAGCACCCGGTTGCCGGATTGCGCCGACAGCCGGTTGGCCATCACACAACCGGCCGAGCCGGCCCCGACGATGACATAGTCGTAGATGGTGCCCATCACGGCGCCCCCGAATTCCTGAACATGACGGGACATCTCATATCAGGAAGTGCGGCGCATGTTTACGCCCCGGTGAGACAATAGCGGAGAGAAATTGAGCGCCATCCATTTGAACCCCGTCTCCGCGCGTCTAGTATGAACCGTGCGCAAACGGCGCCAATGATTTCCGGGGGGAACAGTCATATGCAGAACGAGATCACCGGCGCGTCGGCCTTCCTGGCGCTATTGCGCGACGAGGGCGTGACTCATCTGTTCGGCAATCCGGGCACGACCGAGTTGCCGATCATGGATGCCATGCCGAGCTACACCGACGACATGACCTATGTGCTCGGTCTTCAGGAGTCCCTGGTCGTGGCGATGGCGGACGGCTACACCCGCGCATCGGGAAAACTGGCGGCGTGCAACGTCCATGTGGCGCCGGGCCTGGGCAACGCCATGGGCGCGCTCTACAACGCGCGGTTCACCAACACACCGATGATCATCACCGCCGGCCAGCAGGAGACCGGCCACGGCCTGACCGAGCCGCTGCTCTATGACCCGCTGGTCCCGATCGCCACCCCGGTGGTGAAATGGGCAACCGAAGTGACCCGCCTGGAAGACCTGCCGCGCATCATGCACCGGGCCGGCAAGGTGGCGATGACCGCACCGACCGGGCCGGTATTTATCTCCCTGCCCGGCGACGTCCTCAACGACCGCAAGGGCATAGACCTGGGTGTGCGTACCCGGGTGGATACCGCCATGCGACCGTCGGATTCCGGCCTGGCGGCGCTGGCCGACCGCCTGCTGGCGGCCAAACGACCCGCGATCCTCGCCGGCAACGAGGTGGTCACGTCGGACGCGCTGGATCAGGTCGCGCGTTTCGCCGAGGTGCTGGGTGCGCCCGCGTTCCAGCAGACCACGGCCTATGGATCCTTCTTTCCGTCCGAACACCCGGCCTTCATGGGGGCGCTGTCGCGCAACCAGACCGAGGTGCGCGGCATCCTGGAAGACTATGACCTGCTGGTCGTGGTCGGCGCCGACGTGCTGCGCATGTCGGTGATGAGCGAGACCGAGCCATTGCCTGACGGCATGCCGATCGTCCAGATCGGCCTGTTCGACTGGGAGATGGGCAAGAATTATCCCGCCGACATGGCCGTGCGCGGCGACGTGCGCGAAACCCTTGCGGTGCTGAACCCCGTTATCGAAAACAGGGGCGGATCTGCCCATGCGGACACCGCCGGCGCACGCCTCGCGGCGGTGGCCGACAGCAACTGGTCGGCCAAGCGCGCCCGGCGTGCGACCGAACTCACCGCGGACGCCGACGTCACGCCGATCCGGTCGGACTGGCTGATGATGACCATCGCCGACGCGCTCCCGGCCGGGGCGATCACGGTCAATGAGGGGCTGACCACGACCTGGAACCTGCTCCAGTATCTGCCCTTCCGCGACCGGTATGACTTCCACTCCTTCGCCAGCGGCGGCATCGGCTGGGCCCTGCCCGCAGCGGTGGGCGTGCAGATGGCGCAGCCCGACCGGCCGGTGGTCGCCCTGGTGGGTGACGGTTCGGCCATGTACTCGATCCAGGCGCTGTGGACGGCGGCCCACCTGCGGGTGCCCGTCACCTATGTGATCCTCAACAATCAGGGCTATCGCATCATCAAGCAGCGCCTGAAGGCCTTCCACGGCAACGAGACATATATCGGCATGGATTTCGAAGATCCCGCCATCGACTTCGTGGGCATGGCCCAGTCGATGGGTGTTCCGGCCACGCGCGTGACCGAACCCGGCGCCGTGCGCGCCGCGCTCGAGGCCGCGCTGGCGAACCCGGGCCCGAACCTGATCGACATCTGCGTGGAGCGCGGCGTCTGACCCGCAAAGCGACCATCGCGCACCCACCGGCACGGTCTTAATGAGCGTCGAGAGTCGCCCTTCCGTGCTGGCACCGTTTTCCGTGCGCAGCTTCCGCTTCCAGTGGCCGGCGGACCTCGCGACCTCATGGTCGTTCGAGATGGAGACGCTCATCCTCGGCTGGTATGTGCTGGTCGCGACGGATTCGGTACTCCTGCTGACATTGTTTGCCGCACTCCAGTATGGCGGCACCCTCGTCGCGCCGCTGTTCGGCGTCGCCGGAGACCGCGCCGGCGCGCGCAGCGTTCTCTGTTCGATGCGGGCGTTTTACATGGTGCAAGCGGCCATGCTGACCGGCTTCATCTACTTCGATGCGCTCGGGCCCGTGCCGGTGTTCGTGATCGGCGCGCTGATGGGCATCGTGCGCCCGTCGGACATCGCGATCCGCTATTCCCTGGTCGGCGAGACCATCCCCTCGAAACGCCTGATGGGGGCGATGGGGGTGTCGCGGACCACCACGGATTCCGCCCGGGTCGCCGGGGCGCTGGCCGGGGCAAGCCTGGTGGCCACGCTCGGCATGGCCCCCGCCTACACCGCCGTCACGATCCTGTATGCGGTCTCCATGCTGCTGACCCTGGGCACCGCGCGCCGCCCGCGCGACGAGAGCACCGGCCAGGAAGCGGGAGTCCCGCTCACATCGCGTCCCTCGCCCCTGCGCGACATGGTGGATTCCTTCGCCTATGTCTGGCGCACGCCCCATCTGCTGGCGGCCATGACTCTGGCCCTGCTGGTCAATCTCTGCGCCTTCCCGCTGATGGGCGGCGTGCTGCCCTATGTGGCCCGCGAGGTCTACGGCACGGGTCAGGCCGGGCTCGGCTACCTGGCGGCGAGCTTCGCCTTCGGTGCGCTCGTCGGCTCCCTGGTCCTGTCGGCGAACCGGCGCGTCATCCGGCCCGGCCGGATGATGATCGTCTTCACCTTCGGCTGGTACGCGCTGCTGCTGGTGTTCGCCTGGGTCGACACCATGGCGGTCGGCATCGTCGTGCTGATACTCGCCGGCCTGTGCCAGACCTTCGCCCTGGTGCCCCTCTCTGTGATGCTGATGCAGAGCGCCGACCCGCGCATGCGATCGCGGGTGCTCGGCCTGCGGATGCTGGCGATCTACGGCCTGCCCATGGGCCTGCTGGCCTCAGGGCCGCTGATCGAGGCTTTCGGCTATGCCGCCACGACCACCGCCTATGGCGTGTTCGGCGTGATCGCGACCGCGCTCATCGCCTGGCGCTGGCACGCCCATGTCTGGCGGCTGGATTCGGTGGCGAACAACGGCTAGTGCGTTTTATGCGGCCTGTTCCGCGTAGGACCCGTTCTCGATGTCGTCTAACAGTGATCGCTGCACCGCCGTCCAGCCCAGCACATCGCGCGCGTGATCGGCATTCACGCGCACGTTGGAGCCCATGCCATAGGCCATCGGCGCGCCCCATGCGCGCACCGCGTCCGCCAGCGGCAGCATCTCCGTCCGCTCGCCCAGCCCCAGCAGGCGGCCGACGGCACGGTTGAGGTCGAGCATCGAATCCTCGCCGGACTCGACATAGAAATACGATCCGGCCGGGGCGTGTTCCAGCGCTGCGACATAGGCGTCGGCGCAGTCCTCGATATGGACGTTCGACCAGATATTCAGACCTGGCCCGGGATGGCGCGGCACGCCCGACGCCTTCGCCATGTCGATGAACATCGGGACCTGGATGCTGTCCGGGCGGACACCGAGACCCCGGCCATAGATCAGGCACGGACACATCACCACCGCATGTACGCCCTTGTCTGCGGACGCGACGACCAGGCGGTCGGTGGCGACCCGCGCGGCCTTCTCGGGCAGCGGGTCCAGCGGTGTGTCCTCCCGGTAGACGGTGCCGCCGGGCTCGCCGTTGGCGTTGTCGGCCACGATGCTGGTGCCGCTCGTGTGCAAAAGCTTCTTGCCGCTGCCCGCGAGCGCCTCGGCCAGCACCCGCGCCGAGAAAGGGTGATCGGCATTGGCGGCGTTGACGACCGCATCGGCGGCCTGGGCGGCTGCGGCCAGGACATCGAAATCGTCGAGGCTGCCCGGCACCGGCGTGATTCCGAGTTCTTCCAGGCGTTCTGCCCGTTCGGCGTTGCGCGCCAGGCCGTGGACCCGGTGGCCGGCTTGCATGAGCCGGGC
>Ga0070727_10002140_pt1 | contig 19490 bp, 16 predicted proteins | sample tdAd472_FD_66722 | JGI IMG/M metagenome (GOLD analysis project Ga0070727, IMG submission 66722) | Marine sediment microbial communities from the Atlantic coast under amendment with organic carbon and nitrate - tdAd47.2 | ecosystem: Environmental > Aquatic > Marine > Coastal > Sediment | place...
GATATCATCAGGGCCAGCGGCAAAATGTCGCGCTAACAGGCCGAACACATGACCGTACCCAAACCGGCAAAAAACAGCGCAACTTTCCCCTTGCTAAAACGGAGCCGTCCACACATGACAACTTTGGCTAACCCGCGTTCTGGTAGTAGAGGTTCTGCGGGTGGTTGGCTTCGGCGAAGAAGACCCAGCGCTCGGCCAGCAGACCGGCGTACTGAATAAGAAAAGCCGCGACAAATCCGGCAAGCGACGCTTCGCCCCAGGCCAGAACCAATAGGCCCAGCGGCAGAACGAATACCAGAATGACGAAAACCACCGTCAAAAGCTGAAGCAGGTGCGGACTGCCGGGGTGGAAAAACTCCTTGAGGTTAAACGAGCCCGCCAGGAAGCCTCGGGTCAATTGGCGCAGTTGCCGGTGATGCAGGCCGATGGCCGATTGCAACGACGAGAGATACTTAAGACGCCGGTTCCGCCACAAGCTTGCGGCCCGTCCCAAAAACGCCATAACGGTCAACGCAACAGCGCCGCCAGCGTAAAAGTCTGCCAGATGGCTGCCGAAAGCCATTGCGTAGGCCGTCGCCAACACGAACCCGGAGGCCGTACCGAGCAAAACATAGTTGACCACGGTCAGCGGGGTCGCCCATTCCTGAATAAACTTGATGGAGGCGTAAATCATACCGGTACAAATAAACAACAGAAGCGTCACGCCCGCCCCCGCATAGCCCATGGCCATGGTGAGATCGAGGGTCTTCATGTTGGAAAAGGTCATCAGCACCGGCTTGAAGCCAAACCAATGAAACGCGCCGTAGAGGAAAATGCCGCCCATGGTCGCCGGTAACAAAATCACCTCACGCGACAGCCAACTGGTCCGCCACTGGGTTGCCGCCCGCCAAGCGCGTTCCGGCCGCGCGAGATGGAAGAACGAGGCAAACAGACCGAGCCCGAGGAAAGCCAACGCGATAACGCTGCCGCCTGCATAAAAGACGCCGCCTTCCTGAACTTCGGTCGCCCCGATTGTCCAATAGAACTGCCCGGCGACCAGCGCCAGAAACAACCCCTGACCGGCGCCGATGAGGGTGGTGAGGAATATAACGGAAAAAGCGGGACGCATCGTTTCGTTCTCCTCTTACCAACTGGCCCAGTCGTCGATGGTCGGCGCTTTTTCGTCGTACTTGGGACGCTTGCGTTCCTTGTTGAGCGGATTGTCCGCCCTGACCAATTCGTCTTCGTGGATGGTGACCCGGGTCTTACGCCGGGGCAGATAATGGTTGGCCGGTTTGGTCCCCCATTCGGGCATCGACTGGTAACCGCCTTCCTCACGGATCGCCACGGAAACCTCGCTCATCGGATCGGTAATATCGCCGAACAGCCGCGCCCCGGCCGGACAGGCCAACACACAGGCCGGTTTGCGCCGGTCTTCGGGCAGGCTCTCGTCATAAATCCGGTCGACGCAGAGGGTGCATTTCTTCATCACGCCCTGGTCGGGATCAAACTCACGCGCCCCGTAGGGACAGGCCCAGGAGCAGTATTTACAGCCGACGCACTTATCGTAGTCGACCAGCACGATCCCGTCCTCTTCGCGCTTGAAGCTTGCGCCGGTCGGACATACCGGCACACAGGGCGGGTCCTCGCAGTGCATACAGGATTTAGGAAAATGGACCGTTTCGGTATTCGGGAAGGTTCCCGCCTCATAGGTCTGCACCCGATTGAAGAACACGCCGGACGGATTGGCCCCGTAGGGATTGAAATCGGTCATCGGCCCGGCGTCGCCCGAAGTATTCCATTCCTTGCAGGACGTGACGCAGGCATGGCAGCCGACGCAGACGTTCAAGTCGATCACCAGGGCGAGCTGTTTGGCGACGGTGGTCTCGTTGGCCATGATCACCCCTCCCCTTTGCCGGCGATGAATTTACGCACCCGCCCCAGGAACCGCTGCATGCCGGGTAGGGGCTTCATGGCGGCAAACTGCGGCAGCGTCCGATCCGCTCCTTCGGACGCCTTGGTCACCTTGACCCGGACGTCGTACCAAGCCGCCTGGCCGGTTACGGGATCGGAATTGGAAATATGATCGCCCGCTTCGTGAGGCGGCAGTTCCTCGGAAATCAGATGGTTGAGCAGGAACCCTTTTTGCGATTCCTCGGCGTCTTCGGCGAGCCCCCAGGCACCCGACGCCTTGCCGATGGCGTTCCAGGTCCAGACGGTGCCCGGCTCGGTCGCCTCGGTAAATTTGGCGATGCCGCGCACCTTGCCGGTCGGGCTCTCAATGTCGACCCAGTCGCCGTCGGCGAATCCGCCTTTCTGGCCGACGCTCGGATGAACGTAGAGCACGTTGTAGGTATGGATTTGCCGCAGCCAGGCGTTCTGGCTATCCCAGGAATGGTACATGGCCATGGGCCGCTGGGTGATGGCGTTGAGCGTAAAGGTATGGGTGTCGACCAGTTGGCTTTCCAAGGTTTCGTAGTGGAACGGCAACGGATCGAAATAGGTTTCCACCCGTTTGCGCAGATGATCGGGCGGTTGACGGCCGTCGCGTTTGCCCTGGGCGGCCAAACGGAATTTCTGCAACACTTCCGAATAGATATGGATCAGGATCGGGCTGGTCTGACGGATCAGCCCATGACCGTTGGCCCATTCCAAATAGCCTTCGTTCCAGTTGCGCATGTACTGGAAAGACCGCGGTAGTTCGTAATGGAAGTGGGCGTTGTTCTTGGCGTACATCTCCCATTGGCGCGGGTTGGGTTCGCCACGCATGAAATCTTCGCCCGCCTTGCCCCGCCATCCGGCAAGGAAGCCGATGCCCGATCCGGGCTCGGTTTCGAAGTTGACGATGAAGTCGGGGTAATTGCGGTATTTCTTTTCGCCCTTTTCGTTGACGAACGACGGCAACCCCAGCCTTGCCCCCATTTCCAAAATCACTTCCTGAAACGGCTTGCTGTCGCCCTTGGGCGGCAAGATCGGCACCCGCACGCTATCCACCGGCCCGTCGAATTCTGAAATCGGCCGGTCGAGCACCGACATCACGTCGTAGCGCTCCAGATAGGTGGTGTCCGGCAAGACCAGATCGGCGAACTGGACCGTTTCGGAGTGATAGGCGTCGGCGACCACCAGGAAGGGGATTTTATAGTCCCCGTTCTCATCCTTGTCGGTGAGCATCTTGCGCACTTCGGTGGTATTCATCGACGAGTTCCAGGCCATGTTGGCCATGAACAAAAACAGCGTGTCGATGGGATAGGGATCGCCCCGCCAGGCGTTGGTGATGGCGTTGTGCATCAACCCGTGAACCGAGAGCGGATACTCCCAGGAGAACCCTTTGTCGAGCCGCACCGGCCCGCCGTTGTCATCGACGAACAGGTCTTCCGGGTCGGACGGCCAGCCCAAAGGCATGCCGCTCAAGGGCGTGTTGGGCTTGATGTCTTCCGGTTTGCGCGGGCCTTTGGCGCAAGGCGGAATGGGCCGCGGGAAGGGAGCGCGGTGACGAAAGCCGCCGGGACGGTCGATGGTGCCGAGGATGGACATCAAAATCGACAGCGCGCGGATGGTCTGAAAACCGTTGGAATGGGCAGCCAAACCGCGCATGGCGTGGAAGGCCACCGGCGCACCGGTGATGGATTCGTGCTCTTCGCCCCAAGCATCGGTCCAGGAGATGGGTAGCTCAATCTTTTGGTCGCGGGCCGTGACGCCCATTTCATGCGCTAGCTGGCGGATCGTCGCCGCCGGAATGCCGGTAATCCCTTCGGCCCACTCAGGCGTATATTTCTCCACCCGTTCTTTGAGCAACTGGAAGGACGGTTTCACCGGCGTGCCGTCCTCCATGGTGTAAGAACCGAGCAGACGGGGGTCGGCGTCCGGGTCGCGGTTATCGACCGCCTCTTCGGTAATACGGTCCCACCAGTATTTGTTCTGCGGGTCCGTACAGCCTTCGCGCACCGGCATATCCGAGCGCAGGAACAGGCCGAACTCGTTGCTTTCGGGGTCCTGATTGATCAACTCGGCAGCGTTGGAATAGCGGATCAGAAAGTCCCGGTCGTAAAGCCCCAACTCAATGATCTCATGAATGAGCGCCAGCAAAAGCGCCCCGTCGGTGCCCGGCTTGATGGGAATCCACTCATCGGCGATCGCCGCATACCCCGAGCGCACCGGGTTGACGGCGATAAACCGCCCGCCATTGCGCTTAAACTCGCCCAGATGTTTCTTCATCGGGTTCGAGTGGTGGTCTTCGGCCGTGCCGATCATCACGAACAGCTTGGCCCGGTCGAGATCGGGCCCGCCGAACTCCCAGAACGATCCGCCGATGGTATAGATCATCCCGGCGGCCATATTGACCGAACAGAACCCGCCGTGGGCGGCGTAGTTGGGGGTGCCGAACTGTTTGGCGAACATCCCGGTCAGCGCCTGCATCTGGTCGCGCCCGGTGAAGAAAGCGAATTTCTTGGGGTCGGTCGAGCGGATGTGTTTCAGCCGTTCTTCCAAAGTATCGAAGGCTTCATCCCAGGAAATCGCCTCGAACTCGCCCGCACCGCGCTCGCTGCCCTCTTTGCGCTTCAAGGGTTTGAGCAACCGGGCCGGGGAATACTGCTTCATAATCCCCGAAGCACCCTTGGCGCAGATGATCCCCTTGTTCAAAGGATGATCCGGGTTGCCTTCGATGTAGCGGACCTCACCATCCTTTAAGTGCACCCGGATGCCGCAACGGCAGGCGCACATATAGCAGGTGGTGGCTTTGACTTCCGTATGACTGGCGCTTCGGCCGCGCCCGGTGGCGTGATCCAACAAAGGGTCTGCCTTCCAATTCGGTTTTTGTTTATCTGCCTCCCTGTCGCACGGATTAAAGACAAGCCGCGCAACATATTAGAAAACTATAATTTAGATATAGCTAAGACGTCAAACATTAGAGTTGTTTTAGGGTAAAAAAGATCGGAAAGGCGGAGAGCTACCGAAGGAAGAACAGCACCGTCATCACCAGCCCGACGCAGACGATGAATATCCGCGCGACCCGCTTGGGCAGCCGCTTGGCAACCATCGCCCCGACGTAACCGCCCACCGTCGCGGCGACCGCCATGATGGCCGCTTCGCTCCAATGGACGATCCCGGCCAAGGCGAAGGTGACGATGGAGGCTGCCGACAAAACAAACGAAATAACGTTCTTCAACCCGTTCATCAGGTTGAGATCGCGGTAGCCTTGCGCGGAAAACAACGCCAGCAGAACGATGCCCAGACCGCCGTTGAAATAGCCGCCATAGGTACAGACCGCCAAGGTCGGCAGCCAGGATTTGGAGGCGCCGCCCGTCCGGTGTTTCGCCAGATAAACCGACACCTTATCGCCGAAAGCGAACAGCACCGTGGCAAACAGCAGGAGATAAGGAACAACCAATTGAAACACCGCACTGGGCGTCACCAACAGCAACAAGCCACCCCCCACGCCGCCGGCAACCGCCAACCCCAAAAGCGCCAACAGCGGACGAAAGCCGAAAGTCTTCAGTTCCTTAAAAAAACCGAAGGCGCTGCTGAGATAACCGGGAAACACCGCCACCGTACTGGTCGCATTGGCCGGAATGGCCGGAACCCCAACATAGACCAGGGCCGGGAAGGTGAGAAAACTCCCGCCGCCCGCAATGGCGTTCAGCCCCCCGGCGAAAAACGCCGCAAGAACCAACACGCCGATGTTGAAAGGATCGCCCATATCCTGCTCAACCGCCCTCGGCACGCCGTTGCCCCGGCTCGGGCGGCGTCTCGGGCGGTCCGGCGAAACACTGGGCCAAGGCCATCCATTTTCGGGCCGGTTCGCCCGCCGCCGTCAATCCGGTATCGCCAAACGCCCGGGTTTGGGTGACCACCTGACAAAACTCTTCGGCCGATCCTTCAACGAAGTTTTCCCGGCTCGGGGCATTCCATTCCCATACCGCCCCCGACGGGGCCGTCAGCTTGACGTAGGGCGGGTCGCCCGGCAGTGCCAAGCCTCGGTTTTTGAACGTCCAACCGTAGGTGTTGACGCCAAGGACGGCGATGTTTTTGATCCGGTCCGTATTGACCCTTTTGACGCCAGAAAGATCGTAAAGCGCCTGCCCGTGCGCCCAGGTTTCCATCAACCGCGCGGTCAGGCTGGAACGCAAACTCATATCCGGCCCGGCCCATTTGACCCGCTGTTTGGGATCGCCCTTGGCCATCCGTTCGGCCATAGCCAAGGCATCGCTCCGCCAAGTCTCCAAAAGTTCCCGGCCAGACAAACCGTCCAGCCACGCCAAGGTCACGTCTTTATGACTTTGTCCGCCTATAATTTTAGGCAGCAGGTCCGCCATCAGCGCTTCAAACCTCGCTTCGTCGGAAAAGGATAAATCCGCCGCGACGTTCCACAGGTGCAAGTGGCCTAAAACGTCCTGGGCCGTCCACCCTTTGAACCGCGTCGGCTCAACCAATCGGCTGTCGTCCAAAGAGGCAAGCAGCCCGTAAAGCGCCTCGCATTCATCGTTAAAATCTTGGGCCAGTTGCTGCACGGCAGTTTGCTTCCTTTTCGTTTGGTTAGATTCTCAAAGTCCTCATAAGCCGGGGAAGCATAAAGCCGATTGCTTTTTTTCGCCAAGGCCACGGTGACAGGCGTCAAAAAAAATGTCAGCATGGACAAACCAAATCAAAGACCTAACTCAATAACATTACTCAAGGGCATTGACCTGTGGGGGCGCGCCAGTGGCCATCTCGAAAAAGCATATGGAAACCCTTAAAGCTCGGCGCGACAAGGCCCTGCTGGGCGGCGGCGAGAAGAAAATTGCGGCCCGCCACGAAAAGGGGCTGATGACGGCGCGCGAACGCCTTGAAGGGCTGTTCGCCAAAGGCACGTTCCAGGAATACGGCCTCCACGCCCGCCATGAAACCCATCACTTCGGCATGGACAAAAAAGAACTGCCCGGCGACGGCGTGGTAAGCGGGGTCGGTTTCGTCGACCAGCGCCCGGTGGCCGCCTTCAGCCAGGATTTCACGGTTGCCGGAGGATCGCTCGGCCGGGTCCACGCCGAAAAAATATGCGAAGTCATGGATTACGCGGGCAAGGCGGGCATGCCGTTGGTCGGCTTCAACGACTCGGGCGGCGCGCGCATCCAGGAAGGGGTCGAATCCCTCTCCGGTTACGGCAAGGTGTTCAACCGCAACGTCCGGCTTTCGGGCGTGGTGCCGCAAATCGCGGTGATCGCCGGGTCCTGCGCGGGCGGGGCATCGTACTCTCCCGCCCTGATGGATTTCATCATCATGACGCGCAAAAGCGCGACCATGTTCATCTGCGGCCCCGAGGTCATCAAGGCGGCGACGGGACAGGTCACCACCATGGAAGAAATCGGCAGCGCCGAGGCCCACGCGACCATCAGCGGCAACATCCATTTTATCGCCGAAGACGACACCCACGCGCTTTCCATCGTCCGGGAGCTCCTGTCCTACCTGCCGTCCAACAACATGACCGACCCGCCGCACCGGCCGTCCGACGATCTCGATCTTTCGCCGGACGAGGGCATGGACCAACTGATCCCCGAAGACCCGAAAGCGGCGTTCGACGTCAACGAAGTGATCGGGCGATTGGTCGACGACGGACATTTCCTTGAAGTGCAGAAGGATTTCGCCCCCAATCTGGTGGTTGGGTTCGGACGGGTCGGCGGGGTCGTCGTCGGCATCATCGCCAACCAGCCCATGCATATGGCGGGCGTACTCAATATCGACGCGTCGGATAAAGGCGCGCGGTTCATCCGGTTCTGCAACGCCTTCAACATTCCGCTGGTCACCCTGGTCGACGTCCCCGGCTTTTTGCCCGGCGTCGGGCAGGAACGCGGCGGCATCATCCGGCACGGCGCCAAGATGCTGTTCGCTTACGGCTCGGCGACGGTGCCGAAAATTACCGTCATCATGCGCAAGGCTTACGGCGGGGCGTATCTCGCCATGTGCAGCCAGGATATGGGGGCCGATCTGGTGCTCGCCTGGCCGTCGGCGGAAATCGCCGTTATGGGCGCGGAAGGGGCGGTCAACATCCTCTACCGCAAGGAACTGGGCGAAGCCGAGGACCGGGCGGCGAAAGCCAAGGAACTGGCGCAGGAATACCGGGAGGAATTCGCCTCGCCCTATCTGTCGGCCGGCAAGATGTTCATTCAAGACGTCATTGAACCGGCCCGTACCCGCCCCGCCGTTGCTCTGGCGCTCCGCACACTGCTTTCCAAGCGCGAAACCCGTCCGCCGAAGAAACACGGCAACATCCCGCTCTAAGGAACTACAATGGATCATGTTCTTTTCATCGCCAGCGGGTTCGGTATCGTCATAGCGGTTTTGACCGCCCTGTGGGGCGTTTGCGCTTTGGTCGGCGTCGGGTTTACCGCCCGCAGAGGCCAGCCGACGTTTGAAGAAGACCGGCAACACAAAGCTTTAGATCAAAAAATACCGCCGCAACATGTCGCGGCGATTACTGCGGCGCTCGCCCAGGTCATGGACGGCCCCTACCGGGTCGTCTCGGTTCGCGCCCCGGCCCACCGTTCCTTCGCCTGGGAAGAAGCTGGGCGTTACGAACAGGCCGCCAGCCACCGCATCCGCTGGGACTGGAGCGCTGCCGCCAAACAATTTTCCGACATAAAGAGGAAGCCATGAGAACCTTCCGCGTTTCCGTCGATGGTATCGACTATACGGTCACGGTCGAAGAGCTGGAGACCGATCAACCGCCGCCCCCGGCCAGCGCTCCGATGTCGGTTGCCGCATCCAGCCCGGCGACCGGGCACCCGCCCCCCACCACGGCGGATCAAACCTCGGCGGCGAAAAGCGCCGAACCGGGCGACGTGATCAGTTCGCTGGCAGGCATCGTCTCGACGGTCGAAGTGGCCGTCGGACAGACGGTCAAAAAAGGCGATACGCTATTGAAACTCGAAGCGATGAAAATGAATACCGACGTCACCGCGCCGAAGGACGGCAAGGTCAAATCCATCGCCGTCAGCGAAGGCGTTTCCGTACAGGAAGGCCAGATCCTCCTGACGCTGTCTTAAGCGCCGAAGAGGGGAAAGCGGACATCATGGACAGCCTGACCAACGCCCTGGCGCTTACCGGAATACCGCACCTGACGTGGCAAATGCTGGTCATGTGGGGGGTTATCCTCGGGCTGCTCTATCTTGCCGTTTACAAGAAATTCGAGCCTCTTCTATTGGTCCCCATCGCCTTCGGAGCCCTGCTCGCCAACCTGCCGACCGAAGGCATCGTCAATCCGCCGGCCGGCGATCATGCGGGCGGATTGTTTCACTATATTTCCCAAGGCGTTCATCTGGAGATTTTTCCGCCGCTGATCTTTTTAGGCGTCGGCGCACTGACCGATTTCGGCCCCTTGATCGCCAATCCGCGCACCTTACTATTGGGCGCCGCCGCGCAATTCGGCGTCTTCGCCACCTTCCTCGGCGCAATTTTCCTCGGTTTCTCCCCCGAACAGGCCGCCGCCATCGGCATCATCGGCGGCGCCGACGGTCCTACGTCGATTTTTTTATCCAACAAGCTGGCGCCGGAGCTTCTGGCTCCCATTGCGGTCGCCGCCTACAGCTACATGGCGCTGGTGCCCCTGCTTCAGCCACCGATCATGCGCGCGCTGACCACCGACAAAGAACGCGCTATCCGCATGCGCTCGCTGCGCAAAGTGTCGCGCCTGGAAAAACTGGTTTTCGCCCTGGCGGTCACGGTGATCTGCATTTTGCTGGTCCCGGCGGCCTCGGCCCTGATCGGCATGCTGATGCTGGGCAATTTCCTGCGCGAATGCGGGGTCACCGAGCGGTTATCAAAAGCCGCTCAGAACGAACTGATTAACGTGGTAACTATTTTTCTCGGCACCAGCGTCGGCATCACCATGACCGGCGAGCGGTTCCTTCAAATGGAAACCCTGATGATTCTCGGGCTCGGGGTGATCGCCTTCGGCATCGCCACGGCGTCGGGCGTTTTGATGGCCAAGCTGATGAACAAACTGTCGCCGAAGAACCCGATCAACCCGCTGATCGGCTCGGCGGGCGTTTCCGCGGTGCCCATGGCCGCCCGGGTTTCGCAGGTTGAAGGCCAGCGGGCCGATCCGCAGAATTTCCTCCTCATGCACGCCATGGGGCCCAACGTTGCGGGCGTCATCGGCACCGCCGTGGTGGCCGGCTACATGATTGCCCGGCTGGCGGGGTGAGACAAAGGCTTCAAATAGCCGCTTTTTTTAACGTTTCGTTTGACCAAACTTCCCTGCTCACGGTTTAATAGAGCCAACAATGCCGCTCTAATCGGCGGTGTCGAGAAAAACAAACAGGGCAACCAACGGAAACCCAGCCAATGCCTTCGGATATCAATTACAACGAAATCCATAACCGGAACGACGCCTCTCGTCAGTTCATCACCTTTACGCTGGGCGATGAGGAGTACGGCGTCCACATCATGTCGGTCCGGGAAATCAAAGGATGGTCGGACACCCGCAAAATGCCCAACACGCCTAAGTTCGTCCGCGGCGTCATCAATCTGCGCGGCGAGGTGCTGCCGATCTTTGACCTGCGCGCCCGCTTCGGGCTGGGCGAAACCGACCCGACGCCGACCCACGTGGTCATCATCATCAACGTCGGCGGCCACAATATCGGCATTCTGGTCGATGGGATTTCCGATATCGTCACCGTCCAGCAGGAGCATATTCTGCCGGTGCCGAAAATGGATCAGCGCCCAGACGAAGAGTACTTAAGCGGCATCATCATGATCCAAGAGCGGATGATCGCTCTTCTGGCAGCCGAAAAACTTTTCGACTACGCTCTGGTCAAACAGGCCGAGGCCATGGCCAGTTAGAGCGTTTCCCGAATATTCTGGAAGCGCTCTAGAACCGGCGAACAGGCTCTAGGATAAAGACGCTCTTTCGGGCGTCTTTTTTTGTGCCCGAACTGTGACGGCCCTCACAGCCGCCTTCTGCCAATTTATCTAAAATTTTAGATAAATTGGCCTACACCAGACAGAAAGCGAGCTCATGACGGCACCGATCGACCGCATCAACGACCTGTTTCCAGCGCATCTCACAAGTTCACTGATGCAGCCGGGCAAGATCGGTAAGGTTTCCTCAAAAGACGGTTATCCCTCGACATCCCAGGAAAAGAGAGACGACGTTTCAATCCCCGACACCATCGACCTCGCTCCCGGCGACATCCTTTTTAAAGAGGGCGACGCCTCCGGCCATGCCTATTTCATCGAAACGGGCGAGTTGGAAATTTTCTTGAGCCTCGCGCATGAAACGCAGATCGTCGGCCTCGCCAAAACGGGTGAAGTGGTCGGCGAAATGGGGGTTATCGATGGGTTGCCGCGCAGCACGGCGGCCAAGGCGATAACTCAAACCCGGGTGCGGGTCATCCCGGCCAAGCGCCTTTCCGCCATGCTGGAAAACGCCGATCCCGGGATGAAGGCCTTGATCCGTACGTTATTCGCCCGACTCCGCTATACCACCCAACGTCTCGCCGAAGCGGAAGCCCGGTATTAAAGGCAGGCCCCATAAATCTTTCGCAATCTAACCGCGATCAATTCATTTCACCCACCATTTGAACATGATTTGATTCTAATGTTAGGCTGTCTCTGGATGTCAGCAAAGGAGTTGCATCATGTCGGCGACCATGATCCCTTGGAACGACGATTTTCTGATCGGCATTGCCGAACTCGACAACGAACACCACGATTTACTCGATCGCTTCAACGAGTACAGCGACGCCCTGATTGCAGAAAAGGGGCATGCGGAAGTTCGGAAGATCCTCGGCAATATTTATGCCCGCCTGGAAATGCACTTTGCCCTCGAAGAGCGGGTCATGCGGGAGTTCGAGTACAAAAACTATCAATCTCACAAAGCCGAGCATAATGCGATCCTCAATGAATTTTCGGAGTTCATCGAAGCGTTTAAATCGGACCCGACGCTGGAATACGAAGAATTGGTCACCGAAAAACTGAAGCGGTGGATCGTCGGGCATATCCTGACCAGCGATAAGAAAATGGCCGAAATGATCGAGTACATGACGACCGCAGAGCGCGAGAGGATCGGCAACTTCTTTAATCCATCGCCATGACGGACAACACCAATAGTTGAGAAACATTTGAGCCAAAAACCCTATCCTTGCTTCCTGGTTTTTATTGGCTTTACTATGTCCTCTAACGGCAGGATTTTTTTAAGGCACGGTTTAAGCTGGACGAGAACGGCAAGAATGATCGCCAGCCGCCTTAAATAACGGCTTCGTCTGGGTAGGGTTCATGTCTATTCGGTTAAAATTTATTTTGGTCCTCTGGGCCATAGTGGCGGCTGTTTCCGGCATTTTCGCCTATGCCTTGTTCACCGCCCATGAAACCGAATACCTGGAAGGCGTCGACGGCAAGCTTTTGACCGCCGCGACCATGGCGAAAACGACCCTGCCGGAAGGCTACCACGACAAAATTACCGGTAAGGACTCGGTCGCTCCCGGCGATTACTTAAAGATCGTCGACACCTACAACCGGATTTGTTTGGAAACCGGACTTCAGTATATCTGGAGCGTCATGGCGGTGGATGGAAAAATTCATTTCACCAGCGGCACCTCGACCAGTAAGGACGTTACAAACGGCGATCATGCCTTGTTTTACGATGTCCATGCCGACCCCAGCGCTTTTGCCGGCGTGCTTGAAAGCGGAACAACCGAATTTTCGACCTTCAAAAACCAATGGGGCCATGGCCGGATGGTTCTGATCCCCGATGTCGACAACCAGGGACGCATCGTTATTTACGGGGCCAGCATCAGCATCGCCGACCTATCGGTTAGGACCTCGGGCGCCTTGAAAAACGCAGCGACCATCTTTCTGATTGTGCTCGCCGCCGGGACCGCCATTAGTATCGCCCTGACAAAAACCATCACCCAGCCGATTGTCGAACTTACAAATATCGCCGGAAGAATCGCCGCCGGAAACCTCGACCAAAGAGCCCACGTCACCGGAGGCGAGGAAATCAGCTCCCTGTCTCGCAGCCTCAACGCCATGGCTTACGCGATCAAGGAACGGATCGACGAACTGGAACAAAAAAAGCGGCAACTCGAAGATGCCCGCAACACACTTGAAGACCGCGTCAAAGAACGCACGAGGGAATTGGAAGTCGAGATCGCAGAAAGAGCCGATGTTGAAGAGAAATTGCGCAAGCTGTCGCGGGTCGTCAGCCAAAGTCCGGTTACCGTCGTCATTACCGATACCGAGGCCACCATCGAATACGTCAACCCACGCTTCGAGATCGACACCGGTTATTCACGGGAAGAAGCGTTGGGCAAAAATCCCCGGATATTAAGATCCCCCAACACGCCACCGGAAACGTATCAGGATCTATGGACCACCATCACGAGGGGCGACGTCTGGCACAACGAAATCCAGAACAAGCGCAAGGACGGAACGCTCTACTGGTCGTTGCTGACCATATCCCCGATCCGCGACCGGGAAAATCATGTAACCCACTACGTCGCCCTGCACGAAGACATTACCGCCCAGAAAAAAACCGAGGCCGCACTTCGGATCGCCAAAGAGCAGGCCGAGGCGGCGAACCGGGCCAAGTCGGAATTCTTGTCCTCCATGAGCCATGAACTCCGCACCCCGCTCAACGGCATCCTGGGGTTCGCCCAGTTGCTCGAATTCCAACCCAACGACAAACTCAGCGAACAGCAGAGCAACTACGTCAATCACATTCTGTCGGCTGGCAACCATCTCCTCGAACTGATCAACGAAGTTCTCGATCTTTCAAAAATTGAAACCGGCAATTTCGCCCTCAATATTGAGACGATCCACCCGATGACGGAAATCGTCGAATGTTTGAGCATCGTGATGCCGCTGGCCTCAAAAAACGGCGTGGTGGTCGTCAACGACATCGAAAATAAAGACGGCTTCCCTTTGATCTGCGTCGATGCCGGTCGGTTCCGGCAGGTTCTGGTCAACCTGATTTCCAACGCCATTAAATACAACCGCCCCGGCGGCATGGTCACCATCGATTGCCAAGCTTCGCCGGAAACGGTATCGGCGTTGCGTTTTCTCGTCACCGATACCGGCCCAGGCATTCCGCAAGAAAAAATACCCGAACTTTTTCAGCCCTTTAACCGCCTCGGCGCGGAAGGCGGCACCATTGAAGGAACCGGTATCGGCCTGACCATCACCAAAACGCTGGTCACTCATATGAATGGACGGATCGGGGTTGAAAGCACCGTCGGGAAAGGCAGCACGTTCTGGGTCGAGTTTCCCATTGCCACCCAAGACCAGATGGAAAAAGCGCAACAGCAGGATGACGCCGAGGCAGCCGACCGGAAGACGACGGAAAAGGTGCGGCTGATCGAGGGAAAACACACCGTGCTATACGTTGAAGACAACCCAAGAAACATGGACCTCATGGTCGAGCTTCTTTCCCATTTCGACAATGTGGCCCTACTGACCGCCCAAACCGCCGAAGAAGGGCTTAGGCTGGCCGAAAAGACCATCCCCGACGCCATCATTCTAGACATCAACCTCCCCGACATGGATGGCTACGAAGCGCTAAAGAAAATTCAGCAAATGGAAGGCACCTGGGACATTCCGGTGATCGCCTTAAGCGCCAGCGCCATGCCGAAAGACGTCACCCGTGGGCTGAAAGCGGGTTTCCAGACCTACCTGACCAAGCCACTAGAAATCGGCAAAATGCTGCGCGCTCTGAACGTCGCACTAAAATCAAACTTGCGGGAAGACGCTTAGGGTCAGGACTCATTAATCCCCCTTGAAAGGCGGCATTCACTCCCCACATTACATTCAATTATTCTAATATTGTCCTGTGAGGTAACTGCAAAATGTTTGGTGCCGTCGAAATTCCCTATGAATCTGTCATGCTGTTCAATGTTGTCAAGCTCAAGCCCGGCGTCGATATGGACGAGGTCGAACTGGCCATGGGAGAAATGTGCAACACGGTCAAAGAAACCTATGGCGACGACAAGGGCGGCTTTATCGCCGGTCAGGTCTTCAAGTATGCCGGATTCATTTCAGACGAAGGGTCGGTTGGCGACTACGGCGAAGAAGGCGCTCACTTGGCCATCGTCACCTACTGGCGGTCGTTCGAGCAGCACGAAGCGAGCCATGCCGATCACGTTTTCAAAGAAAAGTTCGATCACCTAGCGACATTTTGCACGGAAACCAAGGAGCTGGGCTACGAACTGCTTTGGCAAGGCGTGCCGGAAAAATAGACTTTTCGGCGTTGCCCCCCTGCACAATCCTCCTCCCCCTTAAAAGGGGAGGAGGAAGAAAACGGGGCAGCCCACCTACCCGTAGGCCCGTAGGAAATCGATAAACTGGTCGGCCGGCATGGGCTTGCCGATAAAGTATCCCTGCACCTCGTCGCATCCGAGCGATACAAGTAAATCGATATGGCCCTTTTCTTCCGCGCCTTCGGCGATCACGTCCATGCCGAGGGAGTGAGCCAGCTTGACGATGGTGGCGATGATCTCTTGGTCGGCGTTGCTTTCCGGCGCGCTCTTGACGAACGACTGATCGATCTTCAGCCGGTCGATCGGGAATGTCTTGAGATAGGCCAGCGACGCCTGCCCCGTGCCGAAGTCGTCAATTGCGACGGTGGACTCCATTTCCCTGAGGATCTTCAGGTTGCGCGAGGCAACGTTGACGTCCTTCATCAAGGCCGTTTCGGTAATTTCAAATTCCAGAAGCTCCGGCGGAACGTTGGTTTTGTCGATAAACCGGCAGACGTATTTGACGAAGTCGGGCGACGCCAGTTCCTCGGCCGAAATGTTGACGCCGACCCGCATGCGCACGTCGTGGGCCTCAAGCCACGACACGGCGGTGCGGCACGCCTCCTCGACCGTCCAGGTGGTGATATCCTCAATCAAGCCGGATTTTTCGGCAATGGGGATAAACTCGCCCGGCGATATCCATTCGCCCGTTTCCCTCTGCCACCGCACCAGGGCCTCGCAGCCGATAATCGTGTTGGTGCGCAGATCGACTTGCGGCTGGTAGAACAGTTGGAAATCCCGGTTCTCAATCGCCGTATGAAGCCACGACACGACCTGGGTATTGCGCACCAGGGTTTCTTTGATCATGTCGTCGAAATACACCAAGCCGCCCGTTTCGAGTTTATTGGCCTCGTGATGGGCCATTTCCACGTCGGTCAGGATGGTCTTGGTCGTCGATTCATCGGGATCGATAATGCTGACGCCCATGTAAACGTTGACGAAAATATTCGACCCCATGAGATCGAACGGACTACGGACCAATTGGTACAACCGTTCGGCCGCCGCCTTCTGCCGGCGCTCCCCTTCACGATCATTCGCCAGATACAAAACCTTGAACAACCGGGCTCCGGCCCGCGCGGCCACCCCGTGGTCCTTGGTAAATTCGGTGAGCCGCCGGCTGGTCTCGTAAATAATCAGCTCCGACGCTTCCAGGCCGAAGGTCCCGACGATATCGCCGATCCCCGACAACTCGATGGTCGCCACAAAGCCGCGACAGTTTTCATCGATCGCCGCCGTCAACTGCTCGATAAAATAGGTTTCGTTGGGAATACCGGTGAAAGTGTCCGTATAGGCCAACTGGTTGATCCGTTTTTCGGCCTGTTTACGCGCGGTGATATCGTTGATGATCCCGCTGAAATATTTCTTGCCGTCCTGCTCCCAAACGCCGAGAGAAAGCTCTAATGGAAATTCCTTGCCGTTCTTGCGCAAACCGAACAACTCGACGGTTTTGCCGATCACCTTGTATTCGCTTCCTTCCAGCGCCCGTTGCAATCCGGCGGCATGGGCTTCCCTGAAGCGCTCGGGAATCAATAGTGTTAGCGGCTGGCCGATAATTTCTTCTTCACTGTATCCAAAGGTCGCCTCGGCTCCGGGGTTCCAGGTCGCCAACAGGCCTTCGCTATCGATGGAGACGATCGCCGTCACGTTACTGGCGTTCATGATGGAGCGAAGTTTCTCTTCGTTGTTGGCCAGATTTTCCTGAACCTTGGTCCGCTCCATGGCTTGGCCGATCTGCGCGCCGATATGGGCCATGACCTCGAAAATATTGGACAGCGGCTCGCGCGGTTCTTTTGAGAAAAACTCCATGACCGCGACGGTCTGGGTCCCCGCCTCGATGGGAAAGGCGAACCCCGCCCGGAGCCCGATATCCACCCCTTCCTTGGCGCGTGGAAAGTTCGGGTCTTTGGTGACATCGGTAATCCAAGCCGGCTCGCCGCTTTCGAGCACCCGGCCCGGCAAGCCGACGCCACGTGGAAAACGCGCCGCATCGGTTACGGCGCGGAAATTTTTAAATTCCCCTGCCGGATTGAGGCTCCAAATATTGGCTGAAAAGAGATCGGCATTAACCGGATCAAGCTTCAAGACGTGACCGACCGGCCATCCGGTGAAATCACAAACCAAATTGAGGCATTGCTGCATTGCCTGGTCGACATCCTCGGCCTCATTAGCGATCACCGCCACCCTTTGGAGCAACTCGATCATCCGATTACGCTCTCTCAGGGTTTCTTCATCTTTTTTGTGGTGTGTGACGTCTTCCTTTACCGCCAGAAAATGGGTGGTCGCCCCGTCTTCCGCCTTGATCGGCGAAATGGTCGCCGTTTCCCAAAAAAACGTTCCGTCCTTCTTTTTGTTCTTGAATTCACCCCGCCATTCGCGTCCTGCCGTGATGGTTTCCCAAAGGGTTTTGTATTCCTCCTGCGACGTATAACCCGAACTTAAAAAACTCGGATTTTTGCCGATGACTTCAACCGCGTCATATCCGGTTATTTCGGTGAACTTCGGATTGACGTATTCGATGCATCCATCCGTATCGGTGATCAGAACCGTGGCGGGGCTTTGTTCGACGGCCTTGGTCAGGCGTGAAATATCGTCTTGGGCCGCTTTTCCTTTTTCGATCTCGTCGGCTAATATTTGTGTCGTCGCCATATAACGGGCCAACACGGAAACCGACAGCGTCAGCGCCGTCATAACGACGAAAGCGACAGCGACACCGATGGCAAGCGTTTCCGGCGAAATCCCTGCCATTTGCGCGGTTTCACTTCCGCTTGCCAAAAAGTAGGTTCCCTCCATACCGAAATAGTGCATCCCGGCCATCGCAGCCCCGAGGAAAGCGCCGCCAATCAGCGAATACTCCCAAATCGAAAGGGAAACGGCCTGCCCCTGAATAATCGGCCGCGCCCCAAGGCCTAAAATGGAGAGCACGATGGCAAAGCCGATGGAAAGTGCGGCCACCCAAGGAGAGTAGTAAATCTCGCCGTTAAACTGCACCGAGGCCATTCCGAGGTAGTGGGTCGCGCTCACGCCAAGCCCCAACAAGCCACCTCCGACGAACAAGCGGTTCACCGACACATCGCTGCGGACGGTCATCCACAGAGCGGCAAGAGCCCCAATCAGCCCCGGGACAATCGACAGCACGATATAAATAAGGTTGAACGAAACATCAGCCGGCAGGCTGAACGCCAACATGCCGAGACAGTGCATTGTCCAGACGCCGCCGCCTATCGATAGGGCGCCGGGAAAGACCCAAACCATTTGCCCGGCCACACTCTCGGCCCGTCCGCTTTGTCCGGATAGGCGCAGCCCGGCAAATGACGCAACGAAGGCGACAAACACCGACAGAAGGACCATGGGGATGTCATAGACGCCATGAAGCGCGGCGGTAACATCCTGTTCCGGTCCCAGGAATTGAAAAATATTTCCCATTCAACAGAGCTTGATCATTTTGATTGGGAAACCCCAATTCTTAGTTGCAGCCCACAAAACCAACTGAATATACGGCAAATAGACCTTGGGCATAACCCTATTTTTTCAACGGCTTATGCAGCTCATTCGTTCATTTTCCTGAGCTCAATGGCCGTGCATCGATCCATGACGACGCGAAGCCCCGCCTTTTCGGCTTTTTCGGCCGCCTCGTCATTGACGATCCCCAACTGCATCCAAATCGACTTCGCCCCAATCTCAATCGCCTGATCGACGATAGGACCGACCGCTTCGGATTTACGGAAAATATCGACGATGTCGATGGAAACCGGCACATCCTTGAGGCTAGCGTAGGTCAACCGCCCGCCAATTTCCTGCCCGGCAAAGCCCGGATTGATCGGGTAAACCTCGTATCCTTTTTCAACGAGAAACTTCAGCACCCGGTTGGACGTCCGCTCTTCTTTCGGGCTGGCGATTTCAACGGCAATGGTTTTCGCCGACGCCAAAAGGGCCGCCAAATCGCTCGATTCCGTTAAAACCATCGCATCACTCCTCGTCCCGCCAAACGGGTTTTTGCTTGTCGAAGAACGCCTTAATGCCCCGTCTGGCGTCTTCGGTCGTATTGACCTCGATCATCTTGCCGATGCCGAACGCATAAGCCTGCTCGACCGGCATATCCATCTGCTGATAAAACGCCTTCTTGCCCAAGCGGATCGCCTCGCTGGATTTTTCGGCGATTTTTTGCGCCATCTCTTCCGTGCGTTCGCGCAATTCGTTATCCGGCACCGCTTGGTTGATCAAGCCGAAACGCACCGCATCGTCGGC
>Ga0070727_10002141_pt1 | contig 19484 bp, 11 predicted proteins | sample tdAd472_FD_66722 | JGI IMG/M metagenome (GOLD analysis project Ga0070727, IMG submission 66722) | Marine sediment microbial communities from the Atlantic coast under amendment with organic carbon and nitrate - tdAd47.2 | ecosystem: Environmental > Aquatic > Marine > Coastal > Sediment | place...
TCTTAGTTATTTATTTTTCATTACTTATGATACCTACTCCCCCTTTTTAGTCCGCAATTTTTCATTCTCTGCTATGATTTCTTGGCGGCGCTTCTCCGTCAAGCCATGCCGGTAATACACATCTGGTTTGTGGTTGACGCGATGCTTCTTCATTTCTGGGTAATGATGGTCTCGGCTTAGGTCACAATCAAAACGCGTTAAAACGGAATGAAATTTATCAGGCGTGGCGACATTGATAAAATGTGAAATCCCCCAAGTGATCCCACGACCATCCTTAGTATCCGTAAAAATATCAGGTACAAAGGGGCCGCCCGCGGCTGGCATGAATTCGACGATGGAGGCGATGTCAAAATTTACACCGTCTTCCGAGTATTGAATCGTATTGTGTTCATTCCCATCCTTGGTGACCAAAGCTGCAATACCTGTTTTGTAAGGAAACAAAGTGGTTTCATGCCCAGAGGTAATAACAGGATTCAAAGGGTGCTTTGTAAACGGGCCGAGTGGGTCATCACCGATAGCCAAGCCTTCCATTCGCACCCATTCCGGGTTTCGATCAAAATCTGATTTGTAATACAGGTAAATTCTTCCTTTGTAGACCATGGGATAAGGATCATGAATGGAATATTGATCCCAGGCTCCTTCTCCCCCATTGGGAATGACAATTTTATGCGTCGGCGTCCAAGGGCCATCCGGTGAATCGGCATAGGAAACCGTCACAGGGCAATCGTCGCCCCTTTTGCCGCTGGCTTCCATGAAGCCCTGGTAGTATAAATAATACTTGCCTTTCCAAAGTAACACATCCGCAGTAGAGACCGAACGCCAACCCACATTGGGTTTGGCAGGGCGGGGAATAGCGACGCCTTGCTCCGTCCAGTTGAAGCCATCTTTACTCGTAGCATACCAAATTTCAGCTAAATCCCAATCGGAAGAAGGAATCGTGTCATTGCTATTTTTGGCTCCTCGGGGAGGAGTGGATGTTTCGCGGTGCGTATACCAAACGTAAAATTTGCCATTGGCGAATATCACCTTAGAAGGATCACGACGTGAGAGGGTGCCATCGTGATTGTTATAGTCAAAACCTTCTAATTCTGTATACTTAAACACGGTATACAGCTCATTGTCTTCTGGACGAGGAGCCAGGTAGTCATCATAAATTCGATTCATCGCTCGGCTGAGTTCACCGCTTGGTTTCTCTTTGGGTAATAGGTAGGGAAAAACCTGTTGTTCTGGCTGCTCTTCCTTCGGAGAATTGCAGGAATACAGGATTATTGAGAGGAAAAAGAAGGTATATTTCATACTCTTAAAATTAATACTTTGAGTGGTAATTTGTAGAAATCTATACTACTGGATCTCTTTAAGGCATATGTAAAAAAACATGATGTAAAATACAACGATCCGGAAAGTATTATCCAATTGATTGAATATTTAGAATCAAACTAAGGAGCAACGAATTTAGTCTCCAAAGTTTCGATTATGAATTGTAGAGGTGCTAGCTTAGTCTTCCTACTACTCCTATTCTAATAATGTGTATAGATGTAGTAAATTCTGTCTTTTCTCCCCTCTATCTGACATGAACCTCCGCCCTTTTTTCAAATCCCAAATACCCATATGAGACAGCTACCCTCTTGGCATTTTCAGGAATCGTATATTTTGCGGTAAAAAGGCCAGTATTCGCTCCAGTCTCCCGCAGGGCGATTTTTTGGGCGGGCCCTTCTCCCGGGCGAAGCTGAACCCAAGCTTCTTCTACTGCATTCCAATCTTGGTTGAGAGCTGCTTTGAGTTCAATGGTTATCGTTTGTCCCGCCCCTACCCTACTCAATTCATTCTTGTGATCCGCATCAAATAGCTTGACGGTATGACTACCCACTGTCGAAAAGGTAAGTGTCGCCATCCAGCCTCGATTGGTAATGCCCCAGCCTTCTGTAGCATAGGCATTCTTGCCAATGGCTTTCCCTTCATTTTTGCCTTCGGTTTTTTCTATTCTTTCTGCAATTGGGAATTGGCTATCCAATGGAGAGCCGTCCAAGGCACCTCGGACGCGTCCTAGTTGGCCATATCCGTGTGGGTGGGACTGGGGCCAGCCCTCCTCCACCCCTTCCCAATAACCGCCTATATCTAGACGATCCTGGCTTTTATTGCTTAAATGCGTCCCGACCGGATTTACACCAAAAACAAAATCTACCTGCGCCCAACCAATCTTCCGCAAGGCTTCATCATCCAGCAGGTGCGCAATGGCAAACATAGAGCCAGCCAAGGCTGGTGCCCCTCCCAATTCCTTGGTTCTCGAATGAGCCCATTCCGTTTCGCTATGCTTCCTGTATTTCCAAAAATTATTCGTTTTCTGTTTCATGTGAATAGACCAAGCGGCTAGCTTCTGGCGGGTTCCTTTGGGCGCTTCTTCGGGTAGTACCATTAGGAAATAAGCCAAGGCCTGGGGCGTAATATGCTCTGCATTTCGGATCCACCACATGTGTCGCGGGTTCTTAAAGTCCCAATGCGCAATGATGTCGGCTGCACTCTCCTGCGCCCAATGCAAAAACTTTGTGGGCTGTCCATCCTCTTCTTCTTTTTCGCAGAGATACATGAATAAGTTACTGAAAACCGATTGGCCAAAAACATTACCCATTTCGTTGAATTCTTGAAATCCTATATCCACCCACTTTGTACTATAGGTCCAATATCTCACTACTTTGTGGCGATCGTATTTTTCCCAATTAACCAAACAAGCTTGGCGATATTGTTGGTATTTTTCTTCCGAGAGATGTGGCTTTAAAAACGAATGGTAAGCTGCACAAACGGCAGCCAAGTGGTCCAGTGTATTCCAATAATCATAGCTCATCCGGGGCTCTCCTTCGTAGCCTAGACTACCATGGCGATTCGCAACCGGTCCATTATAGGCAATATGCTGATAGGCAAACTCGGCATGCCACAAGATCAAATCGATCAAATCTGCTACTTGCTCCTCCCCCACTTCTTTGGTCCAACGATCATACAATGCTGGATTGCTCGCATATTGCAAGACCTCAAACACAGTCTCTAGGCCATAAGCGCCTACATCTCGGGTGGGTCCACCTCCATACACCTTCGACATGTCGTAGGTGGCTAGGTCTTCGCCCCCACGCGCATCCACAAAAAAATCATAAGCCAATTTTGAAGCCGCCTTTTCCAAAAGATGATCAGCTATCCAGAAGGGTACTGAACGACCATGACCTTCTACTTCTACTACATATTCATCTCCATTAGTATGCGGATTAAAAGGAGTAAACCAGCCTTCCTGGTTCAACATCAGACCTTCATACGCCACTTCCGACCTGCGGGTATTTATAAGCTTAAAAGGCGTATTATCCGCAGCTCCGTAACAAACAAATCGCTTAGATTCTTCCAAGTTGTACCCCAATTGATTGACATAGGGTGGGTAAATGGGGGGTGAATCCTCAGCACCTTGACCTAATAAGTTGAAGGTAAATGCGCTGAGAAGCAAAAGGAAGAAGAATTTCATAGTGGTGCGTTTCATATAAAAGTGGTGATTACTGCTTGATGAGTAAGGGGATTTGTAAATTAAAGGATTGCCGAACCCCTTTATCGTCAAGGGTGTCAGCGGCACAATACAAGGCTATCGGTTGGCCCGCCTCGATATATACCTGCGGCCGTTCTAAATGTCTAAACTGTTGCACACGTCCATTTTCCCATTCCACCATTCGCTCTGAAATGTCATGGTGTTTGGCAGGATGCCAAGCAAATCCGTCCTTAGAATCATAATGTACCAGCGAGAACACCCTTTTTCCATCTATGTGCTTGATGCGTTTTACAATCGCTCGGTATTTGCCATCTTGGTACCAGATATAGGGATCCTCGGCAGGGAAACGTTCTCCTTCAAAAGTAAAAACCGGCTTGTCGTATTTCTTGAAAGGCCCCGTTGGACTATCTGCTGTAGCGATACAATGCACGACCGGCCCACCTTGTGGCAGGTCATTCTTCTTCCCCACGGCTTTGTAGACCATCAAATATCCCCCATCTGGTCGTTGACAAACGGAAGGATTAGACGTCATTAAGGCATCATGAGCTAAACTATCAGCGCTGATATCCAAGACGGGTTGATTGAATCGTTTCCAGGGACCATCAGGGTGATCGGCAACCGCTACTCCAATACGTTGGTTATTGCGATGCCCCCAGTTGAGTTTCTGTTTTCCTGGAACACTGACGACCCGGCCATCACCGGTATTGCCCATGTGATAGAGATAGTATTTAGCTCCAAATTTGTGAATAGTCGGATTATGTGTACACCATCCATCCCAGTAGGCTGCGCCTCGCCTTGGCAGCGCCACATCCCTGAATTTGAAAGGCCCAAAAGGGCTATCAGATACAGCATGCGCAATCTCCGAATCTGTCACCCAAGCCCAACCTAACGCTTTTGGCCATCGGGAATAATACATATGGAACAAGCCATCTTCTCCCTTGACAACAGAACCACCCCAAATACTCATTGTATCACTCCTAAAGACAGATCGTTCAGCTACTTGACCAAATTCAATGCTGTAATCAGTGACTAGCTCTTCTTCTGTACAAGCACTCAGAAAAACGCCTGCCATAAATAATAATATCGTTGCTATTCTTACTTCATTCATTGCTAAGGCTTCATTTTCCGTTGTTAACTATCAATTATTCCTCTCCTTCCGCTGTTTCTCACTCAAGCCTTGAGAGAAATAAACATCAGGACTCAGCCAAAGCTGTGTATTCTTCATTCCTGGATCATGTACATCAAGACTTAGATCACAATCGAAGCGAGCTAAAATACTATGTTTCTTGCCGGGTCCTCCCTGGCCTATAAAATGATGAAGCCCCCAGGTAATTCCACGGCCATTACCATCGCTGGTGAAAGCATCAGGAATATAGGCTCCTGCTGCGGTCGGCATCAATTGTGTCACGGCTGCAATATTGAAATTCACCCCATCCGAAGCATATTGAATCGTATTACTCTCATTTCCATTGCGAATCGTCAAAGAAGCTATTCCTTCCTTGAAGGGGAACAAGGCCGTTTCATGGCCAGAGTTAAATAATGGATTCAGCGGATGTTTGGTGAAGGGGCCAAGTGGGTCATCGGCGATGGCCAGGCCATTTCCAACCAGATAATCAGGGCGATCGCCATAGGCGGCTTTGAAGTAAACATATATTTTCCCCTTGTAGACCAAAGGATAGGGATCATGAATAGAATATTGATCCCAGGTACCTGAGGCTCCATTTGGAATGATGATTTTATTGGCAGGCGTCCAGGGGCCATCAGGCGAATCAGCGTACGAAGCCGCCACCGGGCAATGATCCCCTTTCGTTCCGCTAGCCTCCATAAAACCTTGATAATAGAGATAATATTTCCCTTTCCATTTGAGTATATCTGTGGTCGTAACGGAACGCCATCCCACTGTAGGTTTGGGAGGACGCGGAACTGCAACGCCCTGCTCTTCCCAGGTAAATCCGTCTTTGCTTGTTGCATACCAAATCTCACTCAAATCCCAATCGGTAGAAGGAATCGTATCATTTGAATTTTTGGCGCCTTGAGGGGATACTGGGGTATCTCGCCGAGTATACCACACATAATATTTACCGTTTTCTTTAATAATTTTGGATGGATCACGGCGTGAGATAGTCCCGTTTCCATCCCGGTAATCAAATCCTTCCAAGCGAGTATATTTAAAGCTTGAAAAGAGCTCATTGTCTTCCGGGCGTGGCGTTAGGTAGTTATCGTATAGTCGCTCCATCGCCGCACTCAAGGGTCTATCAGGTTTTGTTTGGGGAATATCCCAGGGAAAGCCTGTTTGCACTAACTCATGGTCTGTCTCACCAACTTGATTCGGCTCGGCACAAGCATTAATTCCTAAAATACAGTAGGCAGCAAGAAAATAGCCCAGGTAAATCGTTTGTTTTGCTGTTTTTCTCATGATTACTTTATATTTAAACTGACGTTTTTTTTCCATGGTTTCAGTACTTTTTTTGATCTTCAATTTCATCCCGTACCGCTTGTTCCATCGCTTTGATTTGGGCTGCTCTACTGGTGCTAGATTGTATTCCGTACTCCTCAAAGGCTTTAATGATGGCCTCCGAATCTTCTTCCATCCCATAATCTCTGGTACGCGCTTGCCAATTGGCTAACTCCCTACGCATTTTAGCCAAGAGCTTTGCCTTCCTTGGATCCGAAACTAGGCTGCGCATTTCAAGTGGATCTGCATTTAAATCGAAGAGATACTCCTTTGGCATGGTTTCCATTAAGAATCTTTGATTGGGCCCCAACCAACTCTTTTCATGGTAAATATTGATTAGATGGTAAATCGGGTGCATTTGCTTACGATAGGCTGTTGCTGAGCCGTTAATTGAAAAATCACGATTAAAATTTCGGATGTATTTATACCTTTTGCTACGTACAGAGCGGGTTTTGAAATAACTTTCACCGATCCGATCCGATGCGCAAAACACATAGGCCCGTTCTGGCTCAGCCTGCTCTCCCAGCAATACCCGTCCTTGCATCCAGCTCGGTTTCTGGGCACCAGAAAGGGCAAGAGTGGTAGCGGTGAGATCAATGGCACTAAGCAGTCGGTGGTCTACTGTTCCAGGAGGTAAAGTACTGCTCCAGTCTAATCCTTCCGGGCTGGCCATAATCAGTGGAATGTGAGTACCTGCATCGAAATGGTAGTTTTTCGCCCGAGTCATGGGTCGCCCATGGTCTGAGAAAAAAAAGACAATCGTATTTTCTGCCAAACCTCGCCTATTTAATTCCCGCAATACTTGCCCTACTTGCTGATCCATGAGTTGAACCGTCTCTAGATAAGCGGCCCAGTCAAGTCGTGAAACGCTATGGTCGGGATAGTAGGGCGGAACATATACTTTAGCGGGATCAATCGGATTGACCGTATCTCGCTCAAAAGGTCGGTGGGTGAGGCGGAGGTTCACCACGGCGAAAAAAGCTTGGTCGCGAGAAAGAGAATCCCATTGATCGGTATCGTAATGAGCCTGATCGGAGCGAAAAGACCAATCTGTTTTACCTTTTCCCCATTTGTCTTTGATGTTGGCGGTTTGATAGCCTTGTTTGCGCAGTAGTTCATTGAGCGGGGTGACAGGGGCGGGCAATTCATGGCGCAATTCGTCAGGATACCGCATGTGGTGAGCATTGATCGAGGTCTGGTACATACCGGTAGCTAAGGCCGTGCGGCTGGGCGTGCAGACAGGGGCAGTAACAAAAGCTTGCGTAAAACGGACGCCTCGGGCTGCTAAGGCGTCGATATTCGGCGTTTTCACTAGCGAGTGGCCATAGCAAGCTAGGTCTGGAGAAAGGTCCTCGGCGATGATCCAGAGGATATTTGGCGGCCCTTTTTGGGCTGGTATGCCAAACCAAGTCTTGATTTCATTAGCCACTACATCGTGCCCCAAGGCGTTGACATGATTACTTTGAGCCATATAATCTTTCAGGTTCTCTTTTTTCGCCAATTCCTGGAATAAGAGGTAACTATCTACCAAGCCAACTTGGTATTGGGCGGCTAAGGCCCTTATCTGTTTAGCATGCTTAGTCAATTCACTATTCGGTGCTAATAGGTCTTCTCTCTGATCAGGAGTCGGTGTAAATAAGATCACTTTTACCCCCTCAGCCAAAGCTTCCTGAATCATCTGTTCCCAGGCTGCTTTCGCTGCTTCAAGTCCAGCCCGACGATCGTTGAGGCCATAATCTATAAAGGCTACATCGGGGCGGTGAGATAATACTTCTGTGGCAAAACGCTTGGCACCAGCTACGGAATTTTCTCCTCCTATTGCGGTAGTAATTGAGTTAACAACGGCCCAGGGGTAGGCCTTTTTTACCTTTTTCAAACTCAATTGGGGATAGGCTTCCAAGGTATTCACATGGGGCGTGACAAAGTAGCCAGCTGGTACGGAATGGCCATGAAAAACTAGATTAATCGTTCGGTTCTTTGGCCATTTTAGCTGTAATTGCTCCTTAATTTCGTTCAGGTAAGTTGCCCGATCTGCTATGGACGTGTTCCCATCAGCTTGTGCAAGGAGTACGGATGCTATGAGAAATAGTCCCAAAAAAGTGATTGCCTTTTTCATTGCTGACTTGCTTTAAGCTATTGAATAGTATATGTATGCCCGGCTATGAATTCGAATTGATACGCATGTCGAATTAGTTCATAGGGAACCTCCTCGCCGGTAGTCTCATCCATTATCTTTACTGCCGCCCAATCCTTCACCTCAATGTGGAGGGTACTTTTTGTCTCTCCATCCATGTGCCAACAATCAATATTTGCCTCCTGATCTATTGGATAAATTCGGCCAAGTAATTGGTCTGCTTCCTGTTCGAGAACAAAGCCAGTCCCACCAACGAAAAGCGGTGCTTTATCTATTGGAATTTCAAAACCCTTCAAGGTTTGAGGTCCTTCATAGAGCTGACCATTGTCATAATCCATCCATTTCCCTTTGGGTAAATAGATATCCCTTGTTGTGGCCCTGTCATAATCGTCACCGTAAAGCGGTGCAGCGAGTAGCGATTCTCCAATCATCCATTGGTAGCCTCGCCTGATGGTGTCTGCCAAGCCATACACATGGTCATCATCAGGAAAAGCCAGTGGAAGAGGAGTCATGGGATAAGGAAAACCTGTATGATAAGCTTTAATGGCATTGCTGTAGATATGGGGTTGCAAACGATAGTGTCGTTGAGCGGCTGCCAAACACAATTGATTGGTCTCTTCGTCAAAATTCCAGGGGCCAAAGCCAAAAGCCATGGCGGGATTGAGAGAAGCATACTGGGCGTAGCGAACGAGGTATACGCGGAGTTTTTCCTGGGATTCTTTGCCAAAGCGTCCCGTAGCCAAGCCGGTCCCTCCAATAATATCCGGATAAACATAGGGGAAGCCCGAAAAAGCATAAGCCAAGCCATTAATGGGGCCTCTATCTTGGGACTGGTTGTAATTAAAATCATCGAAGCGATGAATATCTGCTGGAGAACCGAGGTAATTATTTCGTCCCATGATGTAAACGCCATCTTCCATCAAAGCGCGATTGATCGGATCAATCAGATCGTCCTGCAATTGTTCTGGCCAATGAAAAAGGTCCTCCTTAAACCCATCCACGCCATAGTCTCGCCATTTCTGACATAATGCCACATACCACTTGACCGCCTCCGGATTATTGGAATCAAGGAGATAGACCGGAACCCTTGGAAACCCTACCTTTTGAAGTTCAGCTACCCCTTTTTCATTTTTTAAAAAGCACCCTTTTTCTACGCCCACTGGGGTGAAAGGACCGCCAGGGATAAAGCCTATTCGCAAACCAATCGTGAATATCAACCCACGACGATGAAAGTAGTCAATGAAGTCTTTAGGATTCGGATAAAGGTCTTTGTCCCACATACCAAAACTAGTCGTTGCCTGTAGTTTTTTGGCAGCCTCCGATTTGGTTTCCGAGGTATAGGGAGTACCATGCGCATCAAACTCTCCTACCCCTCTTGGCCAAAAGCCGGAGCCGACTACCATCCACGTAAGCGGATAGCCGTAATCCAGGTATTGGTCTATATTATCAGTAACACTGGTATGATTGGTTTTCCAGGCCAAGGCACCAAAGGCTTCCCAACCGACCCCAAACCATTCGGACTTGGGCTTATACACTTGATGTCCTTCTCTATTTCTGGCGGCCAAATAAGAAGCATAAATTTCTTTGGGGCTTCCGATAAAGTAGTAGAGTGCGGCTAGTTTGCGCACCCCATGGGCGCCCTGCGCCTGTTCTTCCTTGGTGATGCGCACTAGCTTTTGACTGCTCGTTTCCATATTCACTGTCGCAAAACCTTGCTTTGGGAAGATGACAAAATTGCTAATCATCCGTTGTCGGCCATTGTCTCCGCCCAAGGTATCCCTAACAAATGCCTTCAACATTAAATCTAGTCCTCCCTCCCCTACTGCCGCATGATCCGCCATGCCGTAGGCAGGCCCTAAGCCTCCAGTCCGGGCCAGCAGGGTGTATTTCCCAGCCATGTCAGGTGTAATGCCCAGCTTGACGCTATGGGCTTGCAGATGGATAAGAATAGTAGCTTTTAACCCATCCTTGGTTTCCACTTCCAGTGTTAATTGCTCCGGTTCTTCTTGGGCTAAGTGCGTGCTAGAGACCGCTTGCGGGCTGGTGCCCTCCTCTCCCAACAGGAGCCCTGAGGTGGGATGAAAGGGGGCAATTACCTTTCCATCAGTTTGGGTAAACTGAAACCGGAAACCTGCCTTTTGGATTTCTAGCTTATAATTGGCTGTATTGACCAGGATGACTTCTCCTTGATCTTGAACCCCAGTAGTCGATCCAGGCTCACAAGCAGTCAACAAAAAGAGAAAGCCCATCAGCCCAGCAAGGGAAACGATCTGGCGTAGCAAAAAGGATTGGAGGTATTTCTTCATGGTAGGGTCTATTTCAAAAACACATGATTTCAAACAAGGCTATAGGTACATGGGCATGTACTTGCTGTAAAACAATCTGCAAATGGGCGGTTTCAATAGGCTCTTCTAGTACCAGCCGGTTAATCGTTTGGTGATTATCCTGTACGGTGAATAGGACTGTTGTGCCACCATTTTTTATTACATAATGCTGGATACAAAAGGGCATCGTATCCTCGGGGTGTCCCAAAAGCGTAGATTCCATTGGATGGTCATAATCTGTATCGAGAAATAGTATAATCTCACGCACTTTTTTGCGTTCCTCCCAATAGATTTCGACAGTGCATTCCTTCGCCTCCAGGGGCGCGATAAAGGCATTCGGTCGAATGGCTGGTCGTACCTTCTCCGTTTGCAATTGCTCCACCCCAAAACATTGGAGGGCAGGCTCAATGCGCATGGCAATGTTATGCCCCCCTGGCCGTCTGATAGGGACCCAAAACTCAAAAGCCTCCATCCCAATCCCTGGCGGAGGATTTTGCTTGCCATAATTAGAAACGGCTTTGTTGAATTTATTGAAGACCGAAAGTAGACCTGTGATACGCGTTTCCGATGCGCGGATAGCTACATCCGGATTAGCCATAAAGCACAAAAAAGCATACTGATCGGTGGCTAGGCTGGTGGCCAATGCGATCGTCAATTCTTGTTCGCCAGCAGCTAATTGAAATTCCTGCTCTTCCAAGCTCACATCTGGTGTATAGTTGTGCCGCTTCGAGCTACACCGAAACGCCACTTTTAGCTGGGTCGGCTGCAGGGCTTTCACTTTTACCAGAAATCTATACTGTACGCCTGCTTGGAGGGGCAATAACTGAGCAGAAGAGTAAGTGAGGTCGATCCAGGGACCATTAAACGGAATCTCATCTAAGATCAATTCTCCCGTAGCTTTCAGCTCAGCTTCCTTCATCCAATTACCGGGGATGGAAGGAGCAATCAATGGAATACCCTGTCCGCTCTTATGGAGTGCCTGTTGGAGTAGGCCGATGCGGTTCGCTTGGGCTAGATCACGCGGTAGCCAATTGTTTTGCCGGGCCAGCACGGCAGCCATGCCAACAGCTTGCGCGCCATGTGCACAGGTAGCCATCACCCGGGTAGAGGCAAAAGCCACGTGGGAGGCGCTAATGATCCGCCCAGCTAGGAATAAGTTATTAATATCTTTACTGTAGAAACAGCGATAGGGTATTTGATATACCCCCTTCGAATGCCATTGATTGCAAGGGCGTTTGTCACTATAGACCCCATCCGCAGGGTGCAAGTCGAGTGACCAACCCCCAACGGCTACTGCATCATAATGCTCCCGCTGTTCCACTACATCGGGCTGGGTCAACATATAGTCGCCCTCAAATCGACGGCTTTCACGTTTGCCGGGTACGGTCCCCACCCACTCCAGGGTTAAGTTCTCTGCTTCGGGGTATTCTCCACTGTTTTTCACATGATCCCAAATCCCATACACCACCTTCCAAAGTTCCCATTTAATGTCCTCTGATTGATGGACGGTATCGAGCCGACCACCATATTCCACCCACCACAAGCGACAGCCATCATCTTGTAATTGATAGCTGCGCCAACGCGCTAATTGGTTGACCTCTTTGAGGGCATAGGCAGGTGCTACGAAGCGTACCGCTTGACCGGCATCTTTGGTGTGAAAATAGATGGAGTGCCCTAGTAATTCTCCATAGTCTTCAATATTTGGCGCAAACAGTTCCCCAAATTCTTCTGCTGGTTCAGCACCCATGCGAAAAGAGGCGCCAGCTTGAAAGGCCACAATACCATCTCCAGAGGAATCGCAGAAGAGGGGTGCTTGCAATACATAGCGCGTTGAGTTTTGACTGCAAAAGCCCTTTACCTGACTGATCTCCCGATCATGCTTCTTATTAACCTCATAGACCGCCGTATTGAGTAATAAAGTGAGGTTGGGTTCCAAAGTCACCTTTTCCAGTAAGATGGTATCGAAAATCACCGGATTCCCTTCCTTATTGCGGTACATATTCTCCGTCAATAACTCATCAACTACCCCGCCTTCACGAGCCCATCGGTTGTTATTTCCCATATGAGAAGTTGCGCCTAGTATCCAGAGGCGCACCTCGCTGGAAGCATTCCCTCCTAGTACGGGACGATCTTGCACCAATACGACCTTAATGCCAGCCCTGGCAGCCGTAATCGCACAACAAACACCTGCCAGACCACCACCTATTACCACCAAGTCTGCTAAAATAATTTCCTCCTTTACCGTTCGTTGTGGGCTAAATCCTTCTTTGATCATGCTAGTATTTTATTCCGTAAAAAATAGTTGCTTTTAGTTTCCCATCTTCCAACTAAAATGGGGGTTTAATCGCCAAGCCAGTAGTAGAATTATGATCCCCATTCCAATCACTAAGCTAGTAGCCTCTTCGGCCAAAAGGCCTAGCACAACGATGAGCAAACCGACCAAGGCCAGCGTAATCGAAAGTACCTTCATACCAAAATTGTTTTGTTGGCCAGCCGCCTCGTCTTCTGCTACAGTTGCCTTCACGATTTTTCGATTAGAAAATGTGATGTATTCTTGGCTAATCTGGTCCTTCCAAATGGCCCAAACTTCATAAGCCGCTAACAAAGCAAAAGGAATCAGTGCCCCTGCTAACATTTCCCCTGCTCGATCCAATTTGAGATCAAATAACCAAGGGGTGATAAATTTAAAAGCAACATTGATGCCCAGCCCTACTAGCGTACAGGCCAATATTGATTTCCCTGTATGTCTTTTTGAAAATAAAGCCCAAATCGGCGGCCCATACAAGGAACAACCCGTAACGGCCCCGACACTTAGCACCACTTCCACAATCCCTCCTGCAGCGGGTACAATGAGTGCTACGCCGATGGTACCTAAGCCAAAGAGAATCGTACTCAAGCGAGCCACTCTCATTGTTTGCTGATTGGTCGCGTTGGGGCGAAAGATCTTGTAAATATCATTGGTCAATACTGCTGCGGAAAGGTTGAGCGTCGTATTAACAGAACTAGCTGTTGCAAATACCATTCCTCCCAACATCAAGCCAAGCATTCCCACAGGAAGTACCGCCTTGCAAATTAAGAGATAAGCGCCTTCATTCTCCAAACCCGTTAGTTCCGGATTCATGATCCGATACAACATAGGGGGCAACATCCAAATGATGGGGCTAATTAGGTACAACCCACCAAATAAATAACCCACTTTCCTGGCTGCTTTAACCGAACGCACACTGGTATATCGTTGGACATAAGCCCAACTGCCCCCGATGTAAATAGCATTGTAAATGGCAAAAGCAAAGAGAAATCCAAGTGTATATTCTCCATTGATCACATCAAAAAAATCCGTTGGGGCTTTGGTCGTAAAAGCCTCTAATCCCCCTGCATGCTTAATCGCCAGCGGGACCACAATCAGAACAGCGGCTGTCAGAATAACAAACTGCAAAACATCCGTAATGATCACCGCCCATAGGCCTCCTACTGCGGTATACACCAAAATCAGCACGCCCAACAATATCACGCAAGCATTGATCGAAAAACCAGTAGATACATTGACGATTTTAGCCACGGGATAAAGAAAAGCGCCAGTATAGGCCAGCGATAATAAAAGGATCAAATACGTATAGAATTGTTGGACTTTATCCCCTAGTCGCAAGCGGATAAACTCGGCCGCGGTTAGGACATTCGCTTTTCGCCAAGCGGGCGCGATGAGATAGCCAACGAAAAAGCCGCCTAGGGCCATCGTCAATTGGATCGTAATCGCCACCAGCCCATATTTATAGGCAATGGAACCCCAAACCACAAAAGTGCCCGCAGAAAAGAAGCTCATGAATAAAGACAAGCCACTGATCGACCAAGGAACGGCCCCTCCCGCCGCGAAGTAGGACTTCATATCTCCGCCACTCCGCCGGAAAGACAAGCCAGCTACTGCTACGAGTAGGGTAAATAACAATATAACTACATAATCCAGTGTATCCATTGGGTATCGTTATTTCAAACTTTGTAAAACTTCAAGATAGAATGACAAGCCTTATTCTAAAAAGGCGCTGATTAAATAGGTAAAAGTGTAGGTTTCAGACTTAGCTGTCTCGGCTAAATTATCTCTAATTGTTGGCGTCAATCTATCAGCATCTTCCTCCAAGTAAGCCAGGTACATCTTCAATTGATTTTTGGTCATCACCATCACTTGCTGAGACAGTAGGGTGGCAGCCGTTGGATGTGCGTTGGGGAGATTTTGGAGCAAAAGCGTCTTCGAATTGAGATCTATGGTAGAAAATAAGGCGTAAAGGCCCTGACTGAAATCCCCTTCTCTCCAACTGTCTTTTGGAAGCTTTTTCAGGATGTAATTTCTAATCAAAGGCGCTGAACTTTCAATGATGTGTAGTACTTGCGAAAGATGCGACTGATAATCCGTGCTGCTCATCTGCTTCAAGGCATAGAATTGATATTCTGGGTAGTCAGAATACAGGAAATCAGCAGCTAATTCGGCCGAATAAATAGACTGGAGATAGCCCTCTATCTTACCGGTCACTTGTCCGTACACCAAATGCCACAGAGTGTAACAAGAATATAAAGCGCCTTCAATGACGCTTTCTTTAATTTCCTTTCTAGTGGCGCCAGTCACGGCATCTACTTCAACTCCTTTATAGGTTACTTTCTTTCCTGGTTTTACATTGACATCAAATAGGTCTTCCAATTTTCGTCGACTCAATATCGAGTTATTGTCCAGCAAGAGTTCATGCAGTTTTTCATAATCTGCTGCTATAAAATGATCGTGATCAAACTTGGTTAGCGGTTTCGTCTTATCAATCGCATAACCTACATATTGTCCAAGCAGGTTCCAATACAATTCAATATACACGGGTTTGCAGGTGCCATCGATACAAACAGGGGTAAGAATATCGGCATAAAACAGTAAAGGTTCTTCATGCTCATTGGTCAATAGTGACAAGGAATGACTCAATGAGCTATCTGGGTTGTAGAATTCGCCTATTTCTTGTTGCTTGGCCACTTGCTGCCATTCCTTTTCCATGCGCATGAATAGCGGTTTATTCATGGGCGTTGTCATTCCATAAAACCCGATTACACCTAATGAAAGCGCCAATAAGAAGCCTAAGGATTTACCCATTGCTGACGGTCTATTAGATTCATGTATTCCTTTAAGTACTTTTGATAGATAGCCCTGGGGTTCACCTCATACTTTTTACACAAAGCAGCAGCAAAGCCCACCGCAGCGCCCATTTGCCCCGTCGTTCGCATCACCCTCGGCCCACCCAATCCGATATGAGAACAACTAAAGTTACGGCCCGCCATGAATAGATTGTTGATATTGCGAGAGTACAGGCTACGGTAAGGTATATAGTATCTGCCTGTCTTATAAAATAGGGCTTCTGATAAAAAGTCGGGCAGTTTTTCATCTTGTAGGTTTCTCTGATAATGCACATCTATGGCTCTTTTTTCCACCACTACCGAATCGGAGAATTCCATTTTATCAACCACATCTTTAAAAGTAAAGATATAGTCGCCGACTAAACGACGGGATTCTCGTTTACCCAGGAGATAGGAGACCCATTGCAAGCGGTATTTTTCATTCCCCGCCTGTTGTTTAGCATTGGAGAAGGAGCCAAAAATAGCGCGGAGCATGTGATCACGAATTTCCTCCCCATCTTCAATTTGATGCAAATCATTTCGTGAAAATTCCCAGTACCACTCTCCTGCTACGGCTTCGTGTTCCTTAGCAACGGCTACAGCCCAAGGGACTTCCGGAAAGTCAAAGGCTGTTTCCCCTACTTCGGTTTGCCATAAAATAGAGGATCCCATCACAAAATTATCGGGTTCTTCCGGGCTCCAGAGTTCGCCCCATTTGTCCCAAGCTTCTCCATATTTATAAACACTTTCTCGGCCATAGGAATACTCTGCTCCAGCCCAATAGCCAATCCAACCATCTCCGGTGGCGTCAACATACAGCGGTGACTTGAAACGCATTCGTTCGCCCGTGGCGGTTTGGCGAGCATCGACATACTGAATGAGGTCATCTTTTGCGACGGCATCATAGGCACGCCAATTGAGGAAAAGGTGAATATTTTTGTAGCTTTTTACATTTTCATCTCGTTTCTGCTGATCTAGCTTTGCCTTCGAAGAACCATTGGGATAATGCTCAGTATCTATCTTCTTGAGAATCCGTTCAAACTTTCCATAAATACCTAAGGTGTGCACCCGGATCTCGCTACTGGCATTTCCTCCTAATAATGGTCGATCATGGATTAAAGCCACTTGCAATCCTTCTTCCGCTGCAGCAATTGCCGCTGCGCAACCCGCAATACCACCACCAGTAATGACTAGGTCATAGGTCTTGGTAATGGCAGGAGCGGGCGGCTCTTGTAACATCTCTTTCCGCCATTTGGCTAAGGCTTTTGCTTTGGATGGGGGTGCTTGATTAGATAGGCTGAGGTAAACCGCATCACACCTTCCATTGAATCCCGTCAGGTCTACCAATTCAATCGCTGCTTTTGAAGATTGGATATCGATTTCACCAGCATATTCCCAATTCCAATACGGTTTGAGCCCTAAGGTGTTGGCCAAGGCCTTTTCATTCACTTCAATTTTGAATTGCCCAGGAGGAGCCCAGTCCCCCGGTGCCCAGTTTTTCGTTCTAGCCCAGACATGATAAGTACCTTTTTGCGCTAGCGTTACTTCTGTAGCAGCCCTAGCAACGGCCTGCCCCATTCCATGTGCCATCAGGTAAGGTGACCCCATTTGCTCCACAAACTGGGGGTCAACTAGCCAGCCTCCCTTCTCGGGAAAACTTTCGGCTTCTATCAAGATTCCCTCTTGGGCCGTGCTTATAGGCACATAAGTCAACAAGAGGCTTATCACGCTTAGAATTGTTAGGCCTATTTTTTTCATGTCGCAACTATTGGTTTGAAATATGAGCTAAATGGGTTCAATTTAATCTAGTATGGTTTGGTCTGGTCTGTTAAAATACTATTATCTACCGGATTTATCTAAACTTTTAACTACTTTTCAACAAAATAGCTAGCTTCAAACTAATATAGTTGCAAAATGATTGAGGAACTCCAAATCGCAGACTGGTCGCATAAACCCAAATACATACAATTGGCAGAAGAGATTATTCGACAAATCGACGAGGGTAAGCTTTCCGTTAATCAACGGCTACCTTCCGTTAATCGCTTGTCTGCTGAGTTGAGTATCAGTCGCGAAACGGTTTTTAAGGCATTAAATCACTTAAGTGAAAAAGGGATTGTTCGTTCTGCTAACCGGAGGGGTTATTTTGTACAAAAAGTTAATGTCCGTACGCCTTTGCGGATTTTTATGATGTTGGATAAAATGACGGCTTTTAAGGAAGAGTTGTATCATTCTTTCCATGAGGCCATTGGAGAACATGGAGAAGTTGATGTTTTTTTTCATCATCACAATCCCGTCGTATTTAGGGCATTAATTACTGACAACCTGCAAAACTATACCCATTTTGTCATTGTCACTTTTATGCACGAGGACCCCAGTGCCATACTAAACCTCATTCCGCCAGAGAAAAGGATTATCTTAGATTGCCAAGAAAGTAGCCTGGAGGGGGAGTATACGATGGTATACCAAGATTTTGAGGAAAGTGTGTTTTCTGCTTTGATGGAAGCGCAGGCTCATCTAGAAAAATACAAGAGGTTGATTTTGGTGGTTCCCAGTCCTATTTCTCATTTTGTCGAAGTAGAAAAGGGATTTGATCGGTTTGTATCAGAGACCGGGTTTCCGTCTAAGATTTGTACCGCTATCAAAGCCGAAGAGTTCGAATCAGGAAACGCCTATTTCACCCTCCGAGCTACTGACGATCGCGACATGGTACACGTCATTAAATATTGTCGAAAGTTTGAATTGACTTTGGGCCAAGATATTGGCCTGATCACTTATAATGATTCGGAAGTAAAAGAAATTTTGGAAGGTGGAATTACCACGGTGGCCATCGATTTTTCGAAGATGGGACAATTGACGGCAGAATTGATTCTCAACAAGCAACGACAAGTCATAGCCGTTCCTGCTACTTTAATTATTCGACATTCTCTGTAATACGCCCCTACCCTGCTTGCTGTTTCCACCATTGTTCACAATAAGCCGTCACACTACTTTGCAATAGCTGATCAAAATTGGACGATTCTTTTAGGTTTGCCAATGCTTCGACACGTTCTTGTAGAATACGACGATATATTTTGGGGTGCTGCTTCCGAAAGTGAGCCAGGTGAAAGTCATTTCTAGCGGCTAAATTTTCTTGAAAGAGCTCTTTTACCTCTTTCACTTCTGATTTACGCCTTTTTGCATGCACTTTATTTCTGACCGAATAGGTAGGTTCGCCCAAAGGGTGCTTGCCAATAATCTTTTCATTAGCCAACAGCTTTCGAAAGTCTTGCGCGGTCATTTTACGCGCCCTTTCTCTGTTCTCTCGTTCTGCATCGTTTAACTGTTTCTTGCGACTAATCACTTGTTCCATCAGGCTAGCATACAATCCGGGTTCCTCAAAGCGCTTATTCCGAATCCATTGTACAAAAGCTTTGATTTTATCCTTTGCGGTTGAGCGATTGGTCTTCTTTTCGAAAAAGGCTAGCATATAGGTAACAAAAAAGTCTTCATAGCCATCTAGCTCACTCCCTTTAATAATAGGCAGTACCTCGTCCAAGACGATGGCTAAATTAACGCCGTATTCCGTCAAGTGATTGAAGGCTCGGCGCTGAGCCTCTGTCAATTTATCGATACGGGCCAGGAATTTACCCCCGGGTTTTCTCTGTTTCTGGGTAGCCTTAGGACTTACTGCATTCTCCTCTTCGAGATACATGGGGTCTTCCCCTTTCTCATTGATGTTGAAATGTATATGGGTGATTTTTCGTCCTTTCCGCCCAAACTCTAGTTCGACTTTCAATCTGGTTTTCTCGTTTATTTCTTCTCGGGCAACATCTAGTACCTTTCTGCGGAGATTGCGAAAGTCGGGGTACTTGTCTTTAATGCCAAGACGCTCCTTTAATTCGATCACGCCTACTTTCATCACATTGCGGCCATGGC
>Ga0070727_10002142_pt1 | contig 19477 bp, 17 predicted proteins | sample tdAd472_FD_66722 | JGI IMG/M metagenome (GOLD analysis project Ga0070727, IMG submission 66722) | Marine sediment microbial communities from the Atlantic coast under amendment with organic carbon and nitrate - tdAd47.2 | ecosystem: Environmental > Aquatic > Marine > Coastal > Sediment | place...
GCGAGGGCGATGAAGGCAAAGACGAAAACGCCGAAATCGAAGAGAAAATCGCCAAAACCAAGCTATCTAAAGAAGCCCGCGAAAAGGCTATGGCTGAGTTGAAGAAACTTAAGTCCATGAGCCCTATGTCTGCGGAAGCCACAGTGGTGCGCAACTATCTTGACTGGATGCTGACCATTCCTTGGAAGAAGCGCAGCCGGGTCAATAAGGACATCAAAAACGCTCAGGAGATTCTTGATACCGATCACTACGGTCTTGAGAAAGTGAAAGAGCGTATTTTGGAATATCTTGCCGTTCAGCAGCGGACGAGGAAGGTCAAAGGCCCCATTCTTTGCCTTGTAGGTCCTCCAGGTGTTGGTAAAACCTCGCTTGGCAAATCGATTGGTCGGGCGACTGGACGGCATTTTGTTCGTATGTCTCTTGGTGGCGTGCGTGATGAATCTGAGATTCGCGGTCACCGCCGGACCTACATTGGCTCCATGCCGGGTAAAGTTATCCAGGGCATGAAGAAAGCCAAATTTTCCAACCCATTGTTCCTTCTTGATGAGGTGGACAAAATGGGCGCCGATTGGCGCGGTGATCCTGCTTCCGCATTACTTGAAGTGCTGGATCCAGAGCAGAACAGCACCTTCGCCGATCATTATCTAGAAGTGGATTACGATCTTTCCGACGTGATGTTTGTCACCACGGCCAATACGCTTCGGATGCCTCAGCCTTTGCTCGATCGCATGGAGATTATTCGCATTTCCGGTTACACCGAAGATGAGAAAGTCGAAATTGCCAAACGTCACCTGCTTAAAAAGCAAATCAAAGCTGCTGGCTTGAAGAAAGATGAGTGGAGCATTTCTGACGGTGCTTTACGTGACCTCATTCGTTACTACACTCGTGAAGCTGGGGTCCGGAATTTGGAGCGTGAGCTGGCGAACCTTTGCCGCAAAGCAACCAAAGAAATCCTCATCGAGGGCGATGGCAAGAGCGAGGTGAAGGTTACTTCGCGCAATCTTGAAAAATATGCTGGCGTTCGACGCTTCCGCTACGGTGAAGTGGACGAAGAAGATCAGGTTGGCGTGGTAACAGGGCTTGCCTGGACCGAAGTTGGTGGCGAATTGCTCTCCATTGAGTCGGTTATGCTGCCCGGTAAAGGTAAGATGACCATTACTGGTAAGTTGGGCGAAGTGATGCAGGAGTCTATTCAAGCTGCAAAATCTTATGTCCAGTCTCAGGCCGTCGTCTTCGGAATTGAACCTCCGCTGTTCCATAAAAAAGACATTCACGTTCACGTTCCAGAAGGTGCAACTCCGAAAGATGGTCCTTCTGCCGGTGTCGGCATGGTGACCTCAATCGTTTCCGTCCTGACTGGAATTGCCGTTCGCAAAGATATTGCCATGACAGGTGAGATCACGTTGCGGGGCAGGGTGCTGCCCATCGGTGGCCTGAAGGAAAAACTTTTGGCTGCTTTGCGAGGCGGCATCAAGACGGTGCTCATTCCTTCAGAGAACGAAAAAGACTTGGCTGAGATCCCTGATAACGTGAAAAAGGGCATGAAGATCATTCCCGTTAAGACGGTTGATCAGGTTCTCGAAAAAGCGCTAGTAGCCCCTTTGGTTCCCATTGAGTGGGACGAAAAGGATGAGGAAAAAATGGCCTCAGGCAAAGGTGATTCGGATGATCAGGGTGACTTGACGCTAACCACTCACTGATTTCACCGCGAATCCTAGAGAGAATCGGCTATTGAGCCCTCCAAGATGTCATCTTGGGGGGCTCTCTTTTTAGGAGAAATAGCGCTAGACACCTTCAATCTGGGCCGTCAAGTCGATTTTGTCCCCAAAAAACCCCAAAAAATCGCAAAAACCTGGGGAAAACTGCGGTTCTTTGATTGACGGACAAAAACCCGTTTCATACACTTCGCGCCTAATATCAATCCCGGAATGCGTTGCGTTCCATCATTGTTTTTACAAGGGGGCCTGAAGGTGAACAAAAACGATCTAGTTGCAGCAGTTGCTGGTGGTACTGGTCTTTCTAAAGCGGACGCTGGTAAAGCAGTCGATGGCGTTTTCGAAGCCATCTCCGACGCTTTGAAAGGCGGAGAAGAAGTCCGTTTGGTTGGCTTCGGAACTTTCAGCGTTGTGAAACGCGCCGCTAGCGAAGGTCGCAACCCGCGCACCGGCGAAAAGATTCAGATTCCAGCCTCCAACCAGCCTAAGTTTAAAGCTGGTAAGGGCCTGAAAGACGCTGTCAACTAAGCGATCTTTCTAAGCTGAATTAGCGAAGAACCGGTCGGGAGTCTCTCCCGACCGGTTTCTTTTTGTTTTTTTGCGTCATTACGACACGCTTGCCTATTGTAATTGACTCTCAAACAGGCTAATTCACTCTCGCTTCTAAGCGAACACCTTAAGGGCGGTTAGCTCAGCTGGTAGAGCATCTCGTTTACACCGAGAATGTCGGCGGTTCGAACCCGTCACCGCCCACCATTTCCTCCGATAGGCCCAGATGGCCCTGAATGGGACGCCTGATCTTTCATGAAGATACTTTCCCTTCACACCGGTTATCACGACGGAACGGCTGCGTTATTCGATGACTATCGAGTTCTGTCGGCTATTCAGCTTGAGCGTTTAAGCCGAATAAAGGGAGATGGCGGCGGTATTCCGGAGCCTTGTATAGATGAAGCCCTCGACATTGCGGGGCTAAGTCGGAAAGATGTAGACGCAATTATACTATCTCGCGCGTCTTTTCCTGTTCGATACTACAAACATTTCAATGCATTAAAGAAAATAGACCATCGAGTAAAACGGGCTTTCGGCAAAGAAAAGCTGAAAGACATGTGCAGCGAGTTACGCAAAGCACAGATGGACCGGGCGGAAGATATTTTTGATGCCAAAGCATTCCTCGCCGATTATGGCTTCCGGCCCGATGTAAAAGTTGCCTTCTCCAATCACCACAAAGCCCACGCCTTAAGCGCGCTGTTCTTTACCGATTGGGATGATGCGCTGCTCTATACGGCAGACGGCTGTGGCGATAACGTCCATTACTCTCACCGCATTCTAAAAGACGGCCAACTCACCTGTTTGTTTGGCGGCGACGAGAACCTGCTAAAAGCTCGGCGCGTCGATAGCCTTGGTTTGGCTTATGGATATGCGACGCAGGCCCTTGGTTACCGTATGAACCGCCATGAGGGCAAGTTGACGGGTTTGGCAGCCTATGGAAAGCCAACGCTGCTTGAAGCCCTTGGTAAGCATTTTACGGTCGATGAAGATGGTGTCATCTCCAGTGACTTTGCCAGCGATTCAGCGATGCGCGAAGAGATTGAACGCCTCGCTGCCAATGCTGAGCCAGCTGATGTTGCCGCATCAATTCAGCAGCTTCTTGAAGATCGAGTTTTCGAATCGGTCAATAACCTAGTCAAAAAGCATGGCGTAAAGAAGATCGGCCTCGCGGGCGGGGTTTTTGCCAACGTGAGGCTTAACCGGTTGCTTTGTGAAGGCACAAAAGCGGAAGAGGTCTTTATTTTTCCTGGTATGGGGGATGAGGGGATTACTGTTGGAGGGATTCTCGAATTCCTAATGGAGCGGGATGGGTTGGATTCGTGGCTCAAGAATCGGCATCGACTAGAAAACGTCTATTTTGGCCGAGATCACAACGACCGAATCGACTCGGTCCTAGAAGGCCACGAGTGGGTTAAGCGCCTAGAGGGCGATCCTGTAGCCGTAACGGCTGGTCTTTTGACCGAAGGTTATGTTGTCGCCATCTATGAAGGCCGTATGGAATTTGGGCCGCGAGCCTTAGGTGCGCGAACCATTTTGGCTAATCCTGTCGATAACGGCATCAACGATTCGCTCAACAAGCGGCTTCAACGCACCGAGTTTATGCCTTTCGCGCCTTATGTTCTGGCTGAAGACGCTGAAAAGGTTTTTGAGGTTACTGATGCCAATCGGTATGCAGCGCGGTTTATGACCATAACCACTGCTGTTCACGAAGAATGGCGCGAGAAAATCCCTGCTGTTGTTCATGTAGATGGCACAGCGAGACCACAAATCGTCACGCGTGATGATAACGCGCTTTATGCAGATATCTTAAAAGCCTTTAGGGATAAATCGGGACTTCCCGTTCTGGTTAACACCAGCTTCAATGCTCACGAAGAACCAATCATCAATACGCCGGAAGAATGCCTTCGAGCCCTGATTGATGACCGTGTTGATTACATCGTGACCCGCAAGGGCGTTTACCAGTCGAAATAGCCCTAAAAACCGCCGTTTTTTTTGCTGTAAATCAATTCGCAAAAACTCATATACGGTGAGGGGATACTTCCTGCTTTGGTATGACCAAAATTAATCTCCCGTTTGATGTTTGTTCATGCTTGACACCTGCCTAGCAGAGCTTTAAACACCCGATCACCAACAGCGACGGACCTATGGGGGTGTAGCTCAGTTGGTTAGAGCGCTGGCCTGTCACGCCAGAGGCCGCGGGTTCGAGTCCCGTCACTCCCGCCATTACCGATCCTTCGGGATCGTTCCGTCGCTGCAGGGGTATCAAGGTGAAAAACACCAATTGCCGGGATGAGGGAGGATGCGAACAATCAAGCAAAAATCCGCTGCATCTTCTAAACGGTGGAATTTAGCTTTCCGAACAATTCGTCTTCTTAAATCCATTAAGCATTGGACATTACGTTCATTCCGCTTGATGATTCCTCGCTCTGCAACAACCTTATCTAAGGTGTGAAAGGACCGCCGCAATGGATGCGCTACTTTCCGAATACCTTCCGATCCTAATTTTCCTAGGCATCGCTATCGCTTTGGCCGGAATTATGATTGGAGCGTCCGTCGTCGTTGCCCAGCAGCGTCCCGATACGGCGAAGAACTCGCAATATGAGTGCGGCTTCGACGCCTTCGAGAACGCGCGGATCAAATTCGACGTGCGGTTTTATCTGGTTGCCATTCTCTTCATCATCTTCGATTTAGAAGTCGCCTTCCTATTCCCCTGGGCTGTAACCTTGGGCAATCTTGGCATGTATGGCTTCTGGTCAATGATGATCTTCTTAGGCATCCTCACCATTGGCTTTATTTATGAGTGGAAAAAGGGAGCCCTGGAATGGGAGTAGAATCCAACTCCAGTCAACAGGTCATGCCCGCCGGTGATAACCAGGACGCTATCCTGAAGAACACCACTGGGGATATGGCCGACAAAGGTTTCATCGTTGCCAATCTCGACAAGGTCGTGAACTGGGCGCGTACAGGCTCCTTATGGCCTATGACCTTTGGTTTGGCTTGCTGTGCCGTTGAAATGATGCATTCGTTCATGGCGCGCTACGATATGGATCGCTATGGCTTGGTTTTCCGTCCCAGCCCCCGTCAATCTGACGTGATGATCGTGGCAGGAACGCTGACCAACAAAATGGCCCCAGCATTCCGCAAAGTTTATGACCAAATGGCCGAGCCGCGTTACGTGATCTCAATGGGATCCTGCGCCAACGGCGGTGGTTACTATCACTATTCTTATTCTGTTGTTCGAGGCTGCGACCGTGTCGTGCCTGTGGACGTATATGTTCCAGGTTGCCCACCGACAGCAGAAGCACTTGTTTACGGTCTCCTTCAATTGCAGAAGAAGATTCGGCGGACTGGCACCCTGTGGCGCTAGGCCGCTTTTTTCTTGCGAGGCATCATGACCAAAGCACTTGAGGATCTGGGCGAATACATAACTGCGGCACTGTCGCAGGAAGTGGTGAGCACTGCTGTGAAGCTCGATGAGCTAATCGTGGTCGTTCAGCGCAACGCCCTCGTCAAGGTAATGACATTCCTTCGGGACGACTCCAACTGCCTGTTCAAACAGTGCATGGACGTCACCGCAGCAGACTATCCGGAACGCGAAGAGCGTTTCGAGGTGGTCTATAACCTTTTAAGCCTGAGCCACAATATGCGGGTTCGGGTGAAGGTTATGACCGACGAAAATACGCCGGTTCCTTCCATCGTTGAAGTTTACAGCTCTGTTGGCTGGTGGGAGCGTGAGACCTGGGACATGTTTGGTGTTTATTTCGCCAACAACCCCGATCTGCGCCGGATGCTCAACGATTACGGTTTTGAAGGGCATCCTTTGCGTAAGGAGTTTCCGCTGACCGGTTATGTGGAAGTGCGCTACGACGAAGACGAAAAACGAATCGTCTACGAACCCGTCAAGCTGCCTCAAGATTTCCGGAACTTCGATTTCATGAGCCCGTGGGAAGGGATGCAAGGCATCCTCCCCGGAGACGAGAAAGCGGAGGGTGAAGCCTGATGTCCCACGAAATCAAAAACTACCATCTGAACTTTGGCCCTCAGCACCCATCCGCGCACGGTGTGTTGCGTCTTATCGTCGAAATGGACGGTGAGGTGGTTGAGCGTTGCGATCCTCACGTCGGGTTGCTGCATCGCGGCACTGAGAAGCTGATTGAATATAAGACCTACCAGCAAGCAACGCCGTACTTTGACCGTCTCGACTATGTCGCTCCGCAAAACCAAGAGCACGCTTTCGTCCTGGCAACAGAGAAGCTCGCTGGTATCGAAGTTCCCTTGCGTGGCCAGTACATTCGTGTGCTGACCGCCGAATTGGGCCGTATCACAAACCACATCTTCAATATCTGCGCTTTTGCCATGGATATCGGTGCGATGACACCGTTCCTCTGGGGCTTTGAAGAGCGCGAGATTTTGATGGAGTTCTTTGACCGCATGTGTGGCGCGAGACTCCACATGAATTACTTCCGTCCTGGTGGTGTTTCTGCTGATCTGCCAGATGGCTTGCTAGAAGACATTATGGCCTGGTCAGAGCGCTTCCCGCAGGTCGTTCAGGACATTGAAGGGCTGTTGACCGAAAACCGCATCATGAAACAGCGTTCGGTCGATATTTGCAGCATTACATCGGAACAGGCGCTCGATTGGGGCTATTCAGGTCCCATGCTTCGAGCCGCTGGAGTTCCTTGGGATCTTCGCAAGGCCCAGCCCTACGATGTCTATGACCGTATGGACTTCGACATTCCCGTTGGTTCCCATGGTGATGTCTATGATCGCTATGTGGTCCGCATCAAGGAAATTTATGAAAGCTTGAAGATTGTCCGCCAGTGCATCAATGAGATGCCTGATGGACCCTTCAAGGAAGAAAGCGGCAAGTTTGCACCGCCGCTGCGTGGTGAAATGAAAACCAACATGGAATCATTGATCCACCACTTCAAACTCTACACTGAAGGCTTCAAAGTGCCGGAAGGTGAGACCTATACAGCCGTTGAGGCACCGAAAGGTGAATTCGGCGTCTATCTGGTCTCTGACGGTTCTAACAGGCCTTATCGCTGCAAAATCCGGGCTCCCGGGTTTGCCCACCTCCAGTCTACGGACTTTACTTCGAAGGACTACATGTTGGCCGATTTGGTTTCAAACGTTGGTTCTATGGATATTGTTTTCGGTGAGATTGACCGATGAGTGCATCTAGCCAAAATGTTGAACAGCCGACGAGCTTCGAGTTCACCAAGGAAACCCTTGAGAAAGCGAATGCCGTCATTGCCAAGTACCCGGAAGGGCGTCAGCAAAGCGCGGTAATGCCCTTGCTTGATTTGGCACAACGCCAGAACGACAACTGGTTGCCCCGTGTCGCTATGGACTATGTGGCCGACATGTTAGGGATGGCACCGATGAAGGTGTACGAGGTGGTTCACTTCTACACCATGTACAACACCAAGCCGGTTGGTAAGTACCACGTTCAGGTCTGCACCAATATTTCTTGTTTCCTAAAAGGCTCCGACAAAGTTTTGGCAGCCTGCAAGGACACTTTAGGGATTGGCTTAGGGCAAACGACTGAAGATGGCGAGTTCACTCTTGCTGAAGTGGAATGCCTTGGTGCTTGCGTCAATGCTCCAATGATCCAGGTTAACGATGATTTCTTTGAAGACTTGACAGAAGAGACGACGAAGAAAGTACTTGAAGCCTTGAAAAAGGGCGAGCAACCAAAAACCGGCCCGCAGGGTGACCGGGTAGGGTGTCAGCCAGCTGGCGGCCTGACGTCGCTGAAGGAGGGCTCCTGATGCTTAAAGACAGTGACCGCATTTTCAAGAATATCTACGGTATCAAAGGCAAGGGCCTCGATGTTGCCCAATCCATAGGGGATTGGAAAGGCACCAAGGAAATCCTAGCCAATGGCCGGGACTGGATTATCGATCAGGTCAAGGAATCAGGACTGCGTGGCCGAGGCGGCGCGGGTTTTGGTACGGGCCTAAAATGGTCGTTTATGCCGAAAGAATCTGATGGCCGTCCAAGCTATCTTGTGGTGAACGCCGATGAAGGTGAGCCCGGAACATGTAAGGATCGTGAGATCTTACGGGCCGAACCTCACAAATTGGTTGAGGGCTGTCTCATTGCAGGCTTCGCAATTGGGGCTCATGCAGCTTACATTTACATTCGCGGCGAGTTCTATCGTGAAGCCGAGGCGCTTCAGGATGCCATTGATGAAGCTTATGCAGCTGGGTTGCTCGGTGAAAACGCCTGCGGTTCCGGTTGGAAGATGGATGTCTACGTGCATCGCGGCATGGGCGCTTACATCTGTGGTGAAGAAAGCGCACTGATTGAAAGCCTTGAAGGTAAAAAGGGTCAGCCACGGCTGAAGCCTCCGTTCCCGGCAGGTGTTGGTCTTTATGGCTGCCCATCGACCGTTAACAACGTCGAATCAATTGCGGTTGTTCCTGAAATTTGCCGCCGAGGCGGCGAGTGGTTTGCTTCTCTCGGCAAGCCAAATAATACGGGAACCAAGCTTTTCTGCATCTCCGGCCATGTGAACAATCCATGCACCGTCGAAGAGGAAATGGGCATTCCATTGAAGGAACTGCTCGAAAAGCACTGTGGCGGTGTCGTTGGTGGCTGGGACAACCTTTTAGGTGTTATCCCGGGCGGTTGTTCGGTTCCGATTATGCCAGCAGAGGCTTGCGAAACAGTCACAATGGACTTCGACGGTCTCCGCGAAGTTGGTTCTGGTCTCGGTACGGCTGCTGTGATTGTTTTAAACAAAGAAGCCGACGTTATTCGCGCCATCACGCGCCTTTCACGTTTTTACATGCATGAAAGCTGCGGCCAGTGCACCCCTTGTTCTGAGGGGACCGGCTGGATGTGGCGCATGATGGAACGGATGGCTACTGGCGATATGACAGTTGAAGAAATTGACATGCTTGAAAAAGTTACCAAGCAGGTCGAGGGCCATACCATTTGTGCTCTTGGGGATGCGGCTGCATGGCCAATCCAAGGGCTTATCCGGCACTTCCGCCCGGAAATCGAAAAACGGATTGCCGACTTTCAGGCATCCAAGAACGCAGCGGCTTAGGAGTATTCGATGCCTACGCTGACAATTGACGGCAAAGAAATTGAAGTTGAAGCCGGTTTAACGGTGATCCAAGCTTGTGAACAGGCTGGCATCGAAATTCCGCGTTTCTGCTATCACGAGCGTCTATCCATCGCGGGTAGCTGCCGGATGTGCCTTGTTGAAATGGAGAAAGCGCCCAAACTGGTCGCTGCCTGCGCTATGCCAATTGGTGATGGGATGGTTATCCATACTCACTCCGATAAGGTGATCAACGCACGTAAGGGCGTAATGGAACTTATCCTGATCAACCACCCGCTAGACTGCCCAATCTGTGATCAGGGCGGTGAGTGTGACCTGCAAGATCAGGCTGTTGCTTACGGGATTGGTAAGGGGCGCTATACAGAAAGCAAGCGCGCGGTTGAAGAAAAAAGCTTCGGCCCTCTGGTGGCGACGGAAATGACCCGTTGCATTCAGTGCACACGCTGCGTTCGCTTTTCCTCGCAAGTTTGCGGCACGCCGGAACTAGGCGGCATTGGTCGCGGCGAACATATGGAAATTACAACCTATGTTGACCGCGCACTGTCCTCTGAACTTTCGGGTAACCTGATTGATCTTTGCCCGGTTGGCGCTTTAACCAGCAAGCCATACGCCTTTACGGCTCGGCCCTGGGAATTGAACAAAACTGAAAGCATTGATGTTTTCGACGCAGTTGGCAGCAATATTCGTATTGATGCCAAAGGATCTCAGGTTCTTCGCATCATGCCGCGGGTCAATGAAGACGTGAACGAAGAGTGGATTTCCGATAAATCCCGCTTCGCCATCGACGGTTTGTCCGCTCAGCGGGTTGATCGTCCTTATGTCCGCCGCAACGGCAAGCTGGCTCCCGCAACTTGGGAAGAAGCCTTAGCTGCAGCTGGTGAGAAGCTTGGCAAAGTCTCTGGAGCTAAGTTCGCCGCCATCGCAGGCGATCAGGCTGATGCAGAATCAATGCTGATGCTTAAGGAATTGGCTGAAAAAATTGGCTCAACCAACATCGATTGTCGCCAAGATGGCGTAAAGATCGATGCAGGAAACCGAGGCAGCTACGTGTTTAACAGCACCATTTCCGGTATCGAAGACGCCGACGCGATCTTGCTAATTGGCACCAACCTACGTTGGGAAGCGCCGGTTGTTAACGCTCGTATCCGTGAGCGTTACTTACGGGGCGGCTTAAAAGTTGGCGTTATTGGTGAAGCGCTTGACCTGACCTATCCATACGATCACGTCGGAACCGGCCCTGGTGACTTTACTAAGATCACTGGCGGTAAGTCTGACTTCGCCAAAATTCTTAAAGATGCCGAACGCCCCATGGTTATTTTGGGTGCTGGCGTTTTGACCCGTGAAGATGGTGCCGACATCCTAGGCAAGGCACGCGCCTTAGCAGAGAACCGTGGCATGATCAAAGAGGGCTGGAATGGCTTCAACGTTCTGCATACTGCAGCTTCACGTGTCGGTGGTCTCGACCTTGGCTTCGTACCGGGTAAAGGGGCAAAGGATGTGGCTGGAATTCTTGAGGGTGCCGCTTCAGGCGATATTGAAGTGGTTTACCTCTTAGGTGCCGATGAAATTGATACTGCAAAACTCGAGAGTGCTTTTGTAATTTATCAGGGCCATCATGGTGATGCGGGTGCCAATTGCGCCGATATCGTTTTGCCTGGCGCGGCCTATACAGAGAAGAGCGGCACTTTCGTCAACACAGAAGGCCGTGTTCAGCGCACCCAGAAAGCAGTGTTTGCTCCTGGTGAAGCTAAAGACGACTGGGCAATCATTCGCGCACTTTCTGGCGCAGCGGGTAAAGAACTGCCTTACAACAATGTCCAAGAAGTCCGGAACCGGTTGGCTGCTGTCAATCCTGTGTTTGGAACTCTTGAAGTTGTTGAAGCTGCTGAGTGGGCCGATTTTGGTGGAGCAGGGGAACCTGATAAGGAAGCTTTCGCTTCGCCAATCAGCAATTTCTATATGACTGACCCCATTAGCCGGGTTTCTAAGACCATGGCTGAATGCACGGAAGTCTATATCCGACCGCAAACCGAGCAGAGGACCGGCACCAATGGTTGAGCTCTGGAACGATTACATTTGGCCGACGGCCTGGATCATTATTAAGATCCTGGCAATCGTCGTTCCGCTGCTGGTAGCGGTAGCCTATCTGACCTACGCCGAACGTAAGGTCATTGGCGCCATGCACATTCGGAAAGGCCCCAACGTTGTTGGTCCTTTTGGTTTGTTGCAGCCTTTTGCCGACGGCTTGAAGCTGTTTCTAAAGGAAACAATTATCCCGACGGGGGCCAACAGGGCTGTGTTTATCATAGCACCGATGTTGACCTTCATCCTCGCAATGGTTGCCTGGGCGGTTATTCCGTTCGGTGACGGGATGATTTTGGCTGATATCAACGTTGGTCTGCTGTATCTGATGGCGATTTCATCGCTCGGGGTTTATGGCATCCTGATGGCTGGCTGGGCATCAAACAACCGCTACGCCTTCTTGGGCGGACTTCGTGAAGCGGCTCAAATGGTCTCTTACGAGCTGGCCATGGGCTTTATTCTGGTCTGCGTTCTGCTCTGGTCGGGTTCTATGAACCTCAACGCCATTGTGTTGTCGCAGAAAGGAATGTGGAACGTTATTCCCATGTTCCCCCTAGCTGTTGTCTTCCTCATTTGCATCATCGCTGAAACCGCGCGTCACCCCTTCGATCTTCCTGAAGGTGAAGCGGAACTCGTGACCGGTTACAACGTTGAATATTCAGCTATGGCCTTCGCCCTGTTCTTCCTCGGCGAATATGCCAACATGATTGTCATGTCGGGCATGCTCACCACCTTGTTCTTGGGTGGTTGGCTGCCGATTATGGATATCGCGCTCTTCAATTGGATCCCGGGACCAATCTGGTTCTCGCTGAAGACAGCCTTTGTGTTGTTCTTCTTCCTTTGGGTTCGCGCTTCTTACCCGCGTTACCGTTATGATCAGGTGATGCGTCTTGGCTGGAAAATCTTCCTGCCACTCACCTTAGTCGCTGTCGTGGTCTATGCGGGCCTCGCCGTCGCACTTGATATTGCACCGAAGGTCTAGGAGGGAAACGATGGCTTTTATCGACCGCACCGCTCGCGCCTTCCTAATGACCGAACTGATGGTCGGTTTGGGCATTACCTTGAAGTATATGTTCAAGCCGAAGGTGACGATTGACTACCCACACGAAAAAGGGCCTCTGAGCCCGCGCTTCCGTGGTGAACACGCGCTGCGTCGCTATCCCAATGGGGAAGAGCGGTGCATTGCCTGTAAACTTTGTGAAGCAGCCTGTCCGGCGCTGGCGATCACCATTGAAGCGGAACCCCGCGATGATGGATCGCGTCGTACCACGCGCTACGACATTGATATGACGAAATGTATTTTCTGCGGTTTCTGTCAGGAAGCTTGTCCCGTCGACGCCATCGTTGAAGGGCCGAACTTCGAATATTCGACTGAATCTCGTGAAGAGCTTTTCTATAACAAGGAAAAACTCCTGGCAAACGGTGAGCGCTGGGAAGTGGAGCTTGCCGCCCGGCTTGAGGCGGATGCGCCATACCGGTGACCGAGGGGAATGGATTTGATGACGAGTAAGTTTTCCAGTTTCCACGGGCACGGGATGTCCGAAGGGGGACATAAATGATTGTTCAGGCTTTGGCATTTTATCTTTTTGCCGGGATTACGCTGGCGTCGGGAGTCATGGTCATATCGGCCAAGAACCCGGTGCATTCAGTGTTGTTCCTGATCTTGGCGTTCTTTAACGCTGCAGGTCTTTTCGTGCTCTTGGGGGCAGAGTTCCTCGCCATGTTGTTGGTGGTGGTCTATGTCGGCGCGGTGGCTGTGTTGTTCCTGTTTGTCGTGATGATGCTCGATATTAACTTTGTCGAGCTCCGCCAGGGCTTCTTGCAGTACATCCCAATGGGTGGCCTCGTTGGCCTCATTTTGCTCCTTGAATTGGCAATGGTCGTTGGCGGTGCGCACATCTCACCTGAAACTGCTGAAGCTATTCAGGTGCCAATTGCTGCAGCGGGATCAAATATCACCAATACACAGGCGCTCGGCTTGGTTCTCTATACCGACTATGTCTACCTCTTCCAGGCCGCTGGTCTGGTGCTTTTGGTAGCGATGGTTGGTGCAATTGTTCTGACCCATCGCCGTCGCCCGGGTGTTAAATCCCAAAAAGTTGCCGATCAGGTGGCTCGTAAGGCTGATGAGACGGTTAAACTTCATAAAGTTACGACAGGGAGTGGCGTCTGATGTTTGAAATCGGTCTTTCCCATTATCTGACGGTTGCTGCCATTTTGTTCACCATTGGGGTGTTTGGCATTTTCCTTAATCGGAAGAACTTAATCGTCATTTTGATGTCCATCGAGCTAATCCTTCTCTCGGTCAACATCAACTTTGTGGCCTTCTCATCGTATCTCGGTGATTTGGTCGGTCAGGTTTTCACCATGTTCGTTCTAACCGTTGCGGCTGCTGAAGCCGGCATTGGCTTAGCGATCTTGGTTGCATTCTTCCGTAACCGCGGTTCCATCGCGGTTGAAGACATCAACGCGATGAAGGGGTAGGGACGTCACCATGTATACGGCAGCGATCTTTCTTCCGCTTCTCGGTGCGGCCTTAGCGGGTCTCATCGCGTTTTTCCGACCGGAAGACGAACAAAAGAAGCACTCCTGGGACTTGGCGGCGCAACTCGTCTCTTGTTCTGGACTGCTTCTCTCCGCAGCGCTTTCTATTTGGATTTTCTTCGAGGTGCCCAACGGCGGTAACGCCCACACGGTTCATCTGATGACCTGGATTTCCTCGGGAACCTTCGAAGCTTCCTGGGCGCTCAAATTTGACACGCTTACAGCAGTCATGATGATTGTGGTGACCGGCGTTTCTTCCATGGTGCACGTCTACTCAGTTGGGTACATGCATCACGACTCGTCCGTTCCGCGTTTCATGGCTTATTTGAGCCTGTTTACCTTCTTCATGCTGATGCTGATCACCGCATCAAACCTGGTTCAACTGTTCTTCGGTTGGGAAGGCGTGGGTGTCGCTTCCTACTTGCTGATTGGCTTCTGGTACAAAAAGCCTTCGGCCTGTTCCGCAGCCATCAAGGCCTTCCTGGTTAACCGGGTCGGTGACTTTGGCTTCGCACTTGGCATCTTCGCTGTCTATATGATCTTCGGAACGGTTCAGTTCGACGAGATCTTCGCAGCAGCCGAGGCTAAGAAGGATCTTAGCTTCATTATCTTCGGTGGTGAGTTCCATGCACTGACGGCAGCTTGTTTGCTGTTGTTCATTGGTGCCATGGGTAAATCTGCCCAGCTTGGTCTCCACACCTGGTTGCCTGATGCGATGGAAGGTCCGACACCTGTTTCGGCCTTGATCCACGCAGCGACCATGGTGACGGCTGGTGTATTCATGGTGGCTCGTATGTCGCCTCTGTTTGAATACTCTGACACTGCATTGACCGTTGTGACCATCGTTGGAGCCTGTACGGCCTTCTTCGCAGCTACGGTTGGTTGTGTTCAGAACGATATCAAGCGGGTTATCGCTTATTCGACCTGTTCGCAGCTTGGCTACATGTTCTTTGCACTTGGCGTCTCGGCTTACTCGGCTGGCATTTTCCACCTGATGACCCACGGCTTCTTTAAAGCTCTGTTGTTCTTGGGTGCTGGCTCGGTGATCCACGCAATGTCTGACGAACAAGATATGCGCAAGATGGGGGGGCTGTGGAAACACATCAAAGTCACCTACATCCTGATGTTTATCGGGTCCTGGGCGCTGATTGGTCTTCCGCCTTTCGCTGGGTACTTCTCGAAAGATATCATTCTTGAAGCAGCCTATGGCGCGCACACTACGGTTGGCATGTTTGCCTTCTGGCTCGGTGTTGGTGCTGCCATGTTGACCGCCTTCTATTCAACCCGCCTGTTGATCATGACGTTCCATGGCAAGCCGCGTGGTGATGAAGTGGTCATGGCTCATGTTCACGAAAGCCCACCCATTATGCTTCTGCCGCTGCTGCCTTTGGCAGCAGGTGCGATGCTGGCTGGTTATCTGGGTTACGAGAACTTTGTTGGCCACAACGCTTCCTTGTTCTGGGATAAAGCACTGCTCATTCTCGATAGCCACCAAGCGCTTGAAAACGCTCACCACGTACCGGCTTGGGTTAAATACTCGCCACTGGTTGTTGGGGTAATTGGTATCGGTGCTGCCATTGTCATGTACGGCATGGCTCCGAGCCTTCCCAAGGGGCTGGCCAATGCATTCCCAGGTGTTTACCGCTTCCTTGATAAGAAATGGTACTTCGACGAACTCTACGATCTGGTTTTCGTTCGTCCTGCCTTCTATCTGGGACGTGGCTTCTGGAAAGCGGGCGATGGGCAATTGATCGACGGTGTTGGCCCCGATGGGATCGCTGCGGCGACCATGGGTGCTGCCAAACGCGCCGCCAAACTTCAAACCGGCTACCTGTATCACGGGGCCTTTGCCATGGCGATCGGCGTCATGTTCTTGGTCTCCTGGTACATGCTGACACATTAAGCAGAGGTTGATGCAACGATGAGTGAATTACCTATTCTTTCGTTGGTGACCTTCCTGCCCTTGGTGGGTGCGGGCATCATCTTGCTGCTGATCCGGGGAGAGAGCGAAATTGCCGCGCGCAATGCACGCTCGACTGCTCTCTGGACGACGGTTGCGACATTCCTGATTTCGCTGTTTATCTGGGCGAATTTTGATAACAGCACGGCTGCTTTCCAGTTTGAGGAAAAAGCTGAGTGGTTCCCTGATCTGGGCATCACCTACCACATGGGCGTGGATGGCATTTCCATGTTCTTTGTGATGCTTTCAACCTTCCTAACACCGCTGTGTATTCTTTCAGCTTGGGAAGCAATCCAGAAGCACGTGCGTGAATATATGGTGGCTTTCCTGGTCCTAGAGACCCTGATGGTTGGTATGTTCTGCGCCCTTGATATGGTGCTGTTCTACATTTTCTTTGAAGGTGTGCTGATCCCGATGTTCCTGATTATCGGGATCTGGGGTGGTCCGCGTCGTGTCTACGCTGCGTTTAAATTCTTCCTCTATACGCTGTTTGGCTCGGTTTTGATGCTGCTGGCTATGTTTGCCATGTACTTCGAAGCTGGCACCACCGACATTCCAACCTTGCTGACTTATGGCTTCCCGGCTGGCATGCAGACTTGGCTTTGGCTGGCTTTCTTCGCTTCGTTTGCAGTGAAGGTTCCCATGTGGCCGGTTCACACTTGGTTGCCAGATGCTCACGTTGAGGCGCCGACGGCTGGCTCAGTCATTCTGGCTGGCGTGCTGTTGAAAATGGGCGGCTACGGTCTTCTTCGGTTCTCAATTCCTATGTTGCCTCTGGCAACAGTCGACTTCGTGCCGTTGGTCTATACGCTCAGTATCATTGCGATTATTTACACGTCGCTAGTCGCTTTGGCCCAGGAAGACATGAAGAAGCTGATTGCTTATTCATCTGTCGCACACATGGGCTATGTCACCTTGGGTTCGTTCACTTTGACGGCGCATGGCATTGAGGGTGCGATCTACCAGATGCTCAGCCACGGTGTGGTTTCTGCCGCACTCTTCCTAATTGTCGGTGTCATTTATGACCGCATTCATAGCCGCGAAATTGCGGTTTATGGTGGTCTTGCCAACAATATGCCGGGTTATGCACTGACCTTTATGGTCTTCATGCTGGCTTCGGTTGGTCTGCCGGGGACCGGTGGGTTCGTTGGGGAATTCATGGTTCTTCTGGGTGCATTCGAGGCCAACACCATCGTTGCTGCTCTCGCAGCTTCTGGTTTGGTGCTTGGCGCAACCTATATGCTCTATCTCTATCGTCGCGTCATCTTTGGAGCGCTGACAAAAGAGAACTTGAAGGGCATTAAAGATATGTCGACCCGCGAGTGGTTGGTATTTGCACCTTTGATACTCATTACGATCTGGATGGGCGTCTATCCGTCGTCCTTCCTCGACCCCATGCATGTGACGGTCGAGAACCTGGTCGAACAGTTCAACGCAGCAGTTGCAGCCGCCGGTAGCCCGGCCGTTGCAGCACGCTAGGGAGTAGAGTTCGATGACGACTGCGGAATTTCCGAACCTCATTCCGGCCCTGCCGGAAGTGTTCATCGCATGTATCGCCATGGCGCTATTGGTCCTGGGCGTATTTCAAAAAGGTGAGGGGGCTGCCAAAACGGTTACTTTCCTGACCGTTCTGACCTTGGTTTTGTCCCTGTTGCTGCTGTCGGCCTTTTCGTTTGACAAGGTAACGACCTTCAACGGCATGTTCATCAATGACACCTTTGCCGGCTTTACCAAATCCTTGGTGCTGCTCGGTTCGATCCTGACGTTGATCATGTCTTATGGCTATATGAAGCGGGCCAACACGGCCAAGTTCGAATATCCCATCCTCATATTGCTCGCCACACTCGGCATGATGATGATGATTTCGGCAAACAATCTTTTGTCGCTTTATGTTGGTCTCGAACTTCAGAGCCTGTCGCTTTACGTCTTGGCTGCTTTCCAGCGCGACGATCTTAAGTCTTCTGAAGCGGGTCTGAAGTACTTCGTTCTAGGCGCTCTGGCTTCGGGCATGCTGCTCTATGGTATGTCCATGGTTTATGGCTTCACGGGCACCACGAGCTTTGAAACACTCGCTGAAGTCTTCCACAATAGCCACGGTCATGTGTCGACCGGCGTTATTGTTGGTCTGGTCTTTATGTTGGCTGGCTTGGCATTCAAGATTTCGGCCGTGCCGTTCCATATGTGGACGCCCGATGTTTATGAGGGCGCGCCGACTCCGGTGACTGCATTCTTTGCGGTTGCACCGAAAATCGCCGCCATTGCCTTGCTAATTCGCGTCATGACGGGTCCGTTTGGCGAGTTGATTGCCCAATGGCAGCAGATCATTGTCTTCATCTCTATTGCTTCCATGGTTTTAGGGGCATTTGCCGCAATCGTTCAAAAGAACATCAAGCGGCTTATGGCTTACAGCTCCATTGGTCATATTGGCTATGCATTAATCGGTATCGCGGTTGGCAATGAGGCAGGCATCCAGGCTGTTTTGATTTACATGGCCATTTACCTGTTCATGAACGTCGGAACCTTTGCCTGCATTCTCTGCATGAGCCGAGGTGGCCGCATGGTTGAAGGCATAAATGATCTCGCAGGCCTTGGTAAAACCAATCCCGGCATGGCCTTTGTGCTTGCCATGTTTATGTTCTCCATGGCTGGCATACCGCCATTGGCTGGTTTTTTCGGCAAGATGTATATCTTCTTAGCCGCCATCCAGGCTGAGTTCTATGCCCTGGCGATCATCGGTGTTGTTTCCAGTGTCGTTGGCGCGTTCTACTACATTCGTATCATCAAAATTATGTACTTCGATGAAGCGGTAGACGCTTTTGACCGTCCTATCGGGCGCGAAATGACTGCCATTTTGGTTGCGACTTCAGTGGTTGTTCTGTTCTTCTTTGCATTCCCAGCACCGATCATCGACAGTGCCACCGCTGCTGCGGCATCGCTGTTTACCGGCGGCTAAGGAGAAGGGCGGGGAACTCGCCTAAACCATGACAAATCACAATTTACCCAATGTGCCATCAGCTTTTCAGCTGGTGGCCTTTGAGTCTCTGGACAGCACCAATGAGCAAGCTCGTCGTATGGCTTCTGAAGGCGCGCAGAGTGGAACGCTAATTTGGGCTCGAAGCCAATCGTCTGGTCGCGGTCGGCGAGGGCGCACATGGATTTCCGAACCTGGTAATCTCTATTGTTCTTTGATACTGCGCCCTGAAAAGCCAGTCTCAGAAGCCGCTCAACTTAGTTTTGCTGCCTCATTGGCGGTTGCTGAAGCGCTGCGTGATGTTTCTACCCCTGCATCCTCGCCCGAGATTTCCTGTAAATGGCCCAATGACGTTTTGCTCGGCGGCAAAAAGGTAGCGGGAATTTTGCTCGAGTGCCAAGCACAAGCTCCTCAAGGAAGCGCTGCTCCTGGCCTTGATTGGCTGGTGTTGGGGGTTGGGGTGAATGTATCCCATCACCCAGATGAAACAGAATTCCCTGCAACATCGTTTGGTGTTTCAAGCGGCGCGACAGTCGAGGGGGTTCTTGAGCAATTTTCCTTACGGTTCGAAACATGGT
>Ga0070727_10002143_pt1 | contig 19470 bp, 18 predicted proteins | sample tdAd472_FD_66722 | JGI IMG/M metagenome (GOLD analysis project Ga0070727, IMG submission 66722) | Marine sediment microbial communities from the Atlantic coast under amendment with organic carbon and nitrate - tdAd47.2 | ecosystem: Environmental > Aquatic > Marine > Coastal > Sediment | place...
AGTCGCAGCAACCTCGAAGTCGGCACTCATACCTTCACCACTATGGCGTCCATGTTCTTGCCGGCCGGGTACATCTGGCCGCTGCGCTTGTCCTTGAGGACCAGCTCCATCTGGCCGGCGCTGCCATCGTCGATCATGGCGGCAGCAACCTGCGCAATCAGAGCGGCAGCGTTGCCCTTGCCATCAGCCTCGCTCATCTTGTTGGAGCCGGTAGCACACTGAGCCACGCCACCCTTCTCCGTGATGATGATGACGAGGTCCGAGCAGGTAGCCCCGAGGATGTGCTTCTGGAACTCAGCGAGCTGCATCTGCACGATCGGATCGAATTGTTCCATGGGATCGCTCATAGCTTGCTCGGCGGCGGGACCCGCAGGCGGTGTGCCGTTTCGGTGATGTTCTCGGGCTCGAGGTAGTCGATGTGATCCTTGGGCAGCAAGGTACGTGGATCTGCCTTGTGCTCGGGGATCTCCATGGCCGTGTCGGCCACGACCTCAGGCGCAGGTTCGCCCTGCAGGAAGTCGCGGATCTTCTTGAGCAGCTTCATAGCTCCTCCAGTGCGGCGATGTGGCTCTTGGCCTGAATGATCTGCTCGCTGAGCATCCTCAGGCGGTAGTCCAGATTGTCGATGACCGAGCGGTCAGGCTCGACCTCGGCATTGATCGGCGTGGGGATGTCGTCGAACTGGCCAAGCAGCCGGCCCTTGATGGAGCTCAGGCGGCTATTGACGTTGTCGAGATCTTGGGCCAGCTCTGCAATCGTGTTGAGAGCTATGGTCATGCGGGTTTCGCGGCTTGCGACCGCTGTTGCTACTTCACTCATATTGGAATCCTCGCTTTTTTGGCTTGGCGCTGCAGATAGCGGCGCAGGTACTCGGTTTTGGAAATTCCCTGCCGTTTCGCGAGCGCCTCCAGGGCGTTGGATTCTCGCGGCGTCAGGCGCATCTGAAAGGGCTTGTCTTTAGTCTCCATGGGCCCTATAGTAATGACACTTGTAATGACAAGTCAATCAGAATACGCGAGGATAAAAAATGGATACCGAAAATCAAGAATCTACTCCTGTGGACGACGAGCAGGAGAATCTCGAAAACCGTGTCATCACTTTCAATGTGAACGACGCGGCCATCGCTGAGATCAAAGAGGATCTCGGTGCGGTCGATGCCTACAAGGATCTGGACCACGCCAAGAAGGCGAAGAAAACCCTGACCAAGATGCGGACCACCCTGGGCGAGGCGCACAAGGAAGCCAAGGCTGACGCTCTGGCCTACGGCCGGCGCTGCGATGCTGAGAAGAATCGCTTGCTCGGGCTCATCGCTGAGATCGAGGACCCCATCACCGAGCAGCTCGACGAGATCAAGAATGCCGCAGCTCGCGAGGAGCAGCAGCGACAGGACAAGATCATGGAGGGCATCGAACAGATCCAAGCCTTCGCTCTCGATCGCCACGACCTGACGTTCGAGCAGCTCAACGAGAGGCTGGACACTCTGCTCGGGCTGAAAGTGGATCCCGATTTCTACGCAGAGCACACCGAGGATGCGGAGAACGCCAAAGAAGTGGCCGAGTCCAAGCTGCGCATCGCGATTATGAACGAGTCGACGCGCCTCGAGGAGGTCGCCAAGCAGGAGCAGACCGAGGCCGAGAACAAAGAGCTCCGCGAGAAGCTGGCCAAGCAGGAGGAAGAGCAGGCTGAGAAGGACGCAGCCCAGAAGGTCATCGACGACGCCGCTGCTGCTGAGCAGAAGGAGAAGGACGACGCTCGCCAGAAGGAACTCGACGATCAGGCCGAAGAGCAGCGCATCGCTCAGGAGAAGATCGACGCCGACGCAGCCGAGAAGGCACAGAAGGAGGCCGACGATCAGGCCGCTGCGCTCGCCGCCATTCAGGCACCGGACAAGGAGAAGCTGACCCTGTTCTGCAATGCCATCGACCATCTGGTCAACGTGAAACCCACCCTGCAGTCCGACGCCGGCAACGACATCCTGTTGAACGCCGTGTCGAGTCTGCTGCAGGTCAAGAGCTACATCGAAACCAAACGCGAGGAACTGTGATGTCGGAAGAGCAAGCACCCTACGAAGTGAACCCACCAATGACCTGCCACATGAGTCAGGAGGTCCTGACGGATCTCATCGGCGCCGCTGTTGCGCAGGCCCACCCGCCCGAGCCGCAGCGCGACAAGCTGTTCGCTGCGCTCGCCATCGCCCAGGGTCAGATCAAGGCGGCCATCGCGGACAAAGAGAACACGCATTTCAACTTCAAGTACGCGGATCTCGATGCCTGTTGGGAAGCCTGCCGCGGACCACTGTCCGAGAACGAGCTGGCGATCATCCAGATCCCCTCGGTCGGAGAGTCTGGCGCCGTCAACATGCAGACGATCCTCGGCCACAGTTCTGGCCAATGGATCGACAGCCACTACTCGATGCACCCCGACAAAGGTGGACCGCAGGCCCTCGGGTCCTGCATGACCTACCTCCGGCGCTACATGCTGTGCGCCATGGTCGGGATCTCGCAGGAGGATGACGACGCCAACATGGCGACGGCAGATCCAGACGAGTACGAGCGGATCTCCAAGACGCAGGTCGACGAGCTGCTGGTGCTGGCCGACAACCTGTTCAAGAAGTCTGCCGATCAGGTCGTCGAGAGGATGCTGGCCAAGGTGTTCGAGCTGACCTCAGTGAAGGACATCCCCGCGGACCTGTTCGAGCAGGCCAAGACGCTGCTGGAGAATCAGGCCAAGCGCGAGAAGAAGGCCGCCGATAAGCCGGCGCCGAAGAAGGACGCGAAGCCAGCCGCCGAGAAAAAGTAGGTGGACTGCCGGATCGTCAAGGTCGAGCAGGGTAGTGACGAGTGGCTGGCTCTACGCCGGTCGCGCGTCACCGCCTCGAGGCTCGGGGATGTCATGGCCAAGCCAGACACCAAACGCTACCAGAAGTACCGGCGCGAGAAGGTCCTCGAGCTGCTCGGCAACACCAACGTCGAGGAGTCTCCCGAGTGGGCCAGACATGGCAGGGAGAACGAGCCCAAGGCCATCGCCGGCTACGAGTGGAAGTACGAGGTCGACGTCGAGCACAATGTATTCCTGATCTCGAAGCAGTACGACTGGCTCGGCGCCAGCCCTGACATGCTGCACATCGCAGAGCCGGAGATCGAACTCAAACCCGGTGGCAGCAATCCAGCGCCAGAGAGCGAGTACGACGAGGGCGGCGAGATCAAATGCCGCGCGATGTTCAAGAACTACAAGGCGGCCAGAGATCAGGCCGAGCGTTACAAGGGCATGAAGCTGGCAGTCCCGGCCTGCGATCGTCACCAGATCCAGGGCAATATGTGGCTGACCGGATGGCACCGCTGGTGGTACGTGAACTTCTACATCGGTGACAACCTCGAGGGCGGCATGACCCAGAAGATCCACCGGGTAGCCGTGGCCAGAGACCAGAAGTTTATCGACGCCATGGAAATCCGGTGCTTGAAATTCATGGCCGAGTGCTATGAGATGGCCGGCCTGAAATAATTTTGGACATTGTCCACATTACACCTAAGGAGAAAAATGTGAGTGAAAACAACGGAGAAAACGGGCAAGTGCAGACACCGGCTGAGCAAGCCGCGCCGGATGCAGAGCCAGCACCAGCCGCAGTAGCCGAGGCAGTCAAGCAAGCGATCATTGAGCAGCCACCAGCAGTTCAGCAGATCAAGATGGCTCCGTGCCCCTGCGCTGGCGGCGAGACCAACCTCCTGCTCGACGTCCCGCAGGGATCGAAGGTAGGCCGCGCGAGCTGCTCGATGTGTGGTGTGTGGGGAGTCGACTTCCTTGTGCCACGGACGCAGGAGCAAGAGCTCGTTGCTAAGGCTGCCGCGAAGGCATGGAATGAGGCCCCGCGTGGGTAATCGTGCGCTGCCGTGGATCCTGCTGGCGCTGCTGATTGGCGGCGCCGGCTTGGCTGCGCTGATATTGTGGTGGCTGCGTAACCTCACTATGATGTGAGATCTTCCGAGAGTCCTCGCGGTCTTTGGGAAATGCGGAGCCCGACCGTACTCAACTCAGGGATCAGGGTGCCGAACGTAAGTTCCGGCGCCCTTTTTTAATTGCTGAGCTCGCGGAGTGCGCGCTCGAGTTTGTCGACGTCGCCCTGGATGATGCCGACCTTGGTGTCGATCGAGATGAGAGTGCCGTTCACTTCGGACAGCGTGGCCGCGTAGGTCTTGCCTGCATCCGTGACCAGCACCCGCTCGAGGACCTTTTCGATCTGGTCCTCGGTGAGCGCGTCAGATCCGCGCTCGAATACGCCTGCAACATAGCCGACCAGCATAGTGACGACGAGCGTCACGACTGTAGCTGAGGCCGTGGCAATCAATGTTTTCTTATCCATCATTCCTCTTCCTCATTGAGTATCGCCTGCGCCCGTTGCTTGGATGCAATGTAGTCGCCGGCCAGCGTGTTGACCGAGGCGATCTCGGCCTTGAGCTGCCGGTTTTCCTGCTGCACTGAGTCTATCAAGTTCTGCTGCTGCGCGATTCGATACTCGACTTGCTCATGGCTGGACTGGATCTCATCGTTGACTGCCATCTGGATCTGCTCCTCGATGTAGTCCTCGACTGGGACCTCGGCCGGCGCTTCGCCAGTGACCATGGGCTCGTCAGGCCTGAGAGTCTCACCCCTGATGCAGGCCATCTCGTCACCGTTGTACGGATGCGTGTTCCTGATGTCCTTGATCGTGCAGCGCAGGGCTGCAGCTCGCTCATGCTTTCCGTTGAGCTCGTAGAACAGGGCAGCGCACCACGCATTGAGCTCCATGGTCTGCCGGCCAACGATGACCGTGCCCCACTGTTCAGATCCGTAGCAGTTCTGGCCCTCGTTGATGTCGACGTCACCCATGCCATAGGCGAAGGCGAACGTCTTGTTGCCGCCAGTGCTGACGTTGGTGTCGCCACCGATCATGTCGCCACCGTTCAGGGTGCTGCCACCGACATCCACGTTGGTCCCGCCAGTGGTCACATCCACATCGACGTCGACGTCCTGCCGGTCGCCCCGGTCAGTTGCCTCGGCGCGCTGCGCGAACATGACCACCATGCTCAGTATCAGCAGGCCAGCCAGGGCCAGACTTATTCTCTTCTCGATTCTCATAGGCTCACCAATATCCCGAGGGCGATCAGGCCCCTGTAAAACCAGTTGTCCATCTCATGTGCTCTCCGCTCTCGAGCGAGCTGCTCTTCTCGGATCTGCGTGAACTGATGCTGCATGGATCCGGCCTCGATCAAATGATTGTAGGCACGGCTCAGTCCCTCGAGGGCTGCAGCGTTCTCCTGCGCGATCGTCTGATTGCCTCCTGCGACGATCGTGTACTGCACCAGCGCAGCGAACTGCTCGCGGGTGAATGTCACGCTGTCCTCAGTGGTGGACGCGGGAGAGGGGATCTCAGGCAGCCTGAGCGGCTGCTGGATCTCGACAGTTGCAGGCGTCAGATCCCAGTCGGGTATATCAACCGGGCTTTGACTGGCGCACCCGCTCAGACTCAAAAGCACTGAGCAGGTCATCCATAGGAGTGTCCTTCGCACTGATCTTCTCCAGCTTGGCCACCGTGGCATCGGCAGCGAGTTTAGCACCGGCCTTCTGCTTCTCGGCTTTTTTGTTCAGAGCCTCAGCCTTGTCCTGCTCCTTCTTGATCTTGGTGCCGAGGAGCTGGTCGCGATCGTGCTCTGTTTTCTTGAGAGCCCTGCCGTCACGGCCAAGGATGAAGATGGCCATGCCGAGCAGGACTGTACCGAGACCGATGATCCACTTTTTCACCGGATGACCCTTTCCTTCTTGAAGTAGCCAACCGCTGCAGATGCCAGCGCAGTAGATCCTGCGATCAGGCCAGCAGTAGGTGAAACCTCGGTGAATGTTGCGACCATCTCCCAGACAACGGCCGCACCCATGCCGGCGATCGTCGCGGCGGTGATGGTGCTTGACGGCTTATTCATATCAGCCTCCTTGCTGTTACGTGAGCCTTCGTACTCCCAGTAATCGCGAGCGAGGATACCGCGAAATCTTCACGGTGTCAGACTGGTTGCCGCCGAGGATCTCGATGAGATCTCCGGTGATGCCTGAGTAAAATCCGACATGACCCTGGGCCGTAGTGTTCTCGGGCCCCGGCTGCTCACCCTTGCCTCGCTTGATGATGACGATGTCTCCGGGCTCAGCCTGATCGAGCTGGATCCCGATGCCAATGTTCAGCCACGATCGCGCGCGGAGATCCTTGGACCTCGGCAGGCGAGCGAGCCAGCAGATGTAGTTCGCAAACGCTGAGCACCATGGCACCTCGTCCTCGCTTGGCCACTCGTTGTCGAGCTTGAGCATGGCCATGATCTGAGGATTGTCGACGTTGCCACCGACCTCCTTGATGCCAGTGAATCGTTGCGCCAAGTCGTAGGCGTGTCCGTGTGAAAATCTCATAGTGCTCTTTGCCTCCAGTAGAACCAGCGATCGTCGTCGTGCCCCCATGGTGGCGAGACCTGATAGGCCCTCATCTCCACCGGGACGCGGCCGTCTTGGTAGCTCATGTGCCGAGGCGATACCTCGATGATGTCGCTGCCGATCCACTCGATCAGCAGATGCTTCGAGACCCCCAACAGGAACGCCGGCACGGCAGGTCCCTCGAACCCGCTGTTGCGCCAGTCGCCACCCATGTCCCGGCCGACCCGCTGGCCAGACCACTCATCGACAGGCAGGTCATCGGTGTAGGCAGTCCAGCCGTGCTTGTTGACCGTGTCGTCAAAGTACTCAGTCCAGAAATATCCGGGCGCGAATGGCGGCTGCTCGTTGGTCGGCGCCGAGAAGTTGTGCTTGAGGAATCCACCGTGGCCCATGCCGGCGCTGTTCATTATCGGCCTGACGATGTAGTCGCCCTCGACCGTGACAGGTGTGCCGCAAGGTCCGCAGCGATAGCCGAGGCGTTGCGTGACCTCCAGCTTGTTGAGGATCCACCTCTCGTCCGCGGCCAGTAGTGGGAACGCTGCGCGCTCCTCGATGTCCAGTGGTAGGTCAATCATTTTCTACTTCCTCGAGATAAGTCCAGCCGTCGCGCTGGAGTCGTCGCATGTAGGGCCGGAAGCCGTAGCAGGCGTAGTCTGGTGGCTCGTAGTCTGGGACGAACTCTCGGTAGTCAGCGACCACCAGATCATTCATCTCCTCGTTCATGTGCCTTGGCGAAACGTCGATGATCGTATCACCAAGCGACTCGACCAGCATGTATCTGGAGATCCCGCGCAAGATCTGAGGCAACTCCCGGCGCTCTCCGTTCTGCTCCATGATCTCGAAGTCGCCCTCGATCCTGACTGTGCGCTGGACTTCGATGCACTCGTCCTCGAGGTACAGGCGCCAGTGCCGGAGCTCGTCAGTCCATGGTGTCAGGCAGTAGCCGTAGGGCTTGTGCAGGATGTTGCGCTCTTCGGTGAGCGAGATCTTCTTGAAGCCACCGCCAGCCATGCCACCAATGTTGACGACAGGACGCAGGCAGTAGTCGCCGGCAGGCACCCAGGTCCCAACCGGCCAGATGGGTTGCAGCAGCGCGTTGTAGAGCGACAGCTTCGAGAAGATCCAGCGATCCAGCGGAGGCAGCATCGGGTAGACGTCAATCTCCGGCAGGTATGGCGGCATCGTAATCATGTGCCTTCGACATCGAGATCCAGGTTGTGCGAGGCGAGGGCTGAGCCTGATCCAGTGGCGCGGATCTCAATATCGACATCGAGATCAGCGTTGCCGGTGCTCGGTGTCTTGGCCGTGCCATTGGTTCTAAGGCAGTTGATACAGCCATTGGCCGAAGCATCAGCGTGATCGTCTGACACAGTCGAGAGTAGATACCACGTTCCAGAGACTCGATTGGTCGGGCCGACCGTGTCACGAAAATAGAAAAACGTGCCGCCAGCACCGCCCTCCACTTCGTTGAGATACCGGATGTCGTAGTCGTCACCGATGTCGGTCTCAGGCTCGTCTGGCCACCAGTGCGCGTCGTGATTGTTGGCGTCATCCGACTGCGTCGTGAGCTGAGCCCAGACAACGAGGCCGACAGTCGTGCCAAAGTAATACTCAATCGTGCCGTCAACATCGTAGGCGATCTGGATGCGCGCGCTCTCCGGTGCCACCTGAGTTTCCGACTGCACGATGTCGAGGAGGGCAGGCTCGGTGCCGCCGCCTGCGCCCTGCTGTGCGGCGTTTGCAACAACGGTGATGCCGACTGACCCGCGCTGGAACTTGCGCAGCTTCGGGATCCGATTCTCTGCGATCAGGATGCCGGCGTTGCGATGGAAGAGCTCCCGCCAGCGCATCTGGTGGACGCGCCAGTGATCCGGGCCGATGTACTCGCGCAGGAAATTGCGCATCTCGGCCTCGCTCGGCGTGACCATGTCGAACCAGCTTCGCGGCAGGATGATTGCGCTCATTATGGCGTGATTCCTGTGCCCCAGATGTAGTAGACCGTCGCGGACTCGCGCCAGATGTTAGCGACACCACCAGGGCCGACCGTGCAACCGCCAGCCGTGTCGACTCGAGTCGATCCGTCGAGGTAGTAGAGCGTGGTGCTGGCACCCTCGGTGATCGTCCAGTTGCCAGATGTGAAGGCGTTGATGACCGTGGTCATGCCGTGTACCGGGAAGTCCAGATCAACATTCGATCCCAACGTCAAAGTGTAGGATGTTGAGTTGTCCGTAAATACCGCCGAGCCGCAATGCTCTGCTCCAAGCGTGTCGGATTGATTGTCGTTCCGCACACGTAGATTGTTGAACCCGACATCGTGCTGGTTTCCATCGTGATCCTTGATATTCAACATCGAGGTCACGCCAGTAGCGGCAAGTTCTTGTGTCCCGACTGCGCTGGTGCCGTTGTAGTAGAGGACGACGCCTGCATCCTCGAAGCATTTAATCATCAGGTCGTTAGCAGCGCCGCCGCGGATCGAGAAGTCGTTGCCATCGTTCATGTCGAGGAACAGATCGTCGACGCCGTCATAGTACATCCGGGCATCGTTGCCGGTGCCGAATTGCAGGTTGACTGCATCGCTGACCTGCACATGGAGATCTCGGAATTCCCATGTGGCCGTGGCCGTGCCGGTGACGACGAGGTCATTGCCATCGTGGTGCAGATCTACAACGTCAGTATCGCCAGAATCCCACAGCCTCAGGTGCAGGCCGTCCCTGAAATTGAAGTCCTGATCTGCAGCGGCAGCCGTGACCTCCATGGACCCGCCAGAGGCCGCGGTCCAGAACATCTGGATGTCGCCACCAGCCAGGGTGCCAAACTGAGGGCCGTGCAGGTCGGCGTAGGTCGTATCAAACAGGTTCATCGCGACATCGCCATTCATCACGATGCCGGCTGAGTTACCGACCCGAGTGATCTGGTCAGCGATGTCCATGTTGACCATGCCGTAGACGGTCGGGCCTGCGGTCTCATCCCACATGCCGAGGAAGCCGACGCCGTTCTCTTGGTGCATGAACATGAAGTCGTCGACATCGCCTGAGCTGTTGTTGTCGTAAGCGCGGACCTGATAGGTCGTGCCGTGTACCCGGAGCGCGCCTGAGCCGGTGCTTGTAACCTCGAGCACCCCGGCTGCTGCTGCGCCAAACGTCAGGTTTGTGCTGCCCTCGATGTCGTCGGCAATCGTCGCACCGACAGCGACCTGATTGTCAGTGATCGAGCCGCCGATGCCACCGCCACCGCCAGCCGCATTCAAGGTCGTGCCGGTCAGGCTCAGGTTAGTGCCGAGGGTAATCTCCTGCACATTGCCGGCGCCACCAGACTGACGGCCAAGCAGACGATCGCCTGTCGTGACGTTCTGCATCTTGGCATAGCTGACCGCGAGGTTATTGATCTGCCCTGTCTGCACCTGTTGAGCTGATAAGCCAGCCCCAAAGTCTCCGACTACAGTATTAGCGCCAACCGCCAAATCCTGCGGAGTACCAGTGCTGCCAATGCGAACCTTGACTGTGTCCGCTGCCATGTCTGCGAGCATCGAGTTAGTCACGACGCTGGCTGCGATCGTTGCAACCTGAGAGCCAGAGCCGGGGCCAGCCGTGACGTCGCCAGTGAGCTGCGTGATGCCGGAGCCAGTACCGAAGAAGGCAGAGAGCTGCGTGATCGAGACCTCGGACAGGACACCGCCGTCATTGATAATCATGGTGTCGGTGCCGATGACCGCGCCGCTCGCAGGCTGAGCCGTGATCGCGGAGACAGCCAGGGACAGCGCAGCGGAGCCAGTGACCTGCCCAGTGTGATTGGCGTTAGTCACCTTGGCGGTGTTGGCTACGATCTCGCCCCACTTCGCCGTGGTCAGCATTCCTGCTGCCGCTACGGTTGCGGCCGGCAGGGTCACATCGTCGGCTCCACCATCAGAAGTGATCGCGACTGTGTTGACTCCGACCGTGCCTACGCTCAGGGCAGTCGATACGTTTGAGACCTTGGCGGTGTTGGCCACCACTGAGGCGTTGTTCGAGACCTCGGTGTCGAAGTCTGAGATCTGAGATGCAGGGATCGAGATGGCAGCTTGCGTGAAATGCTCATTCGCTGCGAAGTTGAGCAGCGCATCGTGGTTGATCGCGCCCTCATGTTGCGTGACGCTGGACTGCGTGATGTTGGCATCCGGCACGTTGACCCACGTAACAGCAGCACTCAGGTCGTTGACCTCAGTGACGGTGCCGACCACGGTCTCGCCGCCGATGTCATCCCTGAATACCAACACGCATGGCGCGTCATCTCTGACAAAGAGCTGGCCGTAGCCAGCGATGTCAGCTCGAGCGAGGTTGCGCTCAGCGATCATAAGGGCCAGACCCTCGCCACCGGAGACCGGCTGGAACAGGTAGCGGTCAGGATCCCCGCCAACTGTTGCCGCAGCGATGAAGTTGAGACCATCAGTGGTCATCGCCATGCGCGTGTTGCTGCCGATGTCGTCGCGGACCTCGAGGAAGCCACCCGAGTCGGTGTTGACCCGAGTGATGTTGTCCTGAATCGTCAGCGCATTGTTGCCGCCGATGCGGAACTCATGGCTGGTCACGGCCTGATGGAGCTGCGTGGTGAAGCCAGTCACATCCAGGGCCGTGGCGCCGATCGGAGTCACATCGACCTGACCGGCAGTAGCCACCGTGGAGATGCCAGAGCTGAGCAGCGTATCCACGATGCCGAAGGACGAGCCCTGCCGGATCAGCGTGTCGTTCTCGATGACGAGGTTGTGACCTGAGTCGCTCAGGCCAATGTGCGCCGTCAGCCCGGAGTGCGTCAGGTAGACGTAGTCGGTGATCGTTGCCTCGTACACCCGCAGGTCGGTGAAATTCATCTGCACCCGGTCGTTGGCGATCCACGCTCCACCGCTCACGTACATGGTGGCGCCGGTCGGCGTTGGGACCGGCAGGATTGCACCCGAGCTCAGCACAAAGTCAGTGCCGGCATCGTCCGTAAACATCAGGACATTCGGAGCGTCATCCTTGAGCCAGATGTAGCCGAAGCCTGCGATCTGCGGAGCGATCTGAGTGTTGCGCTCCTGCAGGGTGATGCCGCCACCGCCGATGATCCGAAACTCCTCGTCGACACCAGTGATCTGAAACAGATTCATCGTGCCATTGAGCGAGATCTGGCCAGCGTTCGATGCCGGCGAGCCGATGTTCATGTCGCCATCGCCTGCCGTGTTCTCGAGTACGATGCGGCCTGAGTTGCTGACCGTCATGGCCGCAACGTGAGCCGCCGCCCGGTTTATCTGGATCTCCTGATCGGTCGTGTTGCCTGCTGACGTTACGGCCTGCAGATCTGAGACAGCCGCGGTGTCAGGATCGAAGAGCTCCGTGATCGACACGGACGTAACCCCAGGCTGGATGACGCCGGCAGTCTGCACTTGCCACAGCTTGTCGGATCCGGCCGCGACTCCAGCCCAGACCGTCGAACCCTTCTCGACGTCGCGACTGCCATCCCAGTCAGCAGCTCGGGCCCAGATGCCTGAGGCATTGACACACCAGATGCCGTTCTCGACCGGATCGGTCTGCGCGGTCAGCAGGACACGATCGCCGTCGACGACGAACACGCCCTCATACGGATTCGAGATCCCAGTGAGCGCCGGCACGTTGCTCTCGATGCCGACTACGCATCGAACCTTGATGGCCAAGCTGGCCACCACCCCGTTGAACCTGTCAGTCGAGTTGCTGATTGCCATTAGTCTCTCGTCCCTGTGAGATATTCCAGAATCTCTGGATCGTCCTCATCCAGAAGCGCCTCGAGCAGTCTGTTGGTCTGACTCGCCGGCAGATGGAACATCGTACCAAATGAATTTACGAAGGCCTTGCGGAAGGCCGGGTCGATCTCGCCCTGCATCGACTGGACATATAGCTTGAACAGGTCGTTGGTCAGGCCGCCGATCGGTGTGTTGCCGGCGCCGTACTGGGCTCCTGGGATCTCCCGCACAAACGGGATGCCAGCCATGATCGACAGCGCGCTCTCTTTGAATGCGAACAGCAGGATCTCTTCGGGCTCCGGGTCATCCTCAGGCCAGCGACCGTAGAGCGCGGCCGATGCCATGCCCTCAATGGTGAACAGCAGCAGCATGTCGATCGAGAACCGGATCGCATTGGTCACGCTCATGTCACGCTGGAGCTCCCTCTTTTTCATGTAGGCGATGTTGCCCTTGCGAGCCATGTAGGAGAGCAGCGTAGTCCACAGCCTGATGAACTGGTTTTGCCGAGTCGTTGCGGACAGTGTGCCGCGCTCGACACCGGAGCGATCAGAGAAGAAGCCAGACGTCTGCGCGAGCTCGACCTGCGAGTCGGCGTAGAGGATAGCCTCAGCATCAGTTTGGCCCATTCGGTTGCGGCCTTTCCAATAGCCGGCATACCACGTTGTCAGGTCGACGAGCTGCTGCATCTTTGCAATCGGCCAGAACATCGAGCGACCGAATGCCTCCCATGCCTCGCGCTGGATCGTCGGCAGGCCTTGGCCGTACTCCTTGAGGATCCCGGCAGCGTCGTGGACGTCCTTGTCGAACGCCAGATGCTTCTTGTCGTACCGGATCCGCAGGAAGTGTGAGGCCTCGAACGCATGTTTCCACGCCTTGATCGGGCCCTTCATAATCATGCCGATGCCCATGGCCATGGCCTCGCCACCGATGACCGCCATTGACTGAGCGAAACCAGTGAGCTGCAGCGCAGCGGTGTAGACGTTATAGGCCAGCTTGCTCTTGGTGAAGCCAACCCGAGCCCATGCCATCCATCGTTCCATCTCGCTGTTCGCCGGCAGCTCTCCGACAGCGGAGTCGGTCAGCCAGAGATTGAGCTCCCTGAGTGTCTCGCTGTTGCCAGTGGTTTTCATGGCGTTGCGGAAATTCTTGTCGTTAATCAGGTTCTTGACAAAGTTGACCTCGTTGCCGATGGCGATGTCGCGAGTGATTTCCTTCAGGTGTCGGTCGATGATGTGCAGGCCCAGGTTCACGACCATGCCGTGATTCTTGACGCGGTTGTGCGTGGCGCCTGCTCGAGTGTTGGCGCTGACGTAGACGCCGTTGCCCATGCTGGAGAAGTGATCCTCGAACACGGCCTCCTCATGCCGCTCGCTGTGCTCGTAGTTGTACTTCAGCGGGTAGTAGCCGCCCTGCATGGTGACGGTCTCACCGTCAGATGTCTCCACCGTGAATGGTGTGCTGTCGACCTTCTCCGGTGCGATGCCACGGCGCTCGCGCTGTGTCTCAGCCAGAGCAGGCCAGTACGTGTTGAGATAGTCCCACGTTGCCTGCACGAACGCCCAGTCCCGAGCGGTCAGCTTGGCCAGTGCGGCCATGACCTCGTCCTCAGGGTAGGCAATCTTGCCGTCGATCCTAATGCCATTGAATAGCGCCTGCTTGTTGCCCTCGTTGCCCATGTTCAGGGCGATCGAGAGCACATCGCTATGCGATAGCGTTTCGCCATTGATCTCAGCGAATCCCTTTTTGGCTATCTGCCGGAGCTCCTTGTTGTTGTAGTACTCACGGTAGATTTCGTGCATGTCCGTGATCGCCTTCTGCTGCATCGGGATCAATCTCTCCACGATGGCGCGGCGTATCGGAATAACCATCAGGCGGTTGACTGCACCCCACCCCGAGGCGTCGAGGATGTTGGCCATGACACTCGGGCTGAGCCAGTGACTCAGTCCACTTCTGACCTGCTTGCCGCGGCGCTGCTTCGGTGTTTTCTCACCGATGCCGATGTCGACTACTTCGTTGACTTCGAGGATCTGCTCAGTGAGCTCCTGCGCTGCCGCTTCCATGTCGATCATCTCGCCATTGACCGGCATCTCCAGTTTCTTTTTCGCCTGAAACTCGAGCTGCTTGATGATGTCCTTGAGGCCCTCGAGCTCCTCGATCGTGAGCTCCTGCCAGTTGATGTTCGGATCCATGATCTTTTCGAGGGTGCCGGGAGTGACGACCATCTGGCCAGACTCCACAGCATCGACGAGGCCCTTCAGGGCGCGGTCGATCTCTATTTGCTTGAGCGATTTCTTGGCAAGATCGACGCCCTCGAGGATCGCGAGGATCGGCTCGATGACGCCGAGCTTACCGAGGCGCTGCTGCACCCTGGGCTTGTTGAATTTGCCCAGATAGTTCCGCGTCTTGACCGCGTTGTCCTTGGCCTTCTGTGCTGCCCGGTACATCTCATGGTTGATGACCTGCTGCCGCTTGAAGTTGTAGGCCTTCTCGAAGTCGCCCCGAGCTGCCGCCTCAAATGCGAGTCGGCCAGCACGGCGCTCTGCTGCGAGGTAGACATGCGGCTGCACATCCATGACCCGCATCTTGCCGATCATTGCTCGGGCGCCAGCCTTGATGAGCGCGAGCTCCTCGCGCTTGGGCAGGGTGCCCTTGTTGGCCAGCCTCGCTGCCGTCGCCTGCGTCTTGATGTCCTGCTTAGTCGCACTGACGATCGCCCTGTCCTCTTTCATCAGGCGCCTGAGCTCACGCATCTCCGCAGCAAGGATCGCCACTCTGCGCTCGTTGTGGACCGCCCTGATGGCATTCTCGGACACGGAGCCATCCAGCAGGGGATCTGGGAACAGGACATCCATGCGCGCCTTGGTCTCGACCGTGATCGAGTCCTTCATGTTCGGCATCTCCATGAGAGCCTTGACCAGATCGGTGCCAGCGGCGTAGCCCAGTGCTCGAGCAGCGACGTCGACATCCACGCCATCCTTGACCGAGTAGACCCACGGCTTCGGCAGGCGAGCGAGCGATTCCTTGGATCCCTGCAACAGCTCGAGCAGGGATTCCTTGTCGATCTTGAAAGGCGCGAACTCAGTCGGGCTGCCGTCTGGCTTGGTGCCCTTGGCCAGCAGGAAGAACGCCTGATAAACGCGCATCGCGTGGTGCTCGGCTTCAACCTGGGCCCTGACTTTCTCCCGCTCATCGCGCCACCACACTCGAGACTCGCGGCCAGCCGCCTCCATCAGCCTGATCGTTTCCTTCTCGATGGCGTCGTTGTTGGCTTTCAGGATGTTCTGCTTGTAGACGTCGAACACCCGTTGCGACACACCCATCTGCTCAGCGGTCTGGAAGATCGCGGTGAACTCCTGCCGCTGATTGGCCACAGCAATCTGCTCATCGCTGGCGAGGATCCGGCCCATGACGTCACGGATCTCCTCGGTCAGGATGATGCCGTCAGGCGAGTCACTCTTCATGCGCTTCCAGATCTCAGTCAGCCAGCGCCGGAAGGCGTTGAATGCAGACTGCAGAGCTACGCTCGGAGCGTTGCCCTCCTGCAGGTACTTCTCGAATGACCGGGCCCACATCTCATGGTGCTCGCGCGTGATCTCCTCGCCAGCCTTCACACCCAGAAACTCGAGGATCTTCGCGTAGTCGTCCTTCACCGCCTGCGGTGTAGCGTTGTCCTCGGCCAGATGTCGCATGATCTCGAGGTACAGATGACCGGACTCATGCAGGAAGGTCGACAGGTCCCGAGCCTCGGTCAGCTTGATGATGCCCCGGCGAGCCTGATCGAATGAGATCGCGCCCTTCTTGTTCTGGTGTAGCGTCTGGCCCTCGAGGGCAGCAGCGCGCATCTGATCGGTGATGTCGAGCACATGGACTGATTCCACGTTGTCGTTCTTTTGGCCAGCCACGCCCCGAGCCATCGACTCGTCCTCGAACGGGCCGTTAGTCGTGCGGCCCTGGTAGTCGACCACATACCAGCCGACGCCAGACTGAGATCTCAGGCCAGTCGCTCGCCGGAGATCATGCGTGAACGGCGCACCCTCCTCGAGGAAGATCTCCTGACCGTTGGGCCGCATCTTGGCAGTCTTGTCCAGCTTTTTGACGGACTCGTTGGTCACGTTGATGACTTCACGATCGTAGAAATTCTTGAACCGTGCGAAGCCCTCGCCTACCGCGCCGAGCTCGTCGCCTGTGAGCGTCGGCAGCATGTCCATGTAGTTGAGCTCCAGCCACAGCTTCGCCTCGGCCGCATCGCGTGTATCCTCCTGCACGATCTCCCCGGAGCTGTCCCTGAAGATCTCGGCGTTGCCGTCATAGATCTCGTACAGTCCGGTCTCCTCGTCGAGGATGACATCGTAGAAGTCCTTAACAGACTGGATCTCATTGCGAAGCCGCTGCGCGACCTCAGGCTCCATGGCAGTATCGAACGCGCTCTCTGACAGTGTGACTGTCCGGTCTCCAATCCCCGGCCTGCCCATGGCGAACAGGGTCTCGGTCGTCGGATCGTAGGTCAGGGTCTCGACGTAGGTGGCGACACTGTTTCTGACGTTCGCTTGATCGCCAGTGATTAGCGCGACCTGATCGTAGCCCTCCTCAGCAGCGAGCCTGATGATCCGTTTCATGGCCAGCTTCGGCCAGCCGCGACCCTTGAATGGCCCCTCAGGAACCTTGGATGGCTGCCGCTCGACCGCCTCCTTGTGCCGGATCTTCATTTCCGTTCTGAGACCGACCGCAGCCAGCTCAGGCGTGGCAGCATCCTCCAACGGGATCCTGACTACTTCACCGCCAGCATCAATGAGCTCTTGATTGCCGAACTGCATGACGCTGCCGTCGAGCTCTCTGGCGAACCAGCCAAACTCATTCTGGTCGACGGTGAAGTCGCCCCTCTCAGGCACAGGCCTGATCGCCTTGCGGTATCCATACTTCATGCCCTTCTGGTGCCAGTCGCTTTGGATCTCCTCGACCATCAGGATCCGCTCGCCGTTCGGGCCTATGCGCTCAGTGGTGCGCATCCACGCGAGGATGTTCTTGTACTGGAAGTGGCTGAATGGATAGTTTTCCGCGAGCCCCGGAGCCTTGTCCATGAGCTGCTGCTGCCGTTGATCGACGGCTTTGAAATCAGTGGTCTGCTCGTCAATGATCTGCAGGCCGAGGTTTGTAGCCTCAGCGACAAGCAGGTCGTACTGGGTCTCGGTGACGTTCTCTGCCGTCAGTTTGACCTGACCGTCCGCATCGTATTCCCGACCGACATCGGCGCCCTGCATCTGCGGCTCGTTGGCCGCATAGTCCAGCAGGTCGTCGGCCTGCGCATCACTGAGTACATTCTCCGCGATGCCGTCCTGCCGGAACTCGAACGAATAGATCAGCGAGTCCTCAGGGATCTCCGGCATCTTGAGGAAAATGTCTCGAGGCTCACCCTGGGCACCCGGTAGTGACTGGCCAGCGTAGGCCTGTTGGCCCCTGTGTTGAGCCTCCTCGACGATGATGCCATTGGCGCGGACGTAGTCGATGATCTCCTGCTGAGTCACCTTGCCCTTGGCCAGCATCCATTCCTCGAGATCCAGCCACTCCATCTCGGCCTTGGTCACACCGGGCTGCTTCTTGAGCAGGTTGAGCATCTGCTCTGCCGTGCCCTTCTTTTGCGGCATGGTCTGGGCGCCAGTCAGCAGGCCGGAAGTGAATCCGATCTGCGACTGCTGGTAGAACGTCGATGGCGTACCGACCTGACCCTGACTGGCCAAGCTAACGGTAGAGCCGCCACGCCTGTAGAGCGCGTCCAGCATCCTGACGTCGCCGGCTGAGGCAAAGCCGCTCATGTTGTTGGCTGCGTTGAGCTGCTCGTCCTTGGTTGACACGATGAAGGCCGCCGCATTCATTTCAGCGAACGCCCTGAGCAGTCGGCCGCTGCCGCCAGTGTGCTTGAGCTGTTCCATCTCAGCAGGAGTCATGGCCATGAAGCCGAGAATCATGTGGCGGTTGTTCAGCAGCAGGATGCCCTCGGGATTGCCCATGCGCTGCAGGACAGCCTCGGTGTCTGCCGGGGATCTGATGGTCTCGCCTGTCTGCTTGCCGCGGAGCTTGCGCGTGAATACCTTGACCTGCTTGTTGCGAGCTGCAGGCGTGATCGGCACGTTCGACTGATGCACGTTGCCCTGCCTGTTCATCAGCGTGAACTCAGACTGCGAGGCGCCCATCAGGACATGGCCCTGCACTTCGACACCGGATCCATCCATCAGCTCACTGAGGCGATTGGTGATTCGGCGGTCAGCATCCGATGGCGTGATGATCCCGCTCGGATGGTTGTGTGCCATCCAGACCTTCGCCGCTCCGGGGATGGTCAGGACTGCGCCGGCATACGTCGATGGATACACACTCGTTCCGTCGATTGTTCCACGGCCATGTTCCACGACGCCGACGACATTGTCGTCCTTGTCCAGAACGAGAGCCCAGAATCCCTCGCTGGCGTTGCGTCGGATCTCGGCCAGGACATGCGCAGCGTCGGCTGCCGATGTGACCTTGGTGATGCCAGTCCTGATCGTGCCCTCTTCCTCGACGCGCACGATCGCCTTGTAGTTGGCCACGTTCTCCTCGACACGATTCTCCTGCGAGACCTCGCCAGTCAGGTAGACGTCGCCAGAGTCCTCCCGCACTTGATTGCGGAAGTGATTGACCATGACGTCCTCGATGTCGCGCTTGGTGACGGCCTGCTGTGCTGTGCCGTGAGCTCGAGCTGCGATCTGTGGCTGGAGGTACTGCAGCAGATAGAAAGCATAGTCAGGCAGGAGGACCTGCTGATCGAACGAGATGGCAAAGTCATTCGGGCCCTGCCGTGTCTTGTGCGGGGTGCCTGCAGCCGCGCCGTGCCGGCTGATGTAGAGATCTCCCTCAGCATCCTTGCCGGTTTTCAGTTTCCACGGAGCGGTGCTCGCGTAGACGCCCTCGAGCTCCTTGACTGGCTCAGGCTTGGTCGGGCCAATACGGTACTGGCCGCTCTCATCCAGCACACCGCTGGCGCCGCCCTGAATGTCCTCGATCTGATTGACGAGCTCGACCTCCTCGAGGAACAGCTCATACATCTCGACGCGGATCTCGTCGCCCTGGGCCTGCATCTCCCGAAAATTATCGAACAGCTCGTTGGCAGTTCTGCCCTTCAGGTTGCCGGCGAACTGGCCAATGCCATCGGTCTTGAATGCCTGCTTGTGGACGAACAGCATTTGCCGGAGTCGCACCGCCAGAGCGCCATCGTCGTAGATGTCGATGGATCCACCACCGGCCTCCCAGTGCTTGACGGTGCCCTCGGTCCA